>Ga0208009_1000301_pt1 | contig 14131 bp, 26 predicted proteins | sample Wag4_2014_7_16_FD_187364 | JGI IMG/M metagenome (GOLD analysis project Ga0208009, IMG submission 187364) | Fresh water mixed with fracking chemicals microbial communities from Ohio, USA - Utica-2 Time Series FC 2014_7_16 (SPAdes) (version 2) ...
CCCAATTCATTCACGGTCAACACTGGTGTGTTGTCTATCATGTAAGATTGTTCTGGTTTTAAATCTATGCTGACATTGCTCCACAGCCTGTCAGGTGTGGGTTGCAGATTGAAATATTTGGTTTGACCCACTCCAGTCCACTGCAAACCTTTGCCATAGATACCGTTGTCTGCTGTGCCGAAGAATTCAATGGGTTTTTCTTGAATATGTTTGTTGTTGATGGCATCCGCTGCAGATTGTGCCAACTGTTTTAAACCAGTGGTAAATTCATCTGCTCCTTTATTAACTGATGCTATATTGCGTTCAATGGATTTTGACATACTACTATTTATATCTAAACTTTTAATAATATGGTGTCAGGATTGATGCGTCCTGTGAGTGCTATTTCCATGCTCTTAATTTCACTGAAAAAAGTCTTGGATTTAACAGGTCCACACTTCATAAATTCAGACAGTTGTTCTTCAGGCTTTCTAAGAGTCTTTTGTACGCTTTTTTCTGGGTCAAATCCTTGCACAGAAGTACCTTTTACACTCAATCCTGTGCCCTCTCTGTTAAGACCTCTAGGATCCAACACACTGGCCACATATATGCCCAATTTTCTAGTTTTTGTGTTGAACACCCACAGTTGTTCAGCAGTGATGATGTCTTTGGGATCAATGCTTTTTAAATTGTATTTGGTGTCTTCTTTGGAATATTGCAGTTTGGATACCAACTTGTCTTTGCTGATGGGCTTCTTTTTGCGTGGTTTACGATTGGCATTGGCAATGTCTATCATATAATCGCAGGCTTTGAATATGTTATCGTGGGCTTTGATACCTTTTTCTATCACTTCATTGCTGATGTCTTCGTATGATTCCAGCAGTTGTCTTTCTTCAGAATCCCCCTCTCCTTCTTCATCTATTTCTTTAAATTTTAAATTTTTCTTTCTTAATTCCAATAAATCTTTGTATTCTTTGTATTGTGTTTCATACATTTCTATTATTTTACGAGCATGTACTCCACCCACTTTTTCTTTTTTAAAATGATCTATCAATTGAAATGTTTCAGGATTGAATCTATCAGGCATGGTGATCAATCGTTCCAACCAGTCTTCTATTGGCACAACTATTTCACGCACTCTCTCTGCGATTCTGTCTTGAATGCTGGGACGATATTTTTCTGCTGTATCACTCATGCTATAACAGCTATATAGCCATTTGAGCATAAAATCAACCTATTTAGATGTGTTGTCTTGATCTTGTTGATTTTTTTCTTTGTGTTTGAGTATGTCTTCCCACAGTGCGATAGTGGCTGCATTTAATTTTTTGCACTCTTCCAGTATGATACAGATACTTTTGGAATACCATCTTTCACACAAATACCATCCTATACAAACACCTATCATTATTAATAATACAATGCCCATAATTAGTGCTGCGTCAGAACTCATTTTTTCTCCTGTAATATTTGTTTGGGTGTTTTACTGCCGGGATCCAGCTTGGTTACTCTACAACTGAATAATTTTTTAGGACCTTTGTTGGTGTATATGATTGGTTGACCATATTCATCCACTTTTATGTCTTTAATCTGTGTGGTCACGTTTCTAAAACGACCCACAGCCACATAGTCTCCCACTGATATTTCTATTGTGTATTTTTTCATTCGTGTTCTCCTCCTAATCCTCTGCCATTATAGCCGTCAATTCTTTGATTTAATTTTTTTCTTGTGAAGATTACACCACCTATCACCAAAGCATGAGCAATTACACTGGTGGTCGCAGTGATTCCAAATGCAATAAACTCTGCTACAATAAGTGCAAAAATGAAAGCCCACATTGTTGCAAGAGTCATTAGAATTTGAAATCTTGTGACTTTGGGCAAAGTGGTATTGAATGCTTTGTTTTCATCAAACAGTTCCGGCAATAGTTTTTTTATTATTGAGTACATATTATTTGAACAGTTTTTTAAATTTTTCAATGCTGTTGCTCAAAGGTGCATACACATTTTCAATAAATGTGATATGTCGGCTCAGTTTAGCATCCAAAGCATCTATCTTATGATTGATCTGTTGCATTTCTTTGAGAAATAGTTTCTTGTTGTCTGCCATTGCTTTTTTAATGATCTCTAATTCACTCACAGTTTTTCTCCCTTTGTGAATCCTCTAAACTTCATAAATCTTGGAAAACGCAACGAATATTCATTCACAGCATCTTGATTCTGTGTGACTGCATCTGCTCTCACTTCAATCACTTGTCCAATTAATGCATCTTTGTCTTTCCAAAATTCGTCTCGTTCTTCATCAGTTAATCCTGAACCCACATTGGATTTGATTAATTTATTATCATCCATGCCTTCCACAATGAATGCTCCCAGTTTGCCCACATTCTTGCCTGTGCCTTCTTCCACAGATTTCACAGTCAAGCTCACTTCAATAAATGGTTTTAATTTTAACCAAGCATGACTTCTTTTGCATTCGTATGAAGCATCCACATCTTTGATCATGATGCCTTCATATCCACCTTCTACTGCCCTCTTATTAACCTCTGTGTAAGTCTTTTGTCCTTCTGCTGTGTCCAAGTCCACAACTTCATGTGCCAGCACTGTAACGGCGTTTAAATCATCCTTGTGTTGGTCATACCAAGCCTTCAGCATGATGGTTCTATCTGTTTGTTTCTTATCCCAATGTCCTGCCATAAAATTAGACAATGGTAAGAAATCAAACAAGTGCAACACAGCATCCAAAGCACCTGCAGATTCTTTACGGTGTACCTGCTTCATTAAATCCTGAAAATTTTCACTCATCACTTCACCATCCAATACCAAAGGATATGGTGGTGGGCTTTTTTTAACCACCAGTGATATCTGTTCTGCTATGTGTCCAAAGTTGGTAAACTCTTTGCCATTACGACTGAACATGTCCACTTTGCCATCTGGATACACAATAGTGATAACTCTTACACCATCCAATTTAACTTCCAACATTTTCTTACCCACCAACTTCTTTTCGTGGTTGGCGCTGTCATGTGCTAATTGGCAAGTGAATACTGGCACTTCATATTTTTTAAATTTGTTCTTAGTAGCCACACTGTTCACAGTTTTTTCACTCACTCCACATCTAAGATCTTTGATTAGTATTCTTCTGTAAAAACCATTCCATTGTTCTGCTGTGGCTGAACTCATCACAAGATTAATGGCGTCACGAGCCGCATGACCTGTGAGTTCTCTACGATGTAATTGTTCTGCCAATTGTTTGAATATCTTCCATTCGCATCCTTGAGCAGATATCACGGAGTCTTTTTCAGGCACTTGCTTAACACCAAATGTGTAAAGTTTATCCAAACACATACGCACACCTTCAAAGAATTCATCCAATCCTTCCTGCATGGCTGACAACAGAATGGCCTCTTTGGCCAATCTGCTGTTGTCTGCTTCCAATTTAGCAATTACTTGTTGCGGTTGAGTTCTCATTTTACTACTATTATCTAGGTTTCAATATAGTGTGAGCGGCAGTTTCTGCCCAAGTGTTCGGAAATGCTTTGGCTAAATCTGCTACTTTCAGCACAGTTCTAAGACTGATTTCTCTCAATCTACGTTGATGCTCCACCACAAACTCCACTATTTGATTTTCAGTTTCTGGTGACAGCTCATATTCTTTCAACATACCATCAGTAACAATCTGTCTAATTCTTAATATTTTTTCTCTGATAGTGTCTATTGTGAGATCAATATAATGACTTCTAGATTCCAATGCTTCCAAATGATCTCTCAATTTTTTGCTCTTAACATTATCAAATTTAATGTTGGTAATGAATATAGCAGAACCTTTGAATTCAAAACTGCTGGGCACTCCTTCTTCTCTCAGTCTGTATGCTTCTGTGTTCCAACAAATTTTTCTAGTTCTTTTGGAATCCAATGCTGCTTTTAATATGTTCAATGATAGGTCTTCTAATAAGATACTGTCGCAATCATCAAATACCAGCACATTGTCTTTCTCTTTGAAATGATACAATTTACAATACAAGCCCAACGCACTCATAGCACCTTTGACCACTTCATACTTGGGTTTACTGTCTCCCAATGTGGCTAGGATATCATGTTTCTGTAGCACTGCTTCTACTCCAAACGATTTACCCACTCCTGGAGGTCCTGACACAATCATTGCTCTCACATCACCTCTTTTACAAGCCTTGGTCATTTCAGTTAATATGTCGAATCTTTTTCTTAATCTATCCACCACTTGTTCATCTGATTCTTCTTTGGGAGTTTCTGGTGCTTTGTCTCTCAATTGAGTTTCAGAATCCACTGATACTCTAATCTCTTTGTCTGTGGCTCCTGGAAATTCTTTGATGTCTTCCACTTTGACTGTGACGAAGCCACCTTCTTTGTGTGGATATGGATGATATGGTTTCACAAGTTCAAATACCTGATTTTCAATTTTTTTATTTCTGTAACTGCCTTCTAGAACGTATATTTGCCTTTTCATATGTTTTGCCTATAGTTTGTTTGCCTAATATGTATATAATAACTTCTTTGAAGCAAAAAGTCAAAATATATTGGTGCCTTAAACCCATCTAAAAGGTCATATAAATCAATGACTTAACATGGGTTGTCTTAAAATAAAAAAGGGCGACTCCTAAGAGCCACCCTTTTTAAAACTAACAGAAGTAGAAATTAGTCTACTTGGATTAAGCCTTTAGCAATGGCCTGATAACCAGCGCCGATTACTTTTCTTGGGGCTTTACCAGTTCTGTAAACTTTAGCACCAGTTCTCTTATTTGTGTTTAAGAATACTGGGAAGCCTCTGAATCTTAGGCTTTGAATTACAGCACCTGGATTAGCGGCACCGAATCTATTTTTGATCGCTGACGCTGTAAGAGCTTGACCAGCTTCTAAAGCGGCTTGTACTCTATCTTGGATACTAGTAGTTTTTCTCATTGAGATAACTCCTTCATTTTTTCTAGTTGTTGCATTATTCGAAACAAAGTTTCTAAATAATCTTGTTAATATATTACTAGATTTATTGGTTCTAGTCAATGTATTTTTCATAGTTGGTCCTCCGTTTTTTTAGTCTTTTTTAGATAGAATTTTATCTATCAATCCATACTCAAGGGATTCTTGGGCGTTCATGAATTTGTCTCTTTCCATATCAGCACTCAATTGCTCAAAGGTTTTGCCTTTGGAATTGTGATTAACATAGATCTGAGTGAGTTCCTTTTTAAGTTTAAGGATCTCTTGAGCATGAATTTGTATGTCTGTGGCTTGACCTTGAGTGCCACCTGATGGTTGGTGTATCATGTGTCTAGCATGTTTTAGCATGTATCTGTGTCCGGCTTCACCTGATTGTGCCAATAGACTGCCCATAGAGCAAGCCTGACCAATCACATAGGTGTACACTGGAGATTTGATGTATTGCATGGTATCGTAGATTCCTAAACCTGCTGTGACCAATCCTCCTGGTGAATTGATATAAAAATGTATGGGTTTGACTGCTTCACTTTCTAAAAATAAAAGTTGACTCACTATAAGACTGGCACTGATTGGATTCACATCTGTATCCAACATCACTAATCTATCTTTGAGCAGTCGACTGTATATGTCGTAGGAACGTTCTCCTCTGGCTTCTTGTTCTATAACTATGGGTACTAATGATGGCATATTATTTAGGTCCTTTCGAAGTAAATTCTAATTTGGCCATATTGCCTACGTATTGATCGTGTTTGGCATCATATCTCATTGTGAGCCTAATGGATCGCTCCACGGCCACATTTAAAAATTGTCTAGGTTTGAATTCCAACACTTCTGCCATCACTGTTTTATCTGTGTCTGAACAGTACACTGGAATTTTATCTGTGTAAGTTGTTTGATTCATATGTGTATTATACACTCTTAATCTTCATTTGTAAAGTTTAATTTTTCAAAAAAGATATAATAAAGAACGTCAAAAATTATAAAATTGTTAAAATAATGAATACTGTCCAGTTGTCTATCCAAAATATACATGGGCATAAACACAGTGATCATCATCATCAATATGCCGTAGTGAATTACTCGGTGTTCTGGAACCCGATACAGCAGCCAATCCATTTTGTGAATTATCTTAATTGCTCTCTAAGTTTCTTAGCCCGTTTCCAATTAGAGATATTCTTTTTGCGTTCTTCTCTTTTTTTGGCACTAGGCTTCAAGTAGAACTCTTTAGATTTTAATAATTGAAAAAATCCATCACGTTTTTGTTTTTTCTTAAGAATACGCAATGCCTTTTCTACATTATTGTTTCTTACTTCAACTTTCATTCAGTGTTTTTTAGTTTGTGTTAAATATACTAAAATATAGCACTATTTGGTGCCTAAGTCAACCTTAAGATAAGTAATATATGTCCAAAAAGAGTTTAAGACAGATTAGAAGAATAGAAGCCAAAGCGGACAAAGAAATGTCTTATAAATCTTGGACAAAAAACAAATCTTTTGCGAAGAAAACATCAGAGTCAGAAGTTTTACCAAAAGATGAAATAATCACCCTAGAACACCTGACTAATCCAAATATTGATAAATAAGAGCTATCTACTTAAACTTAATCCAAACTTTTTGAAACGATTCTTCCAAGCATAGAAGCTGTCATTGTGATTGGCTGTGGAATCTTGTTCCACGGTCATTTGATATAAATGAATCATTTCATGTGCTAATGTTTCAATATAATCTCTCCAAGTGTCAAATCTGTGGTGCATTTCAATCACGTATTTTATGGTGGGGTTATGATAGGGTATTTTCTTTTGGTCCCATTCACCTTTGCGTCCCAATACTCTAGCGTCCCAATTGGCCACGCATTGTCCAAATAAGAGTTTCTTTTGACTTACTGTGATCTTGGGTCTTTTTAATCGAGATTCAAATATTTCTCGATTGATTATATTGAACCAAATTTTAGTTTGTGGTTCAGTGGGTCTAAAATCTTTGATGTGAGTATGGCGATGCAACGCATGTTTAATCCTATTAACATGAGCAAATGAACTCTTTTTTTTCATAGTAGCACACCTGATATTTCAGCATTATTTAAGTATTCCCCACAGGCAAAGCACCATCAACACCAACATTATTGTTAAAACTGAATAAAAAAACTTGATTAAACTGGGAGTTTTATTCTGTGTTTTAGACATATTGCTCCTGTGTCCAAGATTCTTTGCTCAAATCACAGTGTTCAGCCCATCTAATGAATAATCCTAATTCTTTACCATGTGCTTCTATCTCCCATGGGCGATCCCAATAATGCCACTTCATTAAATCTATCGATTTTTTCTTCCATTGCACAATGTTAGGGTCGTTGGTGTCATACATTTCCCCCGTAGCATACTGTTTAAGATGTACCATTTCATGAGCAATGGATTCCATGATGCGTCTCAGTGGCACTGTGCTGTCCACAGTGATGGTAAATTCTCTAGGTTTATTTGCTCTGTCATCAAAATCTATTTCAGCCAACATGCCGTCTTCTTTGAGTAATGTTCTACTGAATTCTATGTCCACTGTTAATTTCTCTATTAGTTTTTTGTCCAACAATAATTCAACTGAATATCTTGTGATACTTTCTGCTAGGTCTTTGAGTTTGGCACTGCCGCCTGTGATTGAGATAATCATTTTTGTATTAAATCGTAAGTGTTGGCAATCTCTTTAGCCAATGTTTGTATGTCATTGATTAAAAATCTTAACTCCTCTTCAGACACTGTGCAAGGTATTTCGTTGATCAATCGGTTTAATTCCAGAGATTTTTCGTACATGGCTTGTACTTTTTTAATCACAAGATGATAGGTTGTCTGCATCATTATAATATAGCAGGATTGACAGCACAAGTCAAACTGTGTAGGGCCAAAAAAAGTCACAGTTTATGCGACTTTTTGCTGTGGTTTATCGTATTTTTGGAAACAATGCGTCGGTGCAGAACAATTCCACATCTGCTTCAGCCAAACCTAAACTTTTCATCACTCTAGGTGTGTGTGGATTCTGTTGCTGATTGTGACAATAATAATTTTGTGCTTCAATGGTGTCTGCTTCTTTGGCTGTGTGAGCATATTGTCCTATGCTATCAAAATACACTCGTAAGTTGTTCACTGCAAGATTCACAATGGCTGTGGCTTCTTCATCGGTTTGCACATTGCCTGCAGCAATCATACTGCCTGAAAATATGTTCAATGCCCATTCTGGCAATTTTCTTTTCTTAGTGGGTACAAATTCTGACACTGCTTGATGATACCATTCTATCAATGGATGGGTTTCTCCGCCTGAACTGCGTGAAAAGTCATGAAATGCGCCAGTCATTTTGTGTTCTCCAGCAATCACATCAAATCCATAGATAGGACCATTGTTGTGCAAATGTGGAAATACACACACATGCATCATCCAAAGGCCTTTGGATTGTCTAGCATCCACCACGTCTATGTGACATCGACGACAGTGTTCGGTTTCCCATACTCTATTGATCCAACCATTTTCAGGTTGATTGAATCTGCTCATGCCGGGTTCTTGAATCTCTCGACCTCGCAAATCAAATTCTTTGATGATATTATCCTTGCATTCTATAAGGATATTCCAGATACTGCTCATATCAATATTCTTCTGGTAGACCTTTGAGCTCTCTCACTCTGTCTTTCAGTGTGTCTATGGTGGTGTAGATATGACCTGTGTCGTGTTCTTGAATCTGTGTTTTAAAATAACTTATTTCATCTTCCAACACTTTTATTTTGATAAGATTACCCGGGAAGTCTTTGAATTTTTTCTTTTTAGTCATTGATCATTTCTTTAAACAAGGCAGTGGCAAATTCAAAACATTTCTTTGCTTCATCTGCCATTGAATCATTGATCTTGGATCTGATAACTTCTTTGGCCTTATCTCTGTTTTCAAAATCAAACATTTTACCCAGTCCAGGCACTTTTTTGCGAATCATCTGACCACCAGACAGATCTCCCATGTGTCGCACATAGATATGCGCCATCAATGCAGTTGGATTGTCTTTGATTGTTTTAAGATGTGCAAGATATTCTTTCACACTGGATTTAATTTCTGGCACAGTATCATCCTGCCATAATTCTTTAAAATCTTCATAAATTTTTGGAGCTCTTCGCACATCAGGCATGTCATTGAACAATCCATGTGACATAGCCATAGCCTCCAACAGATCATAAGAATTAAATTGATTGAATAAAAATTCTGCGTAAAGTTTGGGATCTATGCTGCCTGAAAACATAACCTTCACAAACTTTTGACGCTCTGCGTTTTTGTGATGTTCCCAAGTGAGATCTTTAAGGCTCATGATTATTCCATTCTTACTTGTAGGGGGAATCCTCTGCTTCTGGATTCTTCTATGGCTTCTTTGGTTTTTTGTTCTGCCACTTCGAAACTGTATGCTCCCACCACACTGCTGCCTTCGGTGTGTATCTTCAGTGTGATCTCTTTGGCTGATTCTTCTGTGTGTTTGAATATTTTTATTAGTAATTCCACCACAAAGTCCACAGGAGTGATGTCATCGTTCAGCATTATGACCTTGACCGGTTCTGGTTCCAGCACTATCTGCTGAACCTTCTCATCAATCACCACATCTGTTTTGGTTTTGCTCATATATTTTATATTTAGTTAGGGCGTGTTGCCACGCCCTAAGATTTGTATTATAGGATTTCGATGGTTCTAAGTTTTTTAGACTCAGGTACTATCTTTTCCAGTGATATGGTTAAAAGACCATCCTTAAGCTCAGCGCCTTTGATTTCGATATCATCAGCGATGGCAAACGATCTTTCAAAATATCTACTAGCGATGCCTTTGTGTAATATTTCACCATTGGCGTCTTTTGATTCTGTGTTTTCCAATCTTTTGGATTTCACAGTCAATTGACCTTCTTCCACAGTTACTTCAATGTCTTTCTTGTTGTAACCTGCAAGCGCCAATTCAATATTGAACTGATTTCTGCCAGTTCTAACAATATTGTATGGTGGATAGTTCACAGCAGGAGCCATTATATCTCCTTCAAACATTCTTTCGAAATGATCAAAGAAGTTATCAAAGCCCACTGTAACGGGTCTCAGTTGATTAAAGATAGTTAGTGCTCTATTGTTCATAGTTTTCTCCTTTTTAGCGAGTTATGTATGAATCCCATATGGCAATTCATACGTTTGGTCACATTATTGTGACAAATGTTAATATAGTGATTAATGTGGTAAAAGTCAAGAGATTTTGGCAATTATTTTTGTAAATCCAATTCTGTATTAAAGCTCATGGATATGCGTGCCTGTTCTGATTGATTGCTGTGTACAAAATGTTTGAGCCAGCTGGGGAATATCAGCAGCATGCCTGTCACAGGATGGTAGGTGGCTTTGTGACTGGTGAATTGTGTGTATCTATCCAGATTGTCTGGTATGTAATACTGTGCTTCGTCGCTTCGATGAAATTCAATGCTGCCCATGTTCTGATCTGGTATGTCGATGTAGTACACACCACTCAGCACACTGTGTTGATGATTGTGCAGAGTATTGTAGGATCCTTTGGGATTCACATTGAACCAAAAATTACAGATTCTCAAAGGTGGCAGACTGCCTTGACGAGCACAATCATTCACCAGTGTGTTCAAAGTTCTAATCATATGATCCACCTGTATGGGTCTACCAGTGTCCAGCAGATAGTCTTCACTCTGCCAGCCCAACTGATTGGTAGCATTTTTGCCTTTGTGATTGGCTTTGGTTTCCAGCACGTATGTTCGAATGGCAGCATTGTCCACAGAGGTCAGTGTGTCTTTCCAAATAATCTGTGGAAACCACAGGTCAGCTCGCATGGGCATACGTTAATCCTTCCTGTTGATTTTTTCCACCAATGCAGTAAAATCATATATTCTATTGGCATTCAGCAAATGATAGGGTGTGGGATCTTGCACACTGAGATAATGAGTGTGAGGTAGATTTAATAGATATCCCAACAACCAGAAATCTTTGCCAGTGTGGCTGATATCCAACACTATGTGGTCCACTGTGTTGCTCACAGTGATCAGCCATTCATCGTTATTGACCGAAGTTTCATAAAGATAAAGATTGATATCTTTGTTCAAATTCAACACTGCACGGTTAAAATCTAATTTGACAGCATCACTGGGATTAATCAGCAGCACACTCACATTGGAGTTGTGCAGTCTGTCTGGTGCTGTGATTAAATTGATTTTACTCATCAATAGTAGTTATTGATTTATTTTTTGATGCGATTCCAGATTGATTGATCTGACTGTTCTTCGTTTTGAATGTATTCTTCTTCTACCGTTTTTCTCACTTGTTGCTGATCTTCTTTGATTATATAGCTCTTAGATTTCTTTTCTTTGTCTTCTTCCAGTGCTTTTTCTGCTTGTTCCAACATTTGATTCCATTGTTCTACAGGCATAGGTGGTGTCACTGTCTCTTCTTTTTCCCAAGGCAGTTTATCAATAGCACCTGACACATAATTGAATCTTAATCTCTTGATGGTGTTTCTTGGATTGGTTTGTTGACCTTTCCATTCTTTGGCTTTTTCTTTTTGAGAGTTAAAATATTCTAATCTGGTTTTGTGTTCTTCAGTAACTATTTCCAATATGTCACCATCTTCGGTGTCTATGACTTCGGGTTTAGATTGTTCGATTATTTCTTTTGGTTTAACTCCAAATAATCTTGGCATATTAGGCAAAGACAATTTACTTAATTTTATACCACCACTTTTTGTGGGTTCCTCAGATATAATGACTGAGGGTGGAACTTGAATCACAGTAGGCGTGGATAATGTGCTCAGTTTATTTGGGTTAGAGTCTTTTTTTTTGAAAGAAAAGTTTTTAAACTTTTCTGATAATCTGTTTATGAGTGGTGTGGGATCTATGATTGGAGGAATGGATCTACCACCACCGTTGCTATTGCCTGAATAGTGTTGTTTAATGCTTTGTTGTCCAGCAATCAATAATAACACAGCCAATGGATCGAACACAATAATAATCAACACGATGATCCAACGCACTGCCATATCAGTGTTGACTTTGTCCACCATGCCTAGATCCACAAACAATTCACCAATGTATTTGATGGGACCAATTTCAGCATCTAATGAAATCTGTGTGGTTTGTAATGGAGCTCGTTGATTGATCAACTGTTGTATCTTCTGTTGACTGCGAGCAATCTGTGCTTCAGCGGCAGAGTTATTGCCTTGATTGGCAGTGGTCAACTGTTTAATTTCTGCATCAATTTTGTCTCGTTCTGCTTTTTGTGATTCTTTTAGAGCTACACCTTTGGCCACTTTGTCATTGAATATGGTGCTGGTAGCACCTTGTGAAGTATAGGCTTCCACTTCCTTGTCCAATTGTTTAATCTTGTCTCTCAATTGACTCACACGTTCACCTGATCCTCCGCCTGAGCCTGAATTACGTCGGATAATGTCTTGTTGACGTTCAATTACGTCCTGTTCTGTTTTGATCTGACTGTTGATGATGGCAATCTGTTGAGTGTTGTTGCTGGATGTAGCACCTTGTTGTAGATGTGACTTGGATAGGAATCCAAACACACCCATGCTGGTGATCACCATTAGTATGAATATGGCAATACTCATGTACACTTTCATGTATCTTGCTGCCACATGCCAGTTACGATACAACCAACTAGCAGTGACCAACTTGGCCAATTCTAAAGTGGTTCCCATGAATATGATTGGCACAGCGGCTCCTGAAAATATGGCCACTAGACCCACAACCGAAAAATAGATTGCGGCTGAACTCAATGCAAATGCTGTCAATAAGGTGATTATGCCCAATAACATTTTTTATCCTTTACAGGATATATTTATCAGATTTATTTGATGAATCGCCAGCCTGAATGGGCTATGTCTAAACAAGCAGTCTCACTGAAACTGCGTTCTTTGCCTTTGTGAATTAATTGACTGAAAATAACTCTACAATAGCCACTGCCTTGCGGATAACTGCTGACTATTTTAACATGACCTTGTGCTTGAGAATCTTTGCTGTACCAACTGGTTACCACATCATGATCCAAATTATTAAGGGCATAATATACAGCAGTTTTTTGTTTTTCTTTGTCTTCATCATCCAACATATAAAATTTGTATTTGAAAAAGTTAGCCACATAGTTAGCACTGCTCATGTTTTTGCTGTAAACAGTTTCCACACTTTTATAGGTACTTTGACTGTCCACTGCCACAGTGTGTGAAGCACACTGATTCAACAGCAATAAACTAATTGCCAGTGTGAACGATTTCCCAACTGCCATCAAATTTTTGACAAACATAACCCCTCTTGTTGACCCATGATCCATTAAGATTGATTTCATACCAGAATTCTCTGCAACTTTTGGCTATACCGCTGTATTGAAGAAAGTCTTTGCGACCATCATCACACACCAATTTTTCCACTGAATCCTCTTTAATGATATTACCTTTGGCATCTTTAATAATCACTGTTTCTGTTTTAAGATTACAGTATTGATTATTCCAAGGACCACCAGCTATTGCTGTTGAAGCCCATATCAGTGCTAAAAATAGAACTGTGGCTGCCAATAGGTATTCAAAACGGATCATATTATCTCGTTTTGTTTAATAACTTATCGCTAGACTTTTCCAAATCACTGGATTTATTAAAACCCGAAAATAATTTGTTTTGTTTGTCCTGCTCGTATTTTTTTAAGATAGCATCCATATCTGTTTTGGAGATCTTAACCAGTATAAAACTTCTGTAATTGTTAATTTCAGGGTTATATAATGTTAATTTCTTTTCCACAGCATAGGTTCTTAAAGATGTGTCTGATATGATGTTCACAATCAGTTCTTGAGCTTCCACTCTACCCACTGTTCTTTCAGCATTACCAGTTTCATCCAATTTGTAAGAAGTTTTGTTGTTCACTTCTCCTACCACTCTGTCCACTATCTTTGCTTTGGCTTTGATCAAAGCCTTTTTGTAAGACATTTCCATATCTGGAGAAACGTCTGATCCCACAGCATAGAACATACCTTCTTTGTTCCATAACCATCCTTCTGATCCTGTGTCAGCATGATCCAAATACCAAGCCGGAACTTGTTTAGCATCTGTGTTTTCCACAGGCAGTTTTACCATTCTGTTTGCACAGGCATTCAGTAAACCAGCCAGCAATATCACAATCGCTATTCTTGAGCCT
>Ga0208009_1000307_pt1 | contig 14041 bp, 16 predicted proteins | sample Wag4_2014_7_16_FD_187364 | JGI IMG/M metagenome (GOLD analysis project Ga0208009, IMG submission 187364) | Fresh water mixed with fracking chemicals microbial communities from Ohio, USA - Utica-2 Time Series FC 2014_7_16 (SPAdes) (version 2) ...
CCAACCCGCCAACCCGGCTGCTTAAGGAGACCTGACCATGGCATGGACCCGAACCATTCTGCGTGTCGATCTCTCCAAAGGCACCGTCACCAAAGAACCCCTCAACATGGCCTGGGCTGCTCAGTACCTGGGCTCACGGGGCTTGGCCTCCAAGTATTTGGTTGAGGAAGTCGACCCCAAGACCGACCCGCTGTCGGCTGACAACAAAATCATCTGGGCCACCGGTCCATTGACCGGCACGGTTGCGTCGACCGGTGGTCGTTACACCGTGGTGACCAAAGGCCCACTCACTGGCGCGATTGCCTGCTCTAACTCCGGTGGCTACTGGGGCGCCGAGCTCAAGTTCGCCGGCTACGACATGGTGATCTTTCAGGGCAAATCGCCCAAGCCTGTCTACCTGTCCATCTCTGACGACACAGTCGAGCTCAAAGATGCGTCTCACCTCTGGGGCAAGACGGTCTGGGAGACCGAGGAGCTCATCAAGAAAACCCACCAAGACCCCCTGACCCGTATCTCCTCCATCGGAGCCGCTGGCGAGAACCAGGTCTTGTTTGCCGCAGTGGTCAACGACCTTCATCGAGCGGCTGGCCGCAGCGGCGTCGGCGCCGTCATGGGATCCAAGAACCTCAAGGCCATCGCAGTTCGCGGCACCAAGGGCGTGGGCAATCTGCACAACGCCAAAGAGTTCATGCGTGTCACGGCCGAGAAGAAAAAAATCCTGGCCGAGAACGCCGTGACCGGACAGGGCCTGCCTACCTATGGCACCCAGGTCCTCATGAACGTGATCAACGAGATGGGCGCCCTGCCCACTCGCAACCACCGCGATGTCCAGTTCGAGGGGGCACGCGACATCTCGGCTGAAGCCATGGCAGAACCTCGCAAGACAGACGGCAAGCCCCATCTGGTCACCAACCAGGCCTGCTTCGGCTGCACCATTGCCTGTGGTCGTATCAGCAAGATCGATGAGACCCACTTCTCCGTTCAGAACAAGCCCCAGTATTGGGGCGCGAATGGCGGCCTGGAATATGAAGCCGCTTGGGCCCTGGGTGCAGCCAACGGGGTCAACGACCTCGAGGCGCTGCAGTACGCCAACCTCATCTGCAACGAGCACGGCATGGACCCCATCTCCTTCGGTGCGACGGTCGGCGCTGCCATGGAGCTCTTCGAGATGGGTGTCATCACCAAGGAGCAGATGGGACTAGAAGCGCCCTTTGGTTCGGCCAAGGCTTTGTGCGAGTTGGCTGACATGACAGCCAAGGGCATTGGCTTTGGCAAAGAGATCGGCATGGGCTCCAAGCGGCTGTGTGCCAAGTACGGTCACCCCGAGCTCTCCATGAGCGTCAAGGGCCAGGAGTTCCCCGCCTACGACTCACGCGGGATCCAGGGCATGGGCCTGACCTATGCGACCTCTAACCGTGGGGCCTGCCACCTGCGCAGCTACACCGTGGCCTCAGAGGTCCTGGGGATTCCGGTCAAGACCGATCCGCTCACCGCTGAAGGCAAGCCAGAGTTGGTCATGGCCTTCCAAGACGCCACCGCTAGCTTTGATTCGTCGGGCCTGTGCATCTTCACCAGCTTCGCCTGGTCCCTGGCTGATATTCAGCCGCAGATTGCCGCGGCCTGTGGTGACGAGTTCACACTCGACAACCTAAATGTCATCGGCGAGCGCATCTGGAACATGGAGCGTGACTTCAACAACCGTGCAGGCTTCACCTCCAAGGACGACACCCTGCCACCGCGGCTGCTCAAAGAGCCCGCCAAGGTCGGTCCTGCCAAAGGCCTGGTCAACAAGCTGCCCGAGATGCTGCCCAAGTACTACGAGATCCGTGGCTGGGATGCCGATGGTCAGCTCAAGGCTGACACCCGCAAGCGTCTGGGTCTGTAAGTCATGCGGCACCTGATCATCGGGGCTGGACCGGCCGGTGTCATTGCGGCTGAGCAGTTGCGAAAGCTCTCGCCCCACGATGAGATCACCATCGTGGGAGACGAGCCCGAGCGACCATACTCGCGCATGGCCATTCCCTATCTGCTCATCAATAACATCGATGAGCAGGGCACGCTGTTGCGCAAGGGGTCCGATCACTTCGATCAACTCTGCATTCGAGTCGTCAGGCAGCGGGTCCGCCAGGTGCAGCCAGCGGCGCATCAGGTGGTTCTAGACGACGGCAGCACCCACGGCTACGATCGGCTGCTCATTGCCACGGGTTCCACGCCCATTCGCCCACCCATTGCAGGCATGGATGGTGCAAACGTGCACACCTGCTGGACGCTGGCCGATGCCAGACAGATCATCCAGCTCGCCAAGCCTGGTGCCAAGGTAGTTCAGATGGGGGCTGGTTTTATCGGCTGCATCATCATGGAAGCGTTGGCAGCGCGTGGGGTAGAGCTCACGGTGGTGGAGATGGGCGACCGCATGGTCCCGCGTATGATGGGTCCCTCGGCTGGCGGCATGATCAAGTCTTGGTGCCAGAAAAAAGGGGTTCAGGTTCAGACCTCGGCCAAGGTTGATCGCATCGACCATGCCGACGGTCCACCGTCCCGAGTTCATCTCTCAAACGGGCTCACCTTGCATGCTGATTTGGTCATCAGCAGCACCGGCGTCAAACCCAATATTGGCTTTCTAAAAGACAGTGGCATTGCCTGTGACACCGGCGTGCTGACCAATGACCGACTGCAGACCAATCAGGCTGACATCTTTGCTGCCGGCGATTGTGCTCAGGCCTTTGACCACGCCAGTGGTCAGCAGGTGGTCAGTGCGATTCAGCCCAATGCAGCCGACCAGGCGCTGGTAGCCGCTCGCAGCATGCTGGGTCTGTCCACCAGTCTCAAGCGTGTCCCTCAGATTAACGTTTTAGACACCCTGGGCCTGATCTCTTCGAGCTTTGGGCAGTGGCAGGGGGTTCCTGGTGGCCAGCAGGTCGAGATGGTCGACTACGAAAACTTTCGCATGCTCAGTCTGCAGTTTGACCAGGATCGATTGGTAGGCTGTAACGCCATTGGCTGGACCGATCATGTTGGGGTCATGCGTGGCCTGGTCGAAGGTCAGGTGCGTCTAGGTGTTTGGAAGGACAAACTCCTGCAAGACCCCACACGGCTCATGGAAGCCTACCTAGCCTGTGCCCAGGCTCAGGATCAGCACGCCATCATCTAATCCCATCCGTTGAACTACTGATGGCAGGCCTCATCCGCCTGACGTAATTTTGGTGGCATGCGGATCACCATCAAGCTCTACGCCAGTCTGGCAGCTCATTTACCCGAACAGGCTCGGTCCACCAATCAACACCAGGTTGAGCTGGCTATAGGCACCACAGTGGGACAGGCCTTGGCGCCGTATGGCCTGCCGCCAGCCCTGACCAAACTGGTTCTGGTCAACGGTCACTACATTGAAGAAGACAATCGTGGCAGCCACCTGTTAAATGACGGCGACGTGCTGGCCGTCTGGCCACCGATTGCCGGCGGCTAGCAGCGACGTGTTCAGGTATGACCATTGGCCAGACGTCTTTGAACGAGACATGGGCTGCACCGAGTCTGAATGGCTGTCTTGGCTGCCGGGCGCCGCCGGATCGCATGCCTTGGTCATTGAGGGCCCGCAGGCAACGGTTGGCCATTTTCTCAGACTCAGCTGGCGGGTCATGCCGCCTCGGACCATCGCCTTGCTCAGCATCGCCAGACTTGCAGTACGCTTTGAATTTACGGGCCTGACCCCGATCGAACGTCAGGCCTTCATGAAACAGTTCGATCTCTTCATGCAACGCGGAGGCGGTTAAACCATGTCAGCAGCCCTTCACCCCTTTCACCTGGCCTTCCCGGTTGATGACCTGGCCCAGGCCCGAGCCTTCTATGGTCAGACCCTGGGCTGTTCCGAGGGCCGCAGTTCTCCGGAGTGGATCGACTTTAATTTCTATGGCCACCAGATCGTGGCCCACCTGGCTGCTGGTGAGGCAGCCAACGATGTCTGTTCAGACGTCGACGGCAAGAAAGTCCCGGTTCGGCATTTTGGAGTGGTGCTCTCCATGGCCGAATGGCAGACCTTGGCGGATCGACTCAAGGCAGCCGGCACCCAGTTCATCATCGAGCCCTACATTCGGTTCAAGGGGCAGGTGGGTGAGCAGGCCACCATGTTCTTCATGGATCCCTTTGGCAATGCCATCGAGTTCAAGGCCATGGCCAACCCCGACTACTTGTTTGCAAAGTAAGGCCTAGAAACCCAGACCGTCAGCGATCAGCTTCAGGCCAGTGAAAAACAGCAGGGTGTAGCTGGCCTGATAGAAGAGCGTCTCCGAGATGCGTTTGTGCAGCCAGACACCCAGCCAGATGCCGATCGGGGCCAAGGGTGAGAAGAGCAGGGCCAGGCCCAGGTTCTCGGTATTGAGCTGACCCAAAAAGTAGTACGGCACCAGCTTGGTGTAATTCACCACGCAGAAGTACAGGGCCGAGCTCGCCACAATCACGGTCTTGTCGAGCTTCAGGCTCAAGATATAAATCGCATAGGGCGGCCCGCCCGCATGTGCCAAGGTGCTGGTGAACCCTGAGACTGCACCCCAGAAGTAACCGGTCTTTCGGCCCGTCTCCCCGGGGGCCTTTCGAATCAGGTTGGCCAGCTTGCCGGCCAGGCCAAACCAGTTGTTCAGCACAAAGGTCACCGCAATTCCGCCGATGATCAGCCGTAGGTCATCGACCGATAAGCGTTTGAACACGACCCAACCAATCCCAATGCCCACCATGGCCCCCGTGAGCACGGGCTTGACCACGGCCCAGGACCAACGCCCCTTGTAGGCGCGAACCCCAAAAATATCCATGGCACAGAGAATGGGCAGCATCACGCCAGCGGCAACGGCAGGCGAGACCCAGATGGACATGATGGGCACAGCCAGTCCACCAGCTGCACCACCAAACCCGCCTTTCACAATCCCGGTCAGCAGAATGGCCACCGCAGCGGCCGCGTAGAACGCGTAGGGAAAGTCGGGGAGTGTCATCGAGTCCCAATCATGGCAGATTGGCGCTCAAACCACCACGAAAGGAAGCCGCTGTGAACAAAGAGCTTTTTGAAAAAGGATTGAAGACCCGTCGTGAAGTCTTGGGGGCTGCCTATGTCGACAAGGCCATCGCGAATGCCGATGACTTCAACCGAGACATGCAGGAGCTGGTCACCCAGTACTGCTGGGGTGATGTCTGGAACCGTCCGGGTCTGGATAAGAAGACTCGCAGCATCATCAACCTGGCCATGCTGACCGCCCTGAACCGGCCGCATGAGCTCAAGCTTCATGTACGTGGCGCACTCAACAATGGCCTGACCAAGGACGAGATCAAAGAGGTCTTTCTGCAGACCGCCATTTATTGCGGTGTGCCGGCTGCGATTGACAGCTTCCGAAACGCCAAAGAGGTCTTCGCAGAGGACAAATAAGGTCAGGCCGTGGGCTAATGCAAGGGGGCCACGGTGGCCCCCGAGATGTCATGCCGCTGCAGAGCTTTGCCGACAAAGCCGCTCGCTTTCTGGGCTTCGACAAAATCAGTTAAAAATGCTGCGGCCATCTCACCCCGTGATTTGGGCAGGCCCATGGCCTGTCGAATCACCATGAAGCGCTCCGGCAACAGGCGATGACCTGGGAAGTTGGGTAGATCTCTTTCCAGCTGTTGCTTTACGCCGGCCGCCACCTCCAGCCCCTTTTCAACGAAAAAAGAGAACACGGCGGGAGAGGTTGGGGCCTGAACCAGTTGGGCCTTCTGAATGATCCGTTGCAGGTACAGGTCATAGGCACTGCCTTTGCCTACCGCAATCCGCACGCCAGCCTGATCAACCTGGTCATTGGTCTGGATCGACGACGCCTCGGGAACCAGGTAGTAGCCCTCGATCAAGACATAGGCATCGGTAAAGGCAATCTCTTGCCCCCGCTTTGGGTCAATCGCGAAAAAGCCGATGTCAGCCTTCTCATCGGTGACCGCCTGAACGGACTCACCAGCCGATTCAAAGATCACCAAGTCCAATTTCACAGCCAGCTGTGCCGCCAGGGCGCGGGCCAGGTCAACGGACACTCCGCTGGCCGATCCGCCCGGCTCGCGCTTGGCCAGAATGGGGTTGCCCACATTAATCGACGCTCGCAGTCGGCCGGTCGGGGCAAAGGCGGCCAGTAGGTCGGTGTTAGACAGGGCATCGGTCATCTTCAGACTCCTTCACAGGTCGTTCTTTGGGTTGGTTGGCTGATCGCCACACCAGTCATTCAGTCACGGCTCGAAACAGCAGGTGGGCTGCACTGCCCGCGATGACCAGTTCAATCAATCCCTGCTGAGTCTTTTGGTGAAGTCGATGGGAGAGCCAACGGGCAAACCAGACGCCGGGCACACTGGCCAGACCGCAGAAGACCGCCAACAGAAACAGGTGATCTGGGAATCCATCTAGTTTTTGAAACAGACCAATCTTGGCCAGATTCAGCGCCAAAGAGATCAGGGCATCCGTGGCAATCACTGCAACGGCTGGCAGTCCAATGGCACTGAAAAACGCCAAGATCATGACGCCAGAACCGGGAACCAGACTATTGAGAAACCCATACAGCAAAGACATGGGCCCTCCAATCCACCACTTCGAACGGGCTCGGTCGATGGCGAGACCGTGGATTTGATGATGACGTTTGGCAAATCGAAAGGCGAGTACGGCCAATATGGCCAGGCCCAGAATGAATTCCAGCGTCGAGATCGACAGGGCCATATAGAGGTGAGCACCCATCCAGGTCCCCGGAAGGGCTATGGCTGTCATTCCGGCGGCCAATTTCCAATGGACCCCTTGTCGATAGTAGAAGACCCGACTGGCGTTGTTGATCAGCATAATGACGGCAAGCACCGGCATGACCGCCTTGGCCCCGATGATGGGGGTGAGGAAACCGGCAACGATGATCCCCGTTCCGGCACCGCTTAACCCGCCGAGCAAGCCCCCAAGAAAACACACCGCCACACCAGCCAGAAGGACGCCGGTCTCTGGCAGCAGGGCCATCATCTCGCGGGCACCCGATGGGTCTGGTGAGTCTTGGCTCAGCGACCGAACTGCATCGCCTTCGTCCAGGCCTCTTCAGCTGCTGCGCGACCAATGACCTCGCCGGCCTGGTCCATGAACTTGGCTTTCAGCTGCTCGTTGGTCATGGGACGCTCCAGGCTACCAATCGAATGCTCAACCAGCACATGGTGAGTCTTACCATCTTTGGTGATCACCGTTACATCGGCAGCCGCCTCGTCCATGTTCTCGTCGATCACGGCCTCGACCCGATCGCGAATGGCAATCACCTCGGCGCTCTGCACGACTTCGTCCGAGTACTCGTGCTCGCCTGCTTTACCAAATAGGAATCCCACGGCACAAGAGTGGTAGACGCTGAACTTGCCCTCCAGACCTTTCTGGGGAGTCTTCTTGCCAGTCAGTTCAATCACCAGTGGATGAACCTTGAGTAGAACTTTTTCAATCTGCTCGGGCTTCACACCATGCTGGTCACGCAGCTGCACACAGCCATCGATGCTGGGGTGAATCACAATGCCGCAGGCAAAGGGTTTGTAGGTGTTTAGAGCGGCCTCCCAGCGTTCGCCCAGACCCTCGGTGATTTCCGACCAGTCGCACTTGTCCGAGATCACCTGGATCAGACCGCGAGGTGCCTCCAGAGCTCGCTTGGAGGCGGTAAAGCCCTCCTTGGCCATCAGGGCCGACATCAGGCCAGCCTTGGCAGCACCACCTGGATGGAAGGGTTTTGTCATGGTGCCAAACTGCTCGCGAAGGCCAACGGGCTGGCTGGCTGCAAGGCCCAGGGCCATCTGGGTCTGTTCGACCGAGAGCTTGAGCAGACGGGAACAGGCGGCGGCCGAACCCAGCATGCCAGTGGTGCCGGTAATGTGCCAGCCGCGGTCGTAGTGGTCGGGGTACATGCAGTTGCCCACACGGCAACTCACCTCGATGCCCAGGACCATGGCGTCAATCATTTCACGTCCTGTGCTGCCCAGCAGTTCGCCCAGGGCGTAGACAGCAGAGGCCACAGGACCGGCTGGGTGAATAATGGTTTTCAGGTGTGTGTCATCAAAGTCGAAGGTGTGCGAACTGATGCCATTGAGCAGGGCTGCGTTGGCAATATCGACTCTCTCGCTGCGACCGAGAACAGTGGCCTGTGGGGCCGGTTTTAAGACCATCACGGCCCGAAGGGCGGACTCAATGGTCTCGTGCCGAGAGGCGCCAATGGCACAGCCCATCCAGTTGGCAAAGGTTCGGTGGGCTTGTTCGTCGACGGCATCCGACCAGCCTTTGCTGGGATGGTTAACGATGAATTGAGCCAGAATCTGGGTGATCGCCGGCGCGTTGTGGTCGGCTTTGACATTGGTATTTCGGGCCATGGAATGTGCTCTAGAGGGTCGATGGAAGAACTTTTAATCGTATACGAACTTTACGGTTCCAACCCAGGCGCAGGCCTAAGGGTTTACCACCCAGCTCCCGTTTGTGCTGGGTTGAACTGAGCGGGCTAGGCGGGGTTGACGAGTCGCTTCAGGGCTCGATTGGCGTGGTTATAAGCCGCCTGCTCAGCGGCTACCGTGTCTTGCTGGTCGATGGCATTAAACAGCGCCTGGTGTTCCTGATAAGAGGCGGACCGGCTCTTGCCGTCGGACAGATTGGTGGCCCGACACAGGTGAAGCTGCTGGGTAATCAGTTGGTAGGTTTCCATGAACTTTCGATTGCGGCAGACCTTGATCGTCTCCCAATGAAAGGCCAGGTTCTCCTGGTAATACAGCAGGGTGTTGCCAGCCTTTTCGGCAGCATCCATGGCCTGCATGTGCTCCTTGAGCTTGGCAACCAACGGCAATCGGTCCGCGTCTGGCAACTCGCAGGCCATTCGGACAGCATGGGCGTCTAGCAGAGCTCGCATTTCATAGAGCTCGCGCATCTCATCTGGGGTGACCTTGCGAACAAATACGCCAGAATTGAGTTTGGTGGTGACCAGTCCCGTAGGCTCCAGGCTTCGCAGGGCCTCACGAACCGGCACCCGAGACACCCCCAGTCGTTTGGAGATCTCGGGTTCACTCAGACGCTCCCCCTGGTGAATCTCGCCAAACAGAATCATGCGCATCACTTCCTCACGCACGCGCTGTGCCAAAGACTTTTCCGGGGCGCCAGGATCAAAGGGATCCTCGGTTAGCCAGGGGAACTTAAGCAGGGTCATGGTCGGCTTCGGCTAGACGACTTCAAAGGCCGATCGTTTAACGGTCTTCATGTCCACTCCCTCAATGCGAATGAGGCGGGTGGAGTCGATCCGCTCCGGTGCATGCAGCACCCCTTCGTTGTACAGGTGCACATCACCTGGCTTCAGGCTGTAACTCTTGATGGGCTTGACCTTGCCGGGCTGGTCACCAGACGGGGCGCTCACCAGGCTGTAGTCGGTCATCAGGGTCTCGCCACGGGCCTGGCCATAGATGGCCCAGGAATGGGCGTGGTCGTGGGGGCTACTGGATTTGGCACCCGCATAGTGATGCACCAGCACGCAAAACCCAAGCTCTGGGTCCTCATAGACCTTGTTGCGCTCCTCGGTAAACCCGTCGACATATTCTTGAATAAAGGATTCGTTTCGCAGGAGCTCGGACAACGCCTCACAAACCTGCTGACGACCGGCAGGCCCGGGCGAGTTGGCGAGCGCCTGGTGGGCGGTCTTGGTGAATTGCTCAAGCAGCGGATGCATCTGGCTTTTCCTGTCCTCTAAGGTCTGCGCTGGGATGAGCCCTTTAGCCCTTTGTGGCCTGGACCAGTCCCTTTGACGCATTGTAAATCTGAGCGTAGCCCTGCATAAAAATCTGGGCACTGCGCTCATAGGCGGTCCAGGGCAGAGCCAGATCGGGTAAGCCATTGGCCTTGGCCACCAGGCGCCCAAAGACCCGAGCCCTCAAAATGCCAGCGGGGTTCTCCATGGCCACCATACGTTCCTGATCTGACATGGTCGTCAGGGGTACGAGTCCTTGGGCAACATCATGTGCTGTCGTGCCGGGGGTTAGGCAGGCTGCCGCCAGGCAGCAACCACCCGTCACAGCCAGTGAGTTGTGAGCCTGCTGAGGCGTGAAATAGCTCACCCGAATGTGCCCACCCTGGGTGGGCTCGGAGACAAAGCAGACCTTTGGAATGGTCTCGCTAGCCGCGAGCTGCTCAGCGGTCATGGGCGTACCCGATTTGGTCTTCAGTCCCATCTTAAGTCCGGCCTGAACCCAGATGCTGCGCAGCCGCTCGATCAGGGCCTTGTTGGCATTCAGACTGTCGATCGATTCGTCACCCACCAGACCCAGCTGCTCGGCCTTCAGTATCACCATGGGAACCGCTACATCGACGCAGCTGACCTCAACCCCATCGATCACATCCTTGGCCGAGCCGGTGGGAAGCAGTCGGCCCGTCTTTGCGCCAATTGGGTTGCGCAGGCTCAGTTCCACTCCCGGGAACGCCCCCATGACACCGGGAATCTCGGTCAGGCTGATGTCCTCAAGTCGTCCGGTTGGCGTGGGCACGCGACAGTCCGTGGTCACCTGGGTGTTGGTGTTGAACAGACTGACCTGGGTGATGCCTTTTGTCAGCTTTACCAGTCCGTTGGTCATGAGATAGAGCGGAATAGCGGCTGACATGTTGCCGCAGTTCACACTCCAGTCAATGGCCGCTTTTTCGGCAGCCAACTGAGCCAGCGTGGTCTTGAAGACACTAGGCTCTTGGGCGTGAGGTTCTACGATAAAGACCTTGTTGCTGGTGGTGACGCCACGGCCCAGGCCGGTGATCTGTTTGTTGCCTTTGCGTTCGCCGGTATCCGGCACACCCATGATCTTTCGAATGATCTCTTCTTTAAAATCTGTCAGGCCGCAGAAGTGCTGCTCCCACATCACAATGCCTGTTGAGGTGCCGCCGCGCATGTAAAAAACTGGAAACAACACCGTATTGCCCTGAACCACTGGCTTGGCTTGCAGATACCCAGACGTTTGCTTGGCCGCCATGATTAGTCAGACTCCCCCTCAAAAGCTTGTTCACGTTTTTTACGAATCGCTGGCACCAGCATGAGTAGGATCAGCAGGGCCGAGATGACCATCAGAGTGGCGGAAATCGGCCGGTCCCACAAGATGCCCCAGTCGCCTCGCGAGATGGTCAGGGCCCGGCGCAGGTACTCCTCCATGAGTTGACCCAGAATAAACCCGAGCAACAGCGGCGCGGGCTCGCACTTCCATTTTTTAAAGTAGTAGCCCAGGATGGCAAAGGGCACCGTCATCATGACGTCCCAGATGCTGTTGTTGATGCTGTAGGCGCCAATGCAGCAGAACACCAAAATGGCTGGGTAGAGCAGCCGATAAGGCACCTTCAGCAGTCGAATCCAGATGCCAATCAAGGGCAGGTTCAGCAGCACCAGCATCAGGTTGCCGACCCACATCGAGACGATCAACCCCCAGAACAGGTTGGGGTTGCTGGTCATGACCTGAGGACCAGGCTGTATGTTGTGAATCATCATGGCGGCGACCATCAGCGCCATGACTGGCGTGGTGGGAATGCCCAGGGTCAGCATGGGAATAAACGACGTCTGGGCACCTGCGTTGTTGGCTGACTCGGGTCCGGCGACCCCCTCAATCGCCCCCTTTCCAAACTGCTCAGGGTTTTTGGAGATTTTTTTCTCGATGGCATACGAGGCAAACGACGACAGAATATGACCACCACCCGGCAGAATCCCCAGAATGCTGCCCAGGGCCGTGCCTCGGATGACGGCCGGGGCCGCTTGTTTAGCCTGTTGAGCGGTTGGCATGAGATTGCTCACCTTTTCGGTGAGCAAGGTCCGGGCTTCCTGAGCCTTCAAGTTATGAATGATCTCGGCAAAGCCGAACATCCCCATGGCAATGACCGCAAATTCAAAGCCATTGGCCAATTCCGGCACGCCAAACGTAAATCGAAAGACACCCGAGTTCACGTCGGTGCCGACCAAGCCCAACAGCAGGCCAAAGACCACCATGGCCAGTGCCTTGATAAACGACCCATGGGCCAAGACCACTGCAGCAATCAGACCCATGATCATCAGCGAGAAATACTCTGCTGGTCCAAATGCGAACGCCAGCTGCGCCAGCGGGGGCGCGAAGCCAGCAATCAAGAGCGTTCCGACAGTTCCAGCAAAAAACGAACCCAGTGCAGCCACCGCTAGGGCCAGACCTGCTTGGCCGTTCTTGGCCATTTGGTAGCCATCAAGCGTGGTGACCACGGATGACGATTCGCCCGGTATGTTCACGAGAATGGCGGTGGTAGAGCCCCCGTATTGCGAGCCGTAGTAGATGCCAGCAAGCATGATCAGGGCAGTCGAGGGGTCGCCCATCTTGTAGGTAATGGGCAACAAAATGGCGATGGTCGCCAAGGGACCGATCCCGGGTAGCACACCGATGAGCGTGCCCAGTAGACAACCCACGAAACACCAGAAGAGGTTCTCCGGCGTGAAGACGGTCGCTGCACCGATGGCCAGGTTGGCTAGGAGTTCCATGGCCAGACTTTCAGGGGCATTTCCAGCCCCACTTTAAAGACCAAGATGCAGCTGACAGTTAAAACAATCGCTAGCCAGATTCTCTCTTTCCAGCTGGACTCTGGGCTGGCCAGCGCAGACATCACCACCAAGACTGGGGTCGCTAGCGCGAACCCGACCAGGGGGAAGAGTTGTGCAAACAGCAGCACGCTGGCCAGCACCAACCCCATGCCTCTCAGGTCGGTCTGGGGAATGGCCTCGTCGTCGGTATTCTGTTTGACAGTGGCCAGTCCGATCACCACCAAGGCCAGGATGATTTGCACCACGGCCAATAGGCTGGGAAAGAAGGCAGGCCCCATCCGACGGCTGTTGCCCAGGCTGTAATCCTGGGCGTAAATCAGAAATCCCAGCCCAAAGGCCAAGAACAGAAGTCCGGCGTAGAGATCACGCCGGTTGGTCAGGCTCATGCGGCGACAAACTTGTTTTCAATCTCGCCAATGCCCTCAATGGCGACCTTGACCACATCACCAGCCTGCAGGAACTTGGGCGGGGTAAAACCAATGCCTACGCCCACTGGCGTGCCGGTGGCAATGATGTCGCCTGGCTGCAGCGTGATCCCGGCCGAGAGCGTGGCGATAAGAGTTGGGATGTCAAAAATCAGCTCGCTGGTCCGGGAGTCTTGGCGCAGTTCACCATTGATCCAGCACTGAATGGCCAAATCCTGGCCATTGATGGAGTCGGCTGATACGGCAGCTGGTCCCATGGGGCAGAAGTCATCAAAACTCTTGCCCATGTGCCACTGCTTGTGCCGGTGCTGCCAGTCGCGGGCGGTCACGTCGTTCACAATCGTGTATCCCCAGACCATTTTTATCGCGTCCTCTGGTCGAACGTGCTTGCAGCGCTGACCGATGATGACCGCCAACTCGGCCTCGTAGTCGATCGATGTCGAGACCTCTGCCTTTGGCAGGCGAACTGAATCAAAGGGACCCACGACGGTCTCGGGCACCTTGGAAAAAACAATAGGGTCACTGGGCAGGTCACCTGCACCGGTGGATTTGCCAGCGTCGAACCCGCTCTTGGTGAACTCTTTGGCGTGGGGCTTGTAGTTCAGTCCGACACAGAAGACGTTTCGACGAGGCTGTGGGATGGGGGCCATCAACTGGACTTTGTTGGCGGCGACCTCTGCCTTGACGGCTGGCAGGGGCTTGCCCTGAGCCTGCAGGTCAATGATGGCCAACAAACCCTCCTGAGCCTGCTCGGGCGATAAGTCCAGAACTTTAATAAGTCCTTGATCCAGAAGACCTACTTCGATTTCATTGGGATTAGACCTACCTTTGAAGCAAACGACTTTCATGCTCGAATCCAACCGTTGAAGTAAAAGACCCAACAGGTTGCTACAGGGCCTCCAAAAAGGAAAGCCAGCAAAACCCGGGTATGACCCTAATACCAACCCACCCTCGGGTGATCAGCAAGGAGAATGAGATGACTCAAACACGACGCCCCTTCATCAAGGCCGCCAGTGCCGTTGCAGCGCTGGCTGCGACAGGACTGTTGTCTGTTGCTCAGGCGGC
>Ga0208009_1000311_pt1 | contig 13961 bp, 18 predicted proteins | sample Wag4_2014_7_16_FD_187364 | JGI IMG/M metagenome (GOLD analysis project Ga0208009, IMG submission 187364) | Fresh water mixed with fracking chemicals microbial communities from Ohio, USA - Utica-2 Time Series FC 2014_7_16 (SPAdes) (version 2) ...
CACGGCCTTGGCCCCACCGCTGCAGGCGGTCACCAGGGTCAGGCACAGCGCCAGCACGAGGGCCAGCAGAGGACGGAAACGCATCGGAGAACGCCGCAGCGAGGGAGCGGAGACTGGGATGGGGCGGATCCTACCGGTGCTGTTCGCTGATTCCCCGTACGATGGCTCGGCTCTCAACAACCTGTATGCGGGAGCAAAGCGTTCCATGGGGCCGATCGTGGGTCTGAACGACCAGCAGCACCACCACCTCCAGAATCAGCTCGCCCAGATCGAGGCGCTGGCGGAGCAGCTCACCGGTGATCCCGAGGGCCTGCTGACGCTGCTGCGGGACCTGGAACAGCTTCACCGTCGCATCCAGGACGGCCCGTTCCGCAGCAGCCTGCCGGCAGATCGCAACCACCTGTTCACCCTGCTGCAGGGGATGGAGAAAAGTGGAGGCTGGCCCTACATCCCCCGCCTGCAGCTCCGCACCTTCATGGATCTGCTGCAGCACGATCAAGAGGGTACCGATCAAGTGGGTACCGATCCGGCTGAATCCCCGGCACCGGCTGATCCGGGCAGTGCAACGGACCAGGCCCTGGCCCCTGCTGTCGCAGCGGTGGCTGACGATGATCCCCAGCGGAACCCGCTGCAGCCGGATCACCCCCTGGCCGCCTGAGACCCTCGCCCAGGGCGCCCAGCAGAGCGGTGAGCAGCTGATGGGCGATAGCCAGTTTTGGCTGCCTGGCCAGGGTGGTGAGTCGTTCACCCGGACCAAGCAACCAACCTTCATTGGCATCGGCGCCGAAACCGGTCCCCGGTCGGTCGATCGGGTTGGCGAACAGCAGGTCGCAGCCCTTCCGCTGCCATTTGGCCTGGGCCTGGGGCAACACCTCGCCGGAGTGGGCCGCAAATCCCAGAATCACCTGGCCGGCCGGCCGGGCCGCCACCAGCCCGGCGAGCAGGTCGGGCACAGTCTCCCAGCCACCGCCCAGCTGCTGCTCCAGGGCCTGCTTGCTGAGCTTGTGGGCCAGCGGGGCCGCACGGCGATGGTCTGCAATGGCAGCAGCCATGGCGATGGCATCCGCCCGCGGCTGGGCCTCAAGCAGCACGGCCTGCATCGCCGCCGCTGTGGTGGCCTCCCGGCAGTCCAGTCCCTCCAGCCAGGCGGGCGGCAGCGCCAGCGGGCCATGCACCAGCTCCACCGCAGCGCCGCGCAGCCGGGCGGCCTGCGCCAGCAGCACCCCCATCCGGCCACTGCTCGGATTGGTGAGACAGCGCGCCGGATCGAGGAATTCGCGCGTCGGGCCGGCGCTGACCAGCAACCGCCGGCCCTGCCAGTCGCGCCCGCACCCCCACAGGGCCAGGCTCTCCAGAGCCAGCAGCAGCAGCTCCGGTTCCGCCATGCGGCCGTCACCATGCCGATCGCAGGCCAGTACGCCGGCAGCAGGCCCCAGCGTCAGGACGCCAGGCCAGGTCTGCAACCTCTGCCAGTTGGCGCGCACTGCTGGAGAGGCCCACATGGCGGTGTTCATCGCCGCCGCCGCCAGCACCGGGGCCTCACAGGCCAGCAGAGTGCTGGCCAGCAGGCTGTCGCCGAGACCGTGCACCCAGCGCCCCAGACTGGTGGCACTGAGCGGTGCCACCAGCACCAGCTCCGCCCACTCGGCCAACTCCACATGCAAAGGGCGGGCCGCCAGATGACTCCACTGGTCGGCATCCAGATAGCAGCGGTGGCGGCTCAGGCAGGCCAGGGCCTCGGCACTCACCAACCGGGCCGCGCTCGGGGTGAGCAGGCAGCGCACGTCGGCGCCGCGCCGGGCCAGGGCGCTCACCAGCAGCGGCAGCTTCACGGCGGCGATGCTGCCGCTGATCCCCACCAGAATGCGGCGACCGGCAAGTGGATCGGCCCGAGGGCCGCCGGCCTGGGCTGGCTCAGAACGCATCGACGGGACCAGGGGGAGCGACAGGGCCGAACCGGTCGTTCTTCGCGGAACGTTCAGTCTTCATCGAAGGGTTCCTGATCCACCAGATGGAGGTAAGGCCTGGCCAGCTCGGGTCGATGAATCGCCAGAGCCCGCATCAGATGCCAATCGGCAAGACCGTCAAACGGGGATGGGTAATCGTCATCCTCCAGCCGGCGAGCCAGTGCGGCGGTGCTCACCTCATCAAAGGCGGCCAGCTGATCCGGGGTGATGGACACGGTCATCGGCAGAGGGCGACGCGGAAATGGCGACAGGGGGGCCGGGAAAGCCCCGTCCCCCGAGAATCATGGATCAGGCCTGCGTCAGTGCAGGTGCTCTTCAGGACGAGGACCAGGATCAGAACCAGAACCAGAACCAGAACCAGAACCAGAGTGCTGCGGCACCCGGCGGGCACGCCCTGCAGAATGGGGCCGTACAGGGGAATTAGCTCAGCTGGTAGAGCGCTGCGATCGCACCGCAGAGGTCAGGGGTTCGAGTCCCCTATTCTCCATTGACATCATCCCGGCGGCGCCCTGTCTGCGGCGTGCGTCGCTCGACCATGAACTGGACCAGCGAAGCCCAGACCAGGCTGAAGGAGGTGCCGTTCTTCGTGCGGCCGGCGGTGCGCAAACGGATCGAGGCCCTGGCCGCGGCGGCGGGGCTTGAGGCGGTCGATCTCCGCTTCTACGAGGAGGCCCGGGCCCGGTTTGGCCAGAAATAGGCCGGCGATGGGGTAAAAGAGAGCTAACTTCATGGTCCGTACATGTCGCAATCCAAGCGCGAGCAGGTGGTCAGTCATCTCCGTTACATCCGTCAGGAGCTGCGGGAGATGCACCAGGGCGTGATGGAAGATGGCCTGCTGCCGGAAGCAGGCGAGGTGCGCGGTGTGATGGCCCAGATGGAAGCGCTGCTGGAATTGCTGGAGGGCAAGACCAGCCGCAAAAAAGACGGAGACGCCTGAACAGCAAGGCCGCCCCGCCGTCAAGCCCGGGCCAGGACGCTCTCTGAAACGGCCCCCGTGCCCTTGCCCCAGCTCGCCACCAACGCTTTGGTGACTCCGTCCCCATCACCCGGCCCGGGCCTCTGGTCCTGGGCTTTTTTATTGGAATCCCCTATCTGTAGCGGCAAAACCGTGTCGCAACTCCAGAGATGGTGTAGACAGGCAGTGGCGGGGCCGGGCCGGGTGATGGGGATCACCATTCCTGCCCTGCCCCCCACCAATTCAGCCCTGAGCCAGGGCTGAGGGGGTCGGGGCTGACAGATGCGGCCACCGCCCCGAGACTGAACCGACCTCCGGATCCCGCCGCAGCAGCGATCCGAAGCGGCCCAAGCCATGCCCCCTCCGATCAGCAGCCAGCCCCGCTTTCAGCAGACCCGTTTTCAACTCAGGCTGGTGGCCGCGGGAGATGCGCTGCTGCGCTGGGCCACCAACCCCTGGCGGCGCGTCTCGCTGCGACTGATCACACTGCTGCTTGGATTCACGATCGGTGGCACGGTGGCTTCGATCGCCGGCCAGCTGGGGCAGCCCGATCCGGTGGGAGCGCTGCTGTGCGTGCTGATCATGGAATGGGCGATTCGTGCTCGCGGACCGCTGCGCCGGCGCCAGGGAGACAGGCTTGCCCTGCAACTGCTCGACATGGGCCGGATCGGGCTGCTCTACGGGCTGCTGCTGGATGGCTTCAAACTGCTGTAAGGCCGCTCGCCAGCAGATACAGCAACGCCATCCGCACCGGGATGCCATTCAGCACCTGTTCCTGCACCAGGCAGCGATCAGCATCATCGAGCAGGTCTCCGGTCATCTCCACGCCGCGGTTCACCGGGCCGGGGTGAAGCACCGGCACGGCCTCAGCGCAGCTGCGGAGCCGCTCATGGCTGAGCCCGTAGAGGCGGTGGTAGCTCTCGAGGCCGCTGAGCAGATGCTGGTGCATGCGTTCCTTCTGGAGCCGCAGGGTCATCACCGCGTCTGCCCCCGCCAGCGCCTCCTCCAGGCTGCGGACCAGCCGCAGAGGGCCCCGTGCCGCCACCGGATCGCGGGCCTGACCTGGCGGCGGCGCCGCCACAAAGGCGGCGAAGTCCGCCGGCAGCAGGGTGGGCGGGCCACACAGCACCACCTCCGCGCCACAGGCGGTGAGAGCCCAGAGGTTGGAGCGGGCCACCCGGGAATGCAGCACATCCCCCACGATCACGATGCGCCGGCCCCGCAGGGCCGCCGGCGTTGGTGCGACGGGATTGAAGTGGCGCGCCAGCGTGAACAGATCCAGCAACCCCTGGCTGGGGTGGCTGTGCAGGCCATCGCCGGCGTTAAGCACCGCCACCCGCTCACCGGCCCGATCGAGCGCCGCCGCCAGCCCCGCCGGCACGCCGGCGCAACGGTGCCGCACCACCAGCAGCTCGGCGCCCATGGCGACGTAGGTGCGGGCCGTATCGAGCAGGCTCTCCCCCTTGCTGAGCGAACTGGCCGACGGCGCGAAACTGAGCACATCTGCCGAGAGGCGCTTGGCCGCCAGTTCAAAGCTGCTGCGGGTGCGGGTGCTGGGTTCGAAGAACAGCGTGGTCATCAGCCGGCCCTGCAGGGCCGGCAGCCGCCGGGCACCAGCGCTTGGCAGGGAGCGGAAGCGCTGCGCCAGCTCCAGCACGGTGGCGTAGTCGTCGAGCGAGAAGGCCGCCAGATCAAGCACGTGGCGATGGGTCCAGTCGCTCAAGGGCTGCCAGGGCACGCAGACTCAGCGTAGTGACCGACCACGGGCACGTCAGTCGCTGTCTGCCGGGCGAGGGGAGCGCCGGCTGACGCTGCGGCTGCCGCGGAGGTACCAGCGCCAGGGCAGATCCTGCCCCTGGCTGATACCGATGCGGGTGGTGCACACCAGCTCGTGCGGATGGATCAGCGGCAGCGCCTGCGGTCGAGGCGCCAGCCACAGGCCCTGATCCGGATCCACAGGCCGGCCGTCATCGCGCCGATCCAGACCGAAGCGGCGTGCCAGCAAAGCCGGCCCGGCCGCCACCCGCTCCGGCTCCTGCGGCAGCGCCACCGCCCGCAGCAGCACGCCGCTGGCCCAGTCGGCCCGCTCGGTCACCACATTGACGCAGTGGTGAATGCCATAGGTGAGATACACATACCAATGCCCAGGCTCACCAAACAGAGTTTCATTGCTGGGGGAGCGGCGGCGGTAGCCGTGGCAGGCAGGCTCCTCCTGCGAATACGCCTCCGTTTCCACAATGACGCCCCACAGCAGCTCGCCATCGGCTTGGCGCTTCACCAGCAGGCAGCCGATCAGCGCGGGGGCAACCTGCTCGGCTGGGCGGGCGAAGAAGCGCCGCGGCAAGGCCGAGGCGCCGCTGAACCAGGACGCGGCGAGAGGCAGGTGAGTCAATGCGGAAACAAGGCGATGACAACCCCCGCCAAGGGGGCTAACACGATGGGACACCCTTCCCGGCATTTGCCATGGCTGCTTCCGGCCTGCAGGGCCTCATGGCCGCAACCGTTGACGACCCTGAACTCGAAGCCCGCCTGAAGGCCCCGGGAGCCGACCCGGTGGCCGTTGCCAGCGCCGCCGGTTTCACGATCACCGCCGAAGAGTTCCAGAACGCTCAGCAGGCCTGGGAGAATTGGCGCATCAGCGGTATCCACGACGAGGAGGCCTGAACCGATGGAGATCAGCGACTTCAATCTGGCGACGGTGCTGGTGTTCGGCAGCGGACTGTTCGTGCTCGCCACCCTGTTTTTCGGCACCAAGGGGGGCTACTACGACAGCAACGATTACGACGGCAACGGCACGGCCCACTGAGCCTTGCCCGGGCCCCGGCTTCAGCCGCTCAGGCGCTCCGCCTCCGGGCAGTCCTCGGCGGTGGGCAGCTCTTCGCCGGGGGCACGGCTCACAAAGGAGAGCCGGGTGCTCACCGCTCCGATCGAATCCAGCCGCACGCTCTCGTCCCAGCTGTGGCATTCGTCATCGTCGGCGGCGTCGTAGCGCAGCGTGATCAGATCGCTTTCGAGCTCAACGATGCGCGCCTCCTCGATCCAGCGCTGTTGATCACGCAGAAACACCCACACCGGGCGTTGATCAAGGAAATACTGGTGGAGCTTGCGATGCAGCATGGTCGCCACGGGCTCGATGGTCGCCACGGGTAGGGTTCACCCAGCAACGCATTCAGGAATCTTACGCAGACCGAACGCGCCCAACTGTTCAGCCTGATCGGTCGTGGCGCACCATGAGCCTGATCAGTCGGGGCGCGCCATGATCCTGATCAGTCGGGCCGGCCTGCGTTGATGTCCTCCCCCTCACCCCAGGCAGAGGGCTCTGCCCTGTCAGCCACCGCACCAACACCTGCCGAGGACGCCACCGCGGCCATCCGCCTGCAGCTGCGCAGCTGGCCAGAGGTGGAGCGTTACCTGGAGCGCTGCCGGGGGGTGATCGTGCCCCTGGGCTCCACAGAACAGCACGGTCCCACCGGCGCGATCGGCACTGACGCCCTCACCGCTGAAGCGGTCGCCCTGGAGGTGGGCCGGCGCAGCGGCGTGCTGGTGACACCGGTTCAGGCGTTCGGCATGGCCGAACATCACCTGGGCTTTCCCGGCACGATCAGCCTGCAGCCGGCCACGCTGCTGGCGGTGCTGCACGACCTGGTGCTGAGCCTGGCCCGGCACGGTTTCGAGCGCATCTACGTGATCAATGGCCATGGCGGCAACATCGCCACCACCCGGGCCGCCTTCGCCCAGGCCCATGCCAGCGCCACCAGTCGGGGCCTGACCAACGCTGCCGCTCTGCGCTGCAAGCTGGCGAACTGGTTCATGGCCCCGGAAGCGATGGCCCTGGCCCGGGAGCTGTATGGCGAGAAGGAAGGCCACCACGCCACCCCCAGCGAAATCGCCATCACCCTGCAGCTGGAGCCCAGCCTCCAGAGCAAGCAGCGGCCACTGCCCGAGCCCGCCCCGGCCGGGCCGATCCATGGGCCGGAAGACTTCCGCCGGCGCCATCCGGACGGTCGCATGGGATCCGATCCGTACCTCGCCTGCGCTGAGCATGGCGCCCGCTTCTTGGATGTGGCCGCCACCGCCCTGTGCCGGGATCTGGAACAGTTCCTGCAGGACCCGGCCTGAACCGGGCGCTAAGGTCCCTCCTGGATTCTGCGGGCTGCGATGGCCCACACCCCGATGAGCCATATCTCCGCCGACGACGTGCGCAAGGTGGCCGAGTTGGCCCGCCTGGCTCTGCCTGAGGACAAGATCGCGACCTACACCGTCCAACTGGAGCGGATCCTCGACTACGTCGACCAGCTGGACGCGGTGGACACCAGCGAGGTACCCCCCACCACCCGGGCGGTGGAGGTGGTGAACGTGAGCCGCCAGGATCAGGTGAAGCCGACGCCGGTGCGCGAGGCGCTGCTCAACCTGGCCCCACAGCGAGAGGGCGACTTCTTTCGGGTGCCGCGCATCCTGGCCGACTGATCCGGCTCAGCGCACCGGTGATACGGCCGTGCGGTGCAGCAGCTCCAGCACACGGCGGCGGGCCTGCCGCGTGGGCATCAATGCGGCAATCGGCCGCAGACGGCTGCGGCGCGTCTTATGGCTGCGCACCCCCAGAAAAATATCGTAGAGAAAGTTGAAACCATCGCTGCGGGTTTCAAACAAACCCAGCCGCTGCGGCGAACCCTTGGCATCAAGTAGATGCTTGGTGGCGTGATAGGCCGGCCGATACTCAAACCAGGGAATCGAGGGCCAGAGATGATGCACAAGGTGATAGTTCTGACCCATGATCAACCAATTCATCAACCGGCTGGGATAGACCCGAGCGTTGTGCCAGCGATTGCGGGACTGAAACGGTCGATGCGGCAGATAATCAAAGAACAGGCCAAGAGTGACGCCCACCATCAGAGCCGGGGCAAACCAGCAATTGAAGACGAAAGGCAAAAATCCATATTTGGCAGCGGCGATCACAATCGCAGCAAACAAACCTCGGGCAATACCCCACTCGAGCAGTTCATAACGCCTCCACAGGCGCCTTTTGAAAAAGAACAGCTCGTGATAGAAAAACCGCGGTGCAATCAGCCACAGCGGCCCAAAGGTGCTGACAATGTGATCGGGATCATGCTTGGGATCGTTCACGTGGGCGTGATGCTGCAGATGCACCCGCGTGAACACTGGAAAACTGAAGCCCAGCAACAGCGCAGCGCCGTGACCCATCACGGCATTCCAGAACCGATTCGGGTGGGCGGCGTTGTGGCAGGCATCGTGAATCACCGTGCCCTCGAGATGCAGCGCCAGAAAACCGGTGAGCAACAGCAGGGGCAGGGGCCACTGACCGACAAACCATCCCCAGATGGTCAGACCGGCCAGGCCGAAACCGCCCAGAAACAATCCCACGGTGGGGTTCCAGGGCCCGGGGGGGTCAAGAAAAGGCTTCGGCACCGACCGCGGCAGCTGGGCGGGCACCGAGTGCAACTGGGTGGCAGCCGGAGCCTGGGTCATGGACGCGATCGCGAAGGAGCCCGCACAGAGGCGACAGGCAACTTAGGCACGGGACGGCCCGCCGCGAGACCCAATCATGCCCACCGGGGGACTTGAACCCCCACGACCGCAGTCACTGGAACCTAAACCCAGCGCGTCTACCAATTCCGCCAGGTGGGCGTGAACCGATTTTAGGAGCCCTGGCGGAGGGCACAGCTCAGAATGGGGTCCCCACGCCGAATGCGATGCTCGCCACCCTGGGAGGCGCACTGGCCCTGGCAGGCGGCCTGGCCATGCTGCTGCTGCCGCTGCTGTTGCCTGAACTGAGCCGTCCTCGCGATGCGGCCTGGGGAGCGGTGGTGCTGCTGCTGGGCCTGGTGCTGGTGACCAGCGCCGACCGGCTCACCGGCTCGCCGATGCTGGGAGTGCTGTGCGGTGGCCTGCTGATCGGCCGGCTTGGCCTGGAAGTGGGTCAGGGCCGCTGGCGCCTGCTCAGCCCCGAGGAACAGACGCGCCTCCGCTCCGGCGAGCGGTGGCAGAGCGCCCTGCAGCAGCTCACCAGCACCGCCGCCGGGCTGGGGAGCCTGCTGCAGACGCGGCTGAACGTGCTCACCACCTGGCTGGGGGAACGGCGCCAGCCCCGCACCACCAGCAAGCGCTGGGTGCGGCCCGAGCCTGCGGCGGCAGCGGCGCCGATCAGCGACCCGGCAGAGGCAGAGGTGGTGCCTGAGCCAGTGTCTGAACCCGTGTCACCACCCGACCCGGCCCCAGCACCTGCCCCCGCATCGGCGAGCGACGCGGCGCCGGCGGCGGTCGTGAGCTCGTTCGAGCAGATCGATGCCCTGATCGAAGCCAGCGCCGTGCCCGCTGCGGCACCAGCAGCAGACGAAGCGGGATAATCGCCCCTTGCCGCCCCGGCGTCTTGACCGCCAGCTCCGCGCCCGCCCCGTCCGAGCGACCGTCTTACAAGGACACGCTCAACCTGCTGCAGACCGACTTCAGCATGCGGGCCAACGCCAAGGCGCGGGAGCCGGAGATCCAGGCGTTCTGGGCCGAGCGACGGATCTACGAGCGCCTCAGCCAGCACAACCCCGGCGAGCCCTTCACGCTCCACGACGGTCCCCCCTACGCGAACGGGGCTCTGCACGTGGGCCATGCCCTCAACAAGATCCTCAAGGACATCATCAACAAAACGGCCCTGCTCCAGGGCCGCAAGGCCCGCTTCGTGCCGGGCTGGGACTGCCACGGCCTGCCGATCGAACTGAAGGTGCTCCAGGGGCTGGGCAGCACTGAACGGGCCGCCCTCACCCCGATCAGCCTGCGCCGCATGGCCCATGCCTATGCGCTGGAGCAGGTGGAGGGCCAGAAGGCCGGCTTCCGGCGCTGGGGGATCTGGGCTGACTGGGATCAGCCCTACCTCACCCTGCAGAAGCGCTACGAGGCCGCGCAGATCGGCGTCTTCGGCGCCATGGTGCTGGCCGGTCACATCTATCGGGGACTGAAGCCCGTGCACTGGAGCCCCAGCTCCCGCACCGCCCTGGCCGAGGCCGAGCTCGAGTACCCCGAAGGCCATACCTCGCCGAGCGTCTACGTGGCCTTCCCGGTGGTGGAGCTGCCGGGCGATGGGGGCCATGCGCCTCATGCGGCCGGGCTGCGCCTGAAGCTTGCGGATGCTGGCCTCGCGCTCGACCAGCTCCTTGCCCCCGGCGGCCTGGCGGTGGCGATCTGGACCACCACCCCCTGGACCCTGCCCGCCAACCTGGCGGTGTCGGTGAATGAGCGGCTCCCCTACGCCATCTGCGCCGTAACCACGCGCGGCGACACGCCGGCACCGGCCACCAGCCACCTGGTGGTGGCTGCCCAGCTGCGGGAGAGCCTGGAAAACAGCCTCGGCCTGACCCTCACGCCACTGCTCACGCTGATGGGAGCCGAGCTGGAGGGGATCATCTACCGCCACCCGCTGCTGGCGCGCACCAGCCCGGTGGTGATGGGCGGCGACACCATCACCACCGAAGCGGGCACGGGCCTGGTGCACACCGCTCCCGGTCACGGCGTGGACGACTTCCACACCGGCCGCAAATACAACCTGCCGGTGCTCTGCCCGGTGGATGAGGCCGGCAACCTCACCGCCGAAGCCGGTCCCTTCGCCGGCACCAACGTGCTCAAGGACGCCAACCCCACGATCATCGCGGCGTTGGAGGGCACCGGTCTGCTGCTCAGGCAGGAGCGCTACGAACACCGCTACCCCTACGACTGGCGCACCAAGAAACCGACGATCTTCCGCGCCACCGAACAGTGGTTCGCCTCGGTGGAAGGCTTCCGCGCCGCGGCCCTGGAGGCCATCGCCCAGGTGGAGTGGCTACCGGCCAGCGGCCGCAACCGCATCGAGGCGATGGTGGGGGAGCGGGGCGACTGGTGCATCAGCCGCCAGCGCACCTGGGGCGTGCCGATTCCGGTCTTCTATCACCGCGAAACCGGTGAGGTGCTGCTCAATGAGGCCACCCTCAGCCACATCCAGGGCCTGATCGCCGAGCACGGCGGCGACGTGTGGTGGGAGCGCGATGAGGCCGGGCTGCTGCCGGCGGACTACGCCGCCGAGGCCGCGCAATGGCGCAAGGGCACCGACACCATGGATGTGTGGTTCGATTCCGGCTCCTCCTGGGCGGGCGTGCTGCGAGAGCGGGGCCTGGGCTACCCCGCCGATCTGTACCTGGAAGGCAGCGATCAGCACCGGGGCTGGTTCCAGAGCAGCCTGCTCACCTCGGTGGCCGTCAACGGCCATGCCCCCTACAAACGGGTGCTCACCCACGGCTTCACCCTCGATGAACAGGGCCGCAAGATGAGCAAATCCCTGGGCAACGTGGTGGATCCCGCCGTGCTGGTGGAGGGAGGCAAGAACGAGAAACAGGATCCCGCCTACGGCGCCGATGTGCTGCGCCTGTGGGTCAGCTCGGTGGATTACTCCGCCGATGTGCCCCTGGGCCCGGGCATCGTCAAACAGCTGGCGGATGTGTACCGCAAGGTGCGCAACACCGCCCGCTACCTGCTGGGCAACCTGCACGACTTCGATCCGCGCCCTCAGGCCGACGGCGGTGATGCGGTGCCCGTCGCCGAACTGCCGCTGCTCGATCAGTGGATGCTGCAGCGCACCGCCCTCCTGATCGACAGCGTGACCGGCGACTTCGAGCGCTTCGAGTTCTACCGCTTCTTCCAGGCGCTGCAGAACTTCTGCGTGGTGGATCTCTCGAACGTGTATCTCGACATCGCCAAGGACCGCCTTTATGTGAGCGGCGCCAAGGCATTCCGGCGCCGCAGCTGTCAGACGGTGCTGGCCCTGGTGGTGGAGCGGCTGGCCGGCCTGATCGCGCCCGTGCTCTGCCACATGGCCGAGGACATCTGGCAGAACCTGCCCTACCCGGTGGCCGAGGCCTCGGTGTTCGAGCGCGGCTGGCCCACCGCCCCGGCCGAATGGCACCGGCCCGACCTCGACGCGCCGATGGCCGCGATCCTGGAGCTGCGGGCTCTGATCAACCGGCAACTGGAAAGCTGCCGGAGCGAGGGACTGCTGGGTGCCTCCCTCGAGGCCCAGGTGCAGCTGGAGCTGGCGACTCACCCCGCCGGGGCGGCTGGCGACCTGGGCGACCTGCCGGCCGCCCTGCACTGGCTGGGGGAGTCGTCCCACCCGGACGTCGACAACCTGGCGGACTGGCTGCTGGTCTCCAACCTGCGGATCAGCGGCGAAAGCCGGCCTGGCGTGCTTCGGCAGGTGAGTGCGGGTGACGTGCAGGTGCGGTTGGCCAGGGCCGACGGCGCAAAATGCGAGCGCTGCTGGCATTACGCCTCGGATGTGGGTCAGCACGCGGTCCACCCCAGCCTCTGCGGCCGCTGCGTGGCGGTGCTCTGATCCCCGATCCCTTACACCACAACCCAGGCGAAGACCACCCGGCCCGGGGTTCGCTGCCGAGCCGGCAAGCCGTAGCCCCTGCTATCTGGTGATCTGCAGCGTGTGAGCTGCAGCGTGGGCCCAGGCTTCGCACCGAGAGCGTTCGAGCTGGCAGCCAGTGTTGTGCTGTCAGTCGATCAGATCGCTCTTAAGCAGCGGCGCCTCAGCGGTCATCGCCAGGCGGCGGGATCGAGAAACGCACCCGGCGGCGCTGGACCGGCCAGAACCTGCTCAGCCGCAGGATCGATCGGGCCGGCCAGCAGCTCGGCCGCTTCGATCCTCACCCCAGCGGGAAGCACGGGCTGGTCGGGATCAAAGCCGGTGGGATGGGTGGTGCTGCTGGAGAACCCGCGGTAGATCAGCAGCTCGTAGGGCTCTTCAACGGCCCCCGTCGATACCAGCACCCCGCGCAGGCGCAGCAGCCGGTCGGGCCTGTCGCGACTGCAGGCCTCGAGGGCTGCGATCGGTGCTGGGGCCGGCATCGCTCAGAACTCACCGGCCACCCGGCCCTGCTTGGGCAGGCGCACCAGCAGCCACTGCAGCAGGCCGACGCCATAGGCCAGCAGTCCCACATAGCCGATGAAGGCTGCCACGGGCGGGGTCCAGCGGCCGCCGAACAGAAAGCCGAACACGGTTTCGATCACGGCGTGGAGCTCGAGCGGTGGCTGGAGCCAGGCCGCGCAGCGTGGGCTCGTCAACCGGGCCGCATCCAGGCAGACCAGAGCCGTGGCGCTGAAGGCGGCGCCGATCAGCCCCGCGATGGTGAGCGCCCAGCGCCAGATGCGCACGGTGAGGGGCAGGGGACGCCAGGGGGGCAGATCGGCCAGCTCCTCGTTGAGATCCACCCAGAACCACAGCGTGGCCACCACCAGCAGCTGGGCGAGCACCGCCAGCAGGAAGCCGAGGGGCCGGCGGTCGCTCAGCAGCAGCACGCTGATCAGCAGCAGGCTGGCCACCTTCCAGTACAGGCCCATCAGTCGCACCAGCGCCTGCTCCCGCCGCAGGCTGGCCCAGACCAGCAGCACCAGGGGCACCCCCACGCTGAACAGCACCGCGACGCGCAGATCCAGCCAAACCAGGGAGCGATACAGCGGATCCGGCACGGAAGCGGTACGGGAAGTCGCCATTATCCGCCTACCCCGGCAGGCGATAGGGTCCGCTCATGGCTGCTTTCCCTCTGCCCGACTGGCTGAGCCGCCGTGCCGGCGGCCATCAGGCCTGGTGCCGCACCGCCCTGGCCTGCGAACCCTCGCTGGAGGCCTGCGTGGCGGCACTGGGCCGGCAGCTCGGCGGCGCCGGCAATGCAGACCTGGCCCTGGTGTTCGTTTCCGCCAGCTTCGCCAGCGATCTGCCCCGCCTGCTGCCGCTGCTGCGCCAGCGGTTGCAGGCAGACCACTGGCTGGGCTGCCTGGCCGGCGGCGTGATCGGCACCGCACCGCAGCAGCCGGCCCGGGAACTGGAGCAGCAGCCAGCCCTGAGTGTGGCGCTGCTGCGCCTGCCCGGCGCCCGGATCCAGCCCTTCGCGATCCCGCCCGGCACTTGGCCGGATCTCGATGGGCCAGCCGATCCCTGGCGGGCGCTGGTGGGCGCCACGGCCGAGAGCAGCGAGCACTCGATGCTGCTGCTGATC
>Ga0208009_1000314_pt1 | contig 13912 bp, 14 predicted proteins | sample Wag4_2014_7_16_FD_187364 | JGI IMG/M metagenome (GOLD analysis project Ga0208009, IMG submission 187364) | Fresh water mixed with fracking chemicals microbial communities from Ohio, USA - Utica-2 Time Series FC 2014_7_16 (SPAdes) (version 2) ...
GATTACATACTGAAGGATTGGTTCCAGTAGCTGTGACTACTGCCGCGACTGCCGGCAAAGTTTGGAGAATGAGGAAAAAGCTCACTAGGGGGATCAAAAGCTTTCTCATGAGGTGAGTTTAACTAACGGATGTCTTAGTTAACTAGCGCTCTTCTATTGGCCTCGGCACTACTTAGCTCAACAGCCAAAGAAAGGTTCCAAGAATAAGACCTTGCGCGTGAAATGATTTACGCACAAACCCGTGCCCCCAGTCGGACTCGAACCGACACTGGAAGGATTTTAAGTCCTCTGTCTCTGCCATTGGACTATGGGGGCCAATGCCCGCGAAGTCTACTAGTTTAAATTGAGTGCTTAAAATGCGAGTATTTCAGCTACTCCCGGTCCTTACGAGAAATATTCTCAGAGACGACGAGCCAGATAAGTGCAGGAACCAGGTCAAAACTACGTTTTAAAAACCACTTCGTCCCATTAGTGAGTAACCAGTACATTTCATAACGTTTGGATTTCGAACTTTCAACACTTATCTTCTTCAGTGATCTGCGTGGCAGTGAGAGGTTGCGCCGTACTAAATCGGCAATGTGTTGATGGCCCAAGGCAGATGGGTGCATGCGATCAACGTGCCACATCTTGCGTTCATGGGCAATCTTTGACTCCCATGTTGGCACTACGACAGCTAGTCCATCTTCGGCAACTTCGTTGAGAATTCTATTTATCTTGATGACTCGATCACTGAGAATCTTGCGCAACGCCATTGGACCAGGTGCGGTGCGTATCGGATCGGGCAATCCAAGTAAGATAACAAGCGAGCCTGTTGAAGCAAGAGTTGAACAAATCTCCCGCAGGTGCTCTTGAATTTCTTTAGGAGAGAAATCCCCACGCAAGACATCATTTGTTCCGATACAAATCAATGCAATATCTGGCGAGAGCGCAAGGGCAGCAGGGAGTTGACTTTGAGGCAAGTGCCTTGCCCGTGCACCGTTTTTTGCGACATTTACAAATCTCTTTGCTTGCAGATCGTGTGCCAGGCGCCCTGTCCATCCATAACCAACTGAAGGAATTTCTTGGCCGTGATCACCAACTCCGAAGACAGAGCTGTCACCGAGGGCGACAACTGTCAGATCACTCTTAGTTCTAAGTGAGAGAGCAATTTCTTTTTGGCTCTGCATATTTGGATATAGGTTTTTATTGGAAAGAATCATGATGCTAAATCCTCTCTATATAGTGAAAGTAATTGATCGGCTGTGTTTTCCCATGTGAATTGTTCTGCGCGTGCTCGTGCATGAATTCTTGTGAACTCTCGATCTGAAGCTAGATATTGCTGTATTGCATCAGCCCAATCTGATGCAGAACGCGTGAGAGCTTTTCCTGAATCCACACTGACTATTTCTGAGATTGCAGCCTCACTTCTACAAATTACCGGGGTCCCAGAGGCGAGAGTTTCGAGCGCTGCTAATCCGAAGGTCTCAATTGGTCCGACTGCGAGAAATACAGAGGCCTCTCTCATCCACTGTGCAAGTTCTTCTTTTTCAGAAATAAAACCCAAAAGGCGGATATTGAGATTCTTGCGATAAATCATCTTTCGCATTTTAGCTTCTAAGGGTCCGCTACCAGCTATGTAGAGTGGGGAATCAACGCCTCTCCTCTCTAATTCCTCAGCAATGCTAATTAGAAATAGTGGGTCTTTCTCTTTTGAAAGTCTGGTGCAGGCCAAGATATACGGCTCGTTAATTGCGCGCTCGTCATCATCTGGCTCGAATGGTGAGAATCTATCGAGGTCGACGCCGAGTGGGACAGAGACTAGTTTCGATTGAGGAGCAGAAGATGTAATCATTCCTAATTGTTGAAATTCTTCTGCAGCAAATTCGGTTGTTGCCACAATTCTGCTGACTGAATCACGAGTGACGCGGTTCCAATGGGTTACGAACTTTGCTTTGAATGGTAGAAACTTTGCAAAGCTCTTTACTAATCCATCCACTCTTTCATGAGCGAAAAATGTTGTTGGAATCCCCTGACCTTCTGCCCAACGTGCGACTTTGAGAAGCGTAGTTCGATCAGAAATTTCCAATACATCTGGGTTAAATTCTTTGATTCGACTCATAACGTAATTGACTCGAAGAATTATTCGATATCCACCTGAAAATGGAATTTTTGGTGCTGCAACAGTGACATGGGTAATTTTCCCTGTGCACAGTAAAGAATCTTTCTCACCCGGTGTAATAACTAGGACATCATTTCCAAGTAGCTCATATTGACGGCTTAGTTCAAGAATTGTGGTTTTTAAGCCACCGCTCTTTGGGCCATACATATTGGCAATATGCGCTATGCGTGTCATGATGCCGCGATTTCCTTGAGTCGAGAATCTCTTGATTTTTCTGCGACATCTTCCATGATGTTTAGTAGCAACTGACAGATGTTTTCCCAGGTTTTGCTCTGTACTCGCGCCAGTGCATTCTGCGACATAATTCTTCTGTTTTCATCGTGATAGATAGCACTTAATACTTTTCTGCGAATATCTGAGCCTGGTCCTGGTTTATAGAGAAAGCCGTCCACGCCATCTGAAATCAAATCAAGTGGGCCACCAATAGCTGGAGCAACAACGGGCAAGCCAGAGGCCATTGCTTCTTGAATTACCTGGCAGAAAGTTTCGTTCTCACCTGTTGTCACCAAGAGATCCATTGATGCGACTGCCTTACTTAGAGCTTCGCCACTGAGGTGTCCGGTGAAGATTGCATTGGGAAGAGAAGTCTCGAGAGCATTTCGCGAAGGCCCATCACCAACAATTACTTGAACTATTCTCTTTCCTGCAAGGTTTCCAACATCTGCAAGAGTTCCGAGCTTATGAACTTGCTTCTCTGGCGCGAGTCTTCCAACGAATCCAATCACGATTGTTTCTTCATCGGCTCCCCAAGACTTACGTAACTTCTTCTTTCTCCACTCTGGATTAAATTGCTTGAGATCTACTCCACGCCCCCAGAAATCAACGTTCTCAACCCCTAGTGATTTTAAATATGAAATAGAGGATTGCGATGGGGCTAGTGTCAGCGTCGAACCATTATGAATCTTTCGAATACGTTTCTCTACAAAAGCCTTGGCGCCAGTTAATCCATAAAATTCAATAAAACCTGAAACATCCGTCTGATAATTAGCAATTGTGGGAATACCTGCTCGCACTGCTGCCTTACGTACTTGTTCTCCCAATAAAAAAGGAGAGGCGAGATAAATAACATCTGGTTTGAAATCCTCAAGAATCGGCATCAGCGTCTTAACTTTCACCCTTGGAATATCTACTTGGGCTATCCGCTTAAGAGCGAGGGCAGGGACTCTGCGTACTTGAATTTCGCCGACAACGTCAGGGCCTTCACCAGATGCAATCAAGAGGACCTCATGTCCTTGAAGGATCAGATATCTGGCTATGCGAAGGACAGAATTAGTCACCCCATTTGAACGAGGTAGAAATGACTCGGCAGAAATCAATACTCGCATGGTCACTTTATACGGAACGATTCTAAAATCAGAAGGGAAAACCAGATAAAGCCATGTGAATTTTTGAAATATTCTCCCTCTAAATGGTAAAGAACTGTTCACCTTACGTTTAGGTTTTCTCATCAGCCGACGATGCGCCCTATGTCACCATATTTACATGCAAAGAGAACCCTTGCGCGCAGCATTCTTTGATCTCGATAACACACTCATTGATGGGTCTTCCATCTACTACTTTGTCCGCGGAATGTCTAAATCCGGACAAATACAGCGCCGAGATATCTTGCGCTTTGCAGCTGATAACTACAGGTTTAGAAAATCAAAGGCCGAGAACGCTTCAACCATGGCATTTGCAACTAAGAAGATTCTTGACTTCGCTCGAGGACGTTCACAGCAGACAATACTTGGTCTCTGTGAAGGCATAGTCCAAGATTTCCTACCGAAGAAACTCTTTCCATCGATGCAAAATCGTATTGAAGAGCATCAGAGTATCGGCCACCACACCTGGATAGTCTCTGCGGCTCCGATTGAGATTGCATCTATTGTTGCCAAAAAACTAGGCATGACTGGTGCTATCGCTACAACCGGTGAAGTAGTTGACGGTCACTACTCTGGAAATCTACCCGAGGGTGCCATGCACGGAATGAACAAAGCGCTAGCAATCAAGCGCCTAGCATCAGAGAACGATTATGATCTTGCGAAGTCATTTGCATATAGCGATTCAGTTAACGATTTACCTTTACTGGTGAGCGTTGGTAATCCTTACATCGTGAATCCCAATAAAAACTTTAGATTGATTGCCACTAAGAATCAGTGGCCAGTTTTAGTCGCTTAGATGCAAATCTGGACTCATCGCGGTAATCCAGGAGTAGAAAATACTTTAGAAGCCTTCAGCCAAGCATGGTCTGATGGAATTACTCATTTTGAAACTGATATCCACTGCACGAAGGACAACGTTCTGGTTCTAGCTCACGATCCAGATATATCTCGGCTCACTGGACAAAGCTACAGAATCAATGAATTAGATCTTGAGCAGCTCCAGAACTTTAAGATTAACCACACTTCTCCGTGGGCAACGTTAGAGGATTTGTATCAAAAGTTTCCGGAGGCCTTTATCTCTATTGATATCAAATCCGATGACGCCCTACAACCCTTCATCGCCTGGGCGCAAGATAAGGATTTAAGTAACTTAATTATCGGATCATTTTCAACACACCGCACTTTAGCTTTCCGAAAGGCCTTTCCGCTTGCGCGCACTGCCCTTACTACAAGGGAAATTATGCTGATAAATCTAGGACTTTCGTTCTTGCTAAGAAACCTACCTAGCTCACTCTTTGCAATGGTGCCCGTTAAGTTCCGTGGAATCAAAATTTTTACCAATCGACTTCGAAAGTTTTGTGCAAGCAGAGGTATAGAGATTCATATCTGGACTATTAATAATCCAGCGGTGGCCAAAAATCTAAAGTCTTTAGGTGCGAGCGGGATAGTTACTGACGACTACTTAGCTTTTTTGACTGCGTGATTACTGAATCGAGCATCTTCTCAGTTAACTTTCCTGTGAAGGTGTTTTGTTGGCTTGGGTGATAACTTCCAACTACCTGGCGCTTGATTCCATCAGGGCCAACAAATGAATATTTTGTGCCATGGCCAAATTTTGGTCTAGGGGTAGGCACTTCGCAGCCAAGATTCTTAAGTGTGGTTGAGATTGAATCCCATGCCAATTTTCCAAGGGCCACAAACGATCGGGCAGTCGGAAGCAGAAGTGCAATTTCATTTTCAAAGAACGGTGCACATGTTGCTTTCTCCTCCGTTGCAGGTTTGTTATCTGGTGGTGCACAACGCACTGCACATAAGATGCGAGTATCTATAAGCTCTTGTCCATCATCTGCAGATGTACTGGTTGCGATCTTTGCTAGCCCTGCTTTATGTAGCGCGCGATAAAGCCAATCACCAGATGAATCCCCAGTAAATACTCGACCCGTGCGATTAGCACCATGTGCGCCAGGGGCTAAACCAAGAATCACGATGCGAGCGTCAGAGGGGCCGAAGCCGGGTACAGGTTTACCCCAATACTTTTCTGATTCGTACGCCTTGCGCTTTGTTACTGCGACTTCTTCTCGCCACTCAACTAAACGCGGGCATTGGTGGCATTTAACGATTGCCTTATCAAGAAGTTCTAACTTCTTATACAAGTGACCAAGCCATTCCATCCAAAATATCTGATTCTGATGCAACAAACTCGAAGGCACCAGATGCACGCATGATGCGATCTAGCACTAGCGAACCTGCGCCAATAACATCAACGCGTCCTGGATGCATATAGCCATGTGCGGCACGTTCTTCACGCGTTTCGCGCAGAAGCTCTACAGAAATCTGGTGTGCACGTTCTGCTGGAATTCGAGCAAGGTGAATTGCGTATCGATCATATTCGGCTAAATCAAGAGCGGCCGCTGCAACTGTTGTTGCGGTGCCTGCAACCATGATGACGGTTTTAGCCTTGGTGATTGGCACAGTCTTTGCTGCTTGCGCGATAGCTTCATCTATATCTTCGATAGCTGATGCAATCTGCCCAGGGTCAGGTTGATCTCCAGTGAAATGGCGTTCGGCCATACGAACACAGCCGATATTCATACTGCGGGCAGCTTCTACAGAATCTGTTCCGAAGACAAACTCTGTTGAGCCTCCACCAATATCAATAACTAGAAATGGACCTTGGCTCTTATCGAAATCTTTTGTGGCACCGATAAAAGATAAGGCTGCTTCAACTTCGCCTGCAATAACTTCAGGCTCTATCCCTAAGCGCTCTTTAACTCCATCGATAAAAAGTGCGCGATTGGTGGCATCCCTCGTTGCGCTGGTCGCGCAGAAACGAATCTTTTCAACACCACGCTTGGCGATTTCGGTCGCATAAAGATCTACTGCAGCAAGTGTGCGAGCGATGGCGTCTGGATGAAAGGCGCCAGTCTTATCAACGCCCTGTCCAAGGCGAACAACTTCCATAAGGCGTGTGACTTCACGAAAACTATTGCCTTCAATATCAGCGATTAACAACCGTATTGAGTTGGTTCCGCAATCAATCGCTGCTACTCGCATGGTTGGCTCTTCCACCATTGGGGAAGCTTTTCTAGAGCTTCATCACCTAAAGGATTGACGCCTTCGCCAGCTGAGAGTGAATGCGCAACTAGTGAATGAAGGCATTTAACGCGGTCGGGCATGCCACCAGCTGAAATGTTTTCAACTTCAGGTACATCAATCTGTAAAGCCGAGCGCGCTGCGATGTAATCATCATGTGCTGCTGCATATTGGCCCGCAAGAACATGATCTTCGGTGAGTCGTTGGTTCATTTCGCCCATCAACCCGGTTGTTTCAAGCGTTGAAATTGCAGCTGTTAGTCGTGGACAAGTCGCATAGTAAAAAGTTGGGAAAGGTTCTCCATTACCAAGACGTGGTGGAGTCTCAACAACTGCAGGATTGCCACAAGGACAGCGATATGAGATTGCATGCACATCGCGTGGTGTACGCCCTAATTGGTTTTCGATGCAAGTCAGATCAGCTTGGGTTGGAATACGGCTTTCGCTCATTTTCTAGCGCCCATCTTTTCCGGCTTCAGAGATTGAGGCAACAAGTCGGATATACCAAGGCTGTCCTTCTGGTAATCCTTCTACAACTTTCGCGGTTGTTGCGCTCTGATCAATTTCTTCTTCTTCGCCAGTAACTATGTATTGACGTTCACCTGGCATCACAAAGTGAAGGCGTTCTCGTGCTTGAGATTTAACGTACTCGGGATCTTTCCAGAGCATCAATTCTTGGCGAGCAGCTTCGAGCGCTGCATAATCGCTAGATAGCTGTGATTCGAGAGCGCTGATTTGAGCACGCTGTGTGAAGTAATTTTTAATTGGTGGCGCTAGGAAGAGAGCTAGGGCAAAGAAAACTGCGGTAATTGCAAAGGCCCGTCCAGATCCCTGGTTGCGGTTGAAGTTGAGGTTACGTGAACGGTAACCCTTGCCTCGTGCGCTCCCAGAAGATTGACGGGCCATTGCTAGACCTAACCTTCGGCTGACTACGCTTTAAATCGAGGAAAAGCTTGGCGGCCTGCATATACAGCGCCGTCAGAAAGCTCTTCTTCGATTCGAAGTAGTTGGTTGTATTTTGCAACGCGCTCGGTACGAGATGGTGCACCAGTTTTAATCTGACCACAATTTGTTGCAACAGCAAGATCTGCAATCGTGGTGTCTTCTGTTTCACCTGAACGGTGAGACATCATGCTGCGATAGTTTGCACGGTGCGCAAGATCAACTGCATCGAGAGTCTCTGTCAAAGTACCAATCTGGTTTACCTTAACAAGCAGGGCGTTTGCAGTATCAGTTTCGATTCCCTTAGCCAAGCGAGTTGGGTTAGTAACGAATAAATCATCTCCAACAATCTGAATCTTTGAACCGAGAGATGCAGTCATTGACTTCCAGCCGGCCCAATCTTCTTCATTGAGTGGATCTTCGATTGAGACAATTGGATAAGCAGCTACTAGTTCTGCATAGTAGGCAATCATTTCATCTGAGGTAAGCATCTTTCCTTCGAACTTGTACTTGCCGTTGTCATGAAATTCTGTTGCTGCAACATCCATGGCAAGTGCAATATCAGTACCTGGCTTGAAGCCTGCTGCTGTAATTGCTTCGATAATCAAATCAAGGGCTGCTCGGTTTGAATCAAGGTTTGGAGCAAAGCCACCTTCATCTCCGACTGATGTGGCGAGACCACGCTTCTTTAATACTGCTTTGAGGGCGTGATAAATCTCAGCACCCCACTGAAGGGATTCGCGGAAAGTTGGTGCGCCGATTGGAGCAATCATGAACTCTTGTACATCGACATTGGTATCAGCGTGCGCTCCACCGTTGAGGATATTCATCATTGGAACTGGAAGAACATGTGCGTTTGGGCCACCGACATAGCGGAACAATGAGAGATCAGATGATTCGGCAGATGCCTTAGCGACTGCGAGTGAGACTCCAAGAATTGCGTTGGCGCCGAGACGTGATTTATTTGGAGTGCCGTCGAGTTCAATCATTTCGAAATCGATAGTGCGCTGATCTTGTGAGTCATATCCTTCAATAACTGGTGCAATCTCATCATTGACAAAAGCAACCGCGTTTAAAACGCCCTTACCGAGGTAGCGCTTCTTATCGCCATCGCGAAGTTCTGCTGCCTCAAATGCACCAGTTGATGCTCCGCTAGGAACCGCAGCACGGGCTTGAGTGCCATCTTCTAGTTGAACTTCTACTTCAACAGTTGGGTTTCCGCGTGAGTCGAGAATTTCGCGAGCATAGATTGCGTCGATGATTGCCACTGTGGGTCTCCTTAAATATAAAACTCTATTGAGCTGATATCGGTTGATAAGCGCTCAACGTTGAACGACCTAGGGCAATCTTACCGTGACTTCGCTTACTGCTCGCTGCTCTGAATTCGGGCGATAACAGCGCGAGCCTCTGCGCGAAGAGCGAGTTCTGGGTCGATTCCGTGCTGATGCGCCCATGCAATAACAGATGCCAGCGCTTTGCCAATTGATTCTTCGGTTGCGATCTCATCCTGATTTATAGGATTAATTCCGGTATCGCTTCCAAATTTCTCTGCGCGATAAATCAGCTTAGCCATGAGAGGAAGAGCTGGTTGCGACATTGCCACACCATCAATTGCTGATGTGCGCCCTTTTTCGCGCGCCTTAATCGCCTCCCAATTTTCAATAATCTCATCAGTTCCGCTGACCTCAAGATTGTCAAAGACATGAGGGTGGCGGCTGATCAACTTATCTGCAATTGCTCCTGCCACATCATCGATAGTAAAAGGTTCTGTTGGATGTTCTTGGGCGATTCGAGAATGAAAATAAACTTGGAGCAAGACATCTCCAAGTTCTTCACGCATTCCAACTCGGTCATCACTTTCAATTGCATCAATAAATTCGTAGGATTCTTCGAGCAAGTATTTAATGAGTGATTGATGTGTCTGAGCGGCATCCCACTCACAGCCTCCAGGAGAACGAAGGCGATCCATCACTTGTACGAGACGAATAAGTTCTGAACCAAAGACTTGTTCAGACATAAGGATTAATCCTTATTTGCCACTGTCAGTTGTTACGGCGTCACCCGCGGAATCAATCTCGACAATATCCCCAACCTGAGAATCCCAAGCACCGTAACGTGGATTGATAGAAATCTTGAGCTCATTTGCTTTCGCAGTTATGAGTTGAGAGATTCTTGAATTTAGCTCTGATTCAGCAACTCCGGTTGCAAGTAGCGCTTCGTTGAGCTTAGTTGAAATGAGATTTGCGCGAATGTACTTATCAAAGTTACTTGAAGCTATCTGCGCTGCAACCAAATTGCTAGGGAGAGCTTCTTCGCCCCCGCTCTGTGTAATGAGATTTGTACGAGTGACCGTAATTTCAGAATCAGTCAGATTAATCTTTAACTCTTTGGCAATCTCTTCTAACACTGTTGCCAGGACCTGGAATCGAAGTTGGCTGCGGTTAAGTGTTGCTCCGCTCTCTAACTGCATCTGAGATGTATCAACCGCTGCACGTTCGACAAGTAGTTGATCTACGGAGCTCTGAAGTTCTTCTTGGGTGATCGTGATATCACCGAGAGTTGCTGCGCTATTAACAGAGCCACAGGCCGTTAGTCCCACTAGAGACAGTGCTCCAATAAGGGCGAGAATCTTCTTCACATCATGCTCCGGTATCTATCTCTGGTTAATTCTTTTTCTGGGCTAAATCTGAGAGCGCCTGACGAGCAAACGCTAGGTGAGAAGTATCCCCTAGTTTTTGCGCTCCGTGAGCAGGTGGGGTCCAGGCTCCCGCTCGTGGGATGGCAACCATCACAGTCGAACTCTGCGATTTATAGATTGATGAGGGGTAGAGGCGGTTGAGTTTGAGCTGCATCGACTCAGGCAGAACCAGGGGTGAAATTCTCAAGTACTTACCTGCCAAGACGAGTTCGCGGATGCCAAGTGATTTTGCAAAAGCTCGTAACAACGCAACATCAAGCAGAGCTAGCGCTTCGGGAGGAAGCTCGCCAAATCTATCTACGAGCTCCTCTCGAATTAATTGCACATCAGAATCTGTCTTTACATCAGCTAGTCGCCGATAGAGATCAAGCCTAAGCCTTTCACCCGGAATGTACTCACTTGATAGATGAGCATTAATTGGTAGTTCAATTTTGCAATCGTGATTAATCTCTTCGCCTTCGATGATTCCTGCTTTGTAATCATTAACCGCTTCACCGACCATACGCATATACAAATCAAATCCGACATCTGCAATATGACCAGATTGTTCTCCACCTAAGAGATTGCCAGCCCCGCGAATCTCTAAATCCTTTAACGCAACTCGCATACCTGAACCTAAATCTGTATTGGTTGCAATTGTTTTTAGGCGATCAATTGCAACTTCTGTCAGTGGCTTATCAGCGGGGTATAAGAAGTAGGCATACCCTCGTTCGCGGCCACGACCAACGCGACCTCTTAACTGATGCAATTGTGAGAGACCAAAATTTTCTGCATGTTCAACAATTAAGGTATTGGCATTTGGAATATCGAGACCACTTTCTACAATTGTTGTGCAGACAAGTACATCGAAATCACGGTTCCAGAAACCCAGGATGACATCTTCTAATTGGTTTTCGCTCATCTGGCCATGAGCTACTCGAATCCGTGCTTCCGGAATCAGCTCTTGAATATGTGCAGCAGCTCTATCAATGCTTTCTACACGATTGTGGAGATAGAAAATCTGTCCGTCTCGCAATAACTCACGGTGAATAGCGGCTTTAATTTGGGCCTCATCGGCTGGGCCGACATAGGTAAGTATCGGGTGACGCTCTTCTGGTGGAGTCGTGATGGTCGACATCTCACGGATACCGGTTACAGCCATCTCAAGGGTGCGCGGAATAGGCGTCGCAGACATCGCCAGAACATCGACCGTTGTACGCATCTTTTTTAGCGATTCTTTCTGTTCTACTCCAAAACGTTGCTCTTCATCGACAATGACTAGGCCTAAATCCTTGAACTGCACATCATCGGAGAGCAGGCGATGCGTGCCGATAATCACATCAACCGATCCTTCGGTGAGTGACTTAAGGACTTCTTTGCTCTCCTTCGCCGTGTTAAATCGCGATATTCCGGCAACTTTGATTGGAAAACCTGAGTACCTTTCAGCAAAAGTTTTAGAGTGCTGTTGCACAAGCAAAGTTGTTGGAACAAGAACAGCGACTTGCTTACCATCTTGAACAGCTTTGAATGCGGCTCGTATTGCAATCTCTGTCTTGCCATAGCCGACATCACCACAGATGATTCGATCCATCGGATATGGCCGTTCCATATCTCGTTTTACATCTTCAATTGTTGAGAGCTGATCTGGTGTTTCAATATAAGAGAAAGCATCTTCAAGTTCTCTTTGCCAAGGAGTATCCGGTGAGAATGCGTAGCCTGGTGCACTGGTACGTGCTGCGTAAAGTCGAATCAGCTCTCCTGCAATTTGCCGGACTGCCTTGCGCGCTCTCCCCTTTGCTTTCTGCCATTCACCGCTTCCCAGTCGGTGGATAGTTGGAGCCTCACCACCAACATATTTACTTACTTGTTCGAGAGTATCTGTTGGAACAAAGATGCGATCACCAGGTTGATTTCGTTTACCAGATGCATATTCAATTACTACATATTCTCGGGTTACTCCGGCAACTGTGCGTTGTACAAGTTCGACATATCTACCAATGCCGTGTTGCTCATGAACAACAAAGTCTCCAGTTTTAAGTTCAAGCGGATCAATTGCCTGCTTTCGCTTTGATGGCATACGTGCAGCATCTTTAGATGTGACTTTGCTTCCTGATAAATCTCGCTCAGTGATAAAAAGTAAGTCATGGTCTTCGCTAGCAAACCCGTGAGCTAGCGTTGATTGAAATACATGAATTGCGCCCTTGGTTGGCTTAGCCGCTAGCCCTGCACTTAGCTGAACAGGAAGATCGGCATCTCGGAAAATTCCGGCATAACGCTCTGCCATTCCATGTCCAGTAGCTGCGAAGAGAACGCTCTGGTGGGCATTAAGTCCGTCACCCAGCAATTGGCAGAGCCTTTCAACGTTACCCCGCATTGGTTCTATCGGAGTGAAATCGGTAAAGAATGAGCCATTATCGAGGTCGCTGCCAAAGGTATTGAGTGAGATATGGGTAAGAGACTTTTCGTTGATTACCTCAAAAAGTGATTGCCAGTCGAGATAGGTGACCTTATCCACCGGCATTGGAGCTTCGCCACCCATTGATGCTTGCGCCCATGATGCTGCGAGAAATTCTTCATTGGTCTCTATCAAATCGGCGGTACGAGATTTGATTCTCTCTTCATCGATAAAAACAACTTGAGTTCTCTTGCTCATGCGATGAAAAATCGTTTCGTGTTCATCTACTAAAAATGGAATCAGGGATTCCATTCCATCAACACTGATGCCTTGTGCAATCTTCTCTAAAACCTCTAAGGCGCCTGGAAAACGGAGTTTCAGTTTCTCAGCGCGTGCGCGAATTTCCTCACTCATTAAGATTTCACGGCATGGAATTATCGTAAGTTTTTCAGTAACGGGCTTAGTTGTGCGCTGATCTGAAATATCAAAGTAGCGCAACTCTTCAATCTCATCACCGAAGAAATCGATACGTACCGGGTAATCAGCTAAAGGTAGGAAGACATCAACGATGCCTCCACGCACTGCAAACTCCCCGCGCTTCTCAACTAAATCAGTACGCGTATATGAGAGGGCCGAGAAATGTTCAATCAATTCTGTAAATGAGAGCTCGTCGCCGATTTCTAGAGTCCGCAGCGGCTCGGTCGCAATCGATGCAATAAATCTATGGATGACAGCACGTATGGGAGCTACAACTATTGGGTTTGCTTCACTGTGCAGAGTAGCTAGCGCGCTAAGAGTTTGAATTCGTCTCGCGACAGTATCGCTGCGTGGACTTAGCCTTTCGTGGGGCAAAGTCTCCCAAGCTGGAAATTCGTAAACTTCTTTGCTGAGACTTCGGAGATCTTCTGCCAAATCTTCTGCCCCGCGGCTAGAACTTGTCACGACCAAAACAGGCGCCGCTTCAGCCTTTATTGCAATGAGAAAAGCGTTGGTAGATGAAGGCGCAATTATTCTTTGGTGAGAAACAAGGGAATCTTTCAGATCTGCATGCGCGCTAAGTTGAGCAAGTAATCCGTACATCACCCTCACCTTATCTCTCATAAATCGCCTGAAAACGCAGCTATGGCCCCGCTCCTAAAAGGAGGGGGCTTGAATATGGCAATAGTAGCGCTGAGAAGAGGGTTTCGAATAATGAGATAAAGCGTCTCATTATGAGTCAAACGGGTGGGAGAATTACGGCATGACCGAGAATTCTGCTGTCTCAAGTGCAATCGTTGCCAACGACGA
>Ga0208009_1000315_pt1 | contig 13908 bp, 22 predicted proteins | sample Wag4_2014_7_16_FD_187364 | JGI IMG/M metagenome (GOLD analysis project Ga0208009, IMG submission 187364) | Fresh water mixed with fracking chemicals microbial communities from Ohio, USA - Utica-2 Time Series FC 2014_7_16 (SPAdes) (version 2) ...
CAACCACCAAGTCGGTAATCGTCGGACACCTGCCTTCGTACTATGTACGAACCGTTGGTGGCCTTCGTTTGGATCGCAGCGATGACTACGCATTCAATGCTGGTCTCGTCACGTTCCGTGCGACATTCCGTGTCGATGGCGATTTGCCACAGACATCACACATCAAGCACCTCCTCCAACCATAATTGGTTTGAGGTAGTGCAACCGATAGCAATATCGGTGTAAGTTTGAGGGTAGGCCAAACACGCAGGGTGGCCTACCCTCATTTCTTTTTATACCCTGCGACCTGCGAAGGAGAGAACGGTGGGAAAGAATGCTCGTAATCGTCAAGAACACTCCGGTCGAGTTACCAGACCTAGAAGCGGAGATATTGCTCCGAAGGGGAATAGCGCACTTGCCAGAGCAAGCAGACCTTCCACTTCCGAATCGTTACGAATCCTCTGGTACTCAAACGCCCCGTTCGCCCCAACAGGGTACGGCACCCAAACAGCGCAAGTCGTCCAAAGGCTCACCAAAAACCACGAAGTAGCAATCCATGCGATGTATGGCATTGAAGGCATGGCTTCTATTTGGAATGGGATAAAGCTTTACCCAAGAGGAATGTCACCATATTCCGATGATGTGCTGGTTGCGCATTGGATGGATTGGGCTAATGGGAATCGTGATATTCCTGCGATGTTGATGACGTTGTTTGATGTGTGGGTGTTGAAGTCACCATCATTGGATCAGGTTCCGAATATCGCTTCGTGGGTTCCTATCGATCATGCGCCTTGCCCGCCTGCTGTGATTGATTGGTGTAAGCGTCCGAATGTGAAACCGATTGCGATGTCTAAGTTTGGTTTAGAGATGTTGCAGAATGCGGGTGTGGATGCGATGTATGCGCCTCATGCGTTTGAGGATGTGTTCGTTCCTACACACAAGTTGAGTAATGGTCGTGGTGAGTTCACCGGCAGACAACTCATGGAGGTTGATGAGGACAGGTTTGTTGTGATGATGAACGCTGCGAACAAAGGTCAGAACCCTTCACGCAAATCTTTTGGTGAGAACATTCTGGCGTTCGCAATCTTTGCTCAAAACCGTCCTGATGCTTTGCTGTATCTACACACGGAACGTGATGGTGCGATGGGTGGTATCAACCTTGTGCATCTGCTGGAGGCGTGTGGTGTGAAGCCTGAGCAATACAAGATTGTTGACCCATATGCGTATCGGACTGGTTTCCCTCAACAGGCTTTGGCTGCGTTGTACACGGCTTCAGATGTGTTGTTGGCTTGCTCTATGGGTGAGGGTTTCGGTATCCCTGTTATCGAGGCTCAGGCTTGCGGTACACGGGTCATCGTCTCGGACTACACCGCTCAACCTGAACTGGTTGGTGTTGGGTCAGCTGTAGCGATTCAACCGTTTTGGGATGCGCATCAGAAGTCGTGGTTCTGTACCCCTCAGGTACCGTCCATCGTGGATGCCCTGATTGAGGCCTACGAGGCTCCTAGAGGCGTGAGCGATGAGGCTGTGGCCTTTGCTGACCAATACAGGGCTGACAAGGTTTTTGACGCTTACTGGAAGCCAATCATGAAAGAGTTGACCTCATGGTGCCAGTCATCATCGTCCCCGTCCTAAACAGGTACGACCTACTAGAACGCTGCCTACAGTCCATTGACTATCCGGTGGAGACACTCATCGTCATTGACAATGGTGGGCAGTCCACGTTGCATGATTGGCCTTGGGTCATTGACCGTCGCCATGTCAAGAACTATCACGTCTGGTCAATGCCCACCAACCTCGGTGTCGCCCCATCATGGAACCTCGGAATCAAAGCAACCCCACACGCTGACGGTTGGATAATCCTGAACTCTGACGCATACTTTGAGCCAGGACAACTAGAGGTTTTCTACAACGATTGCAAACCTGATTCGGTGACATTGACTGAGGCGAAGCCTGGTTGGTGTTGTGCATGGATCGGGTCTGAGGTGATTGCCAAGGTTGGATTGTTTTCGGAATGTTATGTCCCCGCCTACTTCGAGGACAACGATTTTGAAGAACGTGCAAAGCGGGTCAACATACAGTTCTGGACTTCGGATGCTGGGATAGTTCACGATAACTCTTCTACGATTAACTCTGCACCAGAACTAAACGAACGCAACGCTAAGAGCTTCGCATCAAACGCTGCGCTTCATACGATGCGCTGGCAATCAGGTTTACCTGATGCCGGACATTGGGACTTAACACGACGAAGGGAACTCGGATGGGACTAAGAGAATACGACCCGATGGACGATTATGAGAATCTGCATGAAGGCGAGACCATCTATGTTCTCGGCTCAGGTGCGACACTCGACTATCTGTCACCAAGTTTCTTTGACGACAAGGTAACTATCGCAGTTAACTTCGTTGGCTCAGTATTCGGTTTGAAGGGTTACTACTGTTTCAGTCATTATCACGAAGACGCTCAGCATGAGGCGAAGCGTGAGGATTGTATTGGGGCGTTCACCCCTGAGCGTGAGCATGGTACCGATGGGGTGTTTGCTGGTTGTGCTGGGAATCTGACCACGTTCGGTACTCGTACCGGCAGACCTGGGACATCGTTTGATCCGCACGGTAAGGATTGGCCTGTGTTGTCAGGACAGTTGACTATCGGGTCTTCGAGCATTCATGGGGCGATGCACTTGGCAGCGCACATGGGGGCGAAGTTCATTGTGTTGGTTGGGGCTGACTGTGGTTCGTTGGGTGGGCGTGACAGGGTTGATGGTTATGTGCCTGGTGATTCGCATTGGGCTTTGTATGAGATGCACCTTCGAGCGATGAAGCAACGGTTGTGGGATGTGTACTCATGCCAAGTGTATTCGTTGAACCCGTTTGTGAACTATTCGCTTGAGGGTGTGCCGTATCGTGGTGCAGCGTCAATCAACTAGAATCGGAACACCATGACGATCACCAATGGCTACGCAACCAGAAACCAAGTGAAGGCAGCTCTCCGCATTGGAACGGCTGACACCCTTGATGACGACTTGATTGATAACTGTGTTGGTGCAGCGTCACGTCTGATTGATGGTTATTGCAATCGTAAGTTCTGGCAGAGTGGTACGGCATCCCGTGTGTATCAGGCTGAGGATTCGTTCTACTGTTCCATTGATGACATCGCTGGAACAGCAATCACACTCAAAACATCTTCACAGGCTGACGGAACTTTTGACGTTACATGGAAAGTATCTGACTATCAGCTTGAACCATTGAACGGAAACCTTGACGGGTTGACGTGGAGTTACGACAAGATTCGTGCTGTAGGTGATTATCTGTTCCCGACTGTCAATGCGAACTATGGTGAGCAGGCTTTGGTTCAGGTGACTGCTGTGTTTGGTTGGCCTGCTGTGCCGGAGCCTGTAACGCAGGCAACGATCATTCAGGCTTCACGCATCTTCAAACGCTACGACTCGCCTTTGGGTGTAGTCGGATTTGGCGATCTCGGACAAATCCGTGTGTCTCGATACCTTGACCCTGATATGGCTCAGTTGGTTGAACCGTATCGTCGTATGCGGATATTTGCATGAGCTATTCAGTCACAGAAATTAAGACTGGTATCGCTAACGCATTAGCCACGATCCCAGGCTTACGGGCTTACGCTCAGCAACCAGACAATATCAACGCTCCGTTCGCTTGGCCTATGTTGGAATCAATCACCTATAACGGGGCGATGCGTGGCGGGTTGGTCACCCATATCTTTACTGTTTCGGTAGTTGTGGGCAGGTCGGCGGAGCGTACCGCCCAGACTGCTTTGGATGGGTATTTGTCCTATGAAGGTACGACTTCGGTTCGTGCAGCGTTAGAGGCTGACCGGTCTTTGGGTGGGGTGGTTCAGAATCTCCTGGTTGAGTCTGCGTCGAATATTTCCACGATGGATGGCAACGATGCGACCTATCTGATGGTTGACTTCCGTGTGGTGGTGTACGCTTAGTCTGTTGATTCGTCGTCCTGCTGGCGTGTAGAGTTTTATTAGTTAATCTTCGAGTGCCGTGAGGCAGGAGTATCAAATATGGCAAAGCAAGTTCTCACAAACGTAGCGGTCACCTTCGGCACAGCGAACACCGACATCACGTCGTATGTCGCATCAGTAACACTCAACCTGACAAAGGCTGAAGTTGCTACAACATCGTTCGGTTCATCCGGTGCGGTAACACGTATCGCAGGTCTCGCAGACAACTCAATCACACTTGATCTGCATCAGGATTATCCAACGATTGAGAAATTGTTCTACGATGCTTGGAATGCTGGTACTGCTGTACCAATGACAGTCAAGCCAAACGGAACTGGTGCTGCTTCTTCCAGCAATCCATCGTATGCGTTTGACGTTCTCCCGTTAACTTGGCAGCCAATTCAGGGTGCTATAGGCGACCTAGCTACCGCCTCTGTAACGTATCCAATCAATGGTGCAGTAACTAAGACCGGTACTGGCGCATAACTTTTCTAGTTAAACCTTAACCCTGCGGAGGAAAAATGAAAATAGCGTTAGAAGTAACGTCGTCATTGGATCAATCAAAGCGCACAATTATTGCTGCGTTCCCAGACTTCATCGCCTTTGAACAGAAGTTCAGTAAGAGCGTTGCAAAGTTTGAGGCCGAACTAACTCTCACCGATTTAGGTTTTTTGGCTTGGCATTCTGAACATCGTCAGAAACGTACTGGTTTAGATTTTGATTCGTGGATTAACGAGATTGAAGCATTGGAGTTGGGTAACCAAGCTGACGCTGTGATCGTCCCTTTGGAGATCAGTCAGCCCATTGGATGATTGCGTATCTGTCTGTTGAGACAGGTATCGCTCCTTCGGTGTTGCTGGCAGAAGACCCTCGAATGTTGTTCACGATGTTTGCTTATTTGCGTTGGAGAGCAATTCATCTAAACAAGTAGTCTTGCTGTATGGCGGTTTTTGGTAGAGCAGGTCAGGCCACTATTACTGGTGGTAATGATGCGATTCAGATACAAGGTATCTACGAGTTTTTGCGTGATGCTTCTAAGGCTGATAAACGCTTTGACGGGGAGATGCGTAAAGCAGCTCAGGTCGTCGCACAGTTGTTGGTTGATAAGGCTAAGGCTGAGGCTGCGACTGTGACTCGTTCTCGCCAGGCGACTGAGGTCATGAAGGGTATGCGGGCTAGGAGTGACCGTATTCCTACGGTGAAGTTGGATCATAAGTCTGGGTTTGTGTCTGCTTCTAATCCGAACCGCAAGCGTAAGCGGAAAGTCACCAGAGGTGATGTGTTCTTTGGTGCCGAGTTCGGTGGACAGGCACGACCTAGGACGAAACAGTTCTTGCGCCATCGTGGGCGTTCGGCGTACTTCTTCTGGCCTACTGTCCGTAAGGAAAAGAACAATATCGCTACTCAATATTTGGACGCTATTCAGAAGGTTTTGAATACCCTAAAAGATTCTTGACTTTGGCTGAGTTTCCTGTACCCTCTAGGTAGGAGGGGTTATGGCAGTTCTGTTCAAGAATGTGAAGTCTATTTATCCAAAGCCGTTGGCTTCGTCTTGGGTGCAGTTGAAAGAGCTGTTGTCGTTCCATGAGGAGAACGATGTCAAGCAGGCTGGGTCGTTGTGGTCTCCGGTTGAGTATGACGCTGGTACTACCAGAGGGAACCGTAATGTCAGGTTTGTTGAGGCGTTGGTTGTGGACATGGACGGTGAAGCGTTTGACCATGCTCGGCTTGATGGTTTGGAATGGTTTGCGTATTCAACTTATTCGCATCGGTTGGATGATCCTCACTATCACCTTGTTTTGCCGTTAGCGGAGAAGGTGCCTGCGTCGTTGTGGCGTGTGGTGTGGCAGGAGTTGCATGACCGTATCGGGTTGGTTGGTGACCCTCAGACTAAAGACCCTGCTCGTATTTTCTATCTACCTCAACACGCACCTGATCAGCCGTTTGAGTTCCATGAGGGTCATGGTGTGTTGTTGGATTCGTCGTTCAGGTTGGATGTTGAACTTGTTGTCAATCCTGTGTCGCCTCGCTCAAAGCAGGTGCGTCAACCTCGTCAGCGTCGTGCTGGTTCAGAGGTATTGGATGAGGCTTGGTGGAATGCGCCTGTAGATATTTCTCGTTGGGATGGCCTGACAGGGAAGGCTTTGTATTCTGCGATGCTTGATGAGTTTGTTGCTTTGCGGAATGGGTTGTCTGTTATTGAGTAGAATCGTCGCATGGCTGGTGAGCGGACGTTCGTTGTTAAGTTTATTTCTGATACCGCTGCAGCCAAAGCAGGACTGAAACTTCTATCCGGTGACATCAAGGGTTTCGGGAATCAGGTCTCTAAGACTGCTCCGTTGTTTGGGGCTTTAGCGATTGGGGCTACCGCAGCATTCGGTGCTATCGCTGTTGGAATGACCAAGGCAGTCAAGGCTGCGATGGAAGACCAGAAGTCGCAGGCTGAGTTGCAACGTCAGCTGGAGAAAACCTTTGGAGCCAATGAAGCGTTGACTGCTTCTGCTGAACGATACATATCGGTCACACAACTTCGCACCGGAAACTCCGACGTGGAACTTCGAGACTCGCTAGGCACGTTGGTTCGAGCAACAGGTGACCTCACACAATCGCAATCGTTGTTGAATACTGCTCAAGATATTTCTGCAAGCACAGGGAAAGACCTGAATACTGTGAGCCTCGCATTGGCTAAGAGTAGCCAGGGTCAGTTTACAGCGTTATCAAAGTTGGGTATTCCGCTCGACGAGAACATTAAGAAGTCGAAAGACTTTGAGAAGGTTGTTGGCCTACTCAATGACCAATTTGGTGGTGCTGCGGAAACCGCTGCAAATACGTTCGGTGGACAGTTAAAGATTTTGCAAGGTCAGTTCGGTGAGATTCTAGAAACCATTGGTGCAGCCCTTCTGCCATATCTACAAAAGTTTTCTGACTTCTTAGTTAAGAACGTGGCACCAGCAATTCAACGTGTCACCTCAGTCATTGGCGAGAAAGGTTTGGTTGCAGGTTTCCAGCAACTCTTATTCGAATCAGGCAAGGCTGGGTCAGGTGTAGCAGCAGTATTCAAGGCTGTCGCCATTGCAGCTGCTAACGCTGTAAACATAATTGCGAAGGCCTATTACATCACTAGCGCAAACTTCAAACTTCTCAGCCGTGACTTTGTAGGCGCAGCAAAAGACTTCTACAAAGCAACCAACGACTACATCAATGTTGATGAGGTGGGTAAAAAGTTTGACGCAATCGCTGTGCCTATCAATAACTACAAACAAAGTATTCGTGACACGATCAACCAGCAAAGCAGTTTCAAGGGTTCGGTTGAGGAGTTGGCTGGGGATCAAGGTTTAGGGAAACTTACTAAAGTTTTGAAGACTGTTAATGAAAAGAAAGCCGAATACAATAAGAGCCTTGAAGCGTCTGGGCGTTTGCAGGACAGGTTGAATAAGGCGAGCAAGTCTGAGGAGAAGTCGCTTGCTTCGTTGACTGATGCGAATACAAACCTGGCTAACGCTAAGGCGAAGTTGGCTCAGATTGAGCGTGGCTTTGGTGCTGGTTCACCGGAGGCTATTGCAGCGCAAAAGGAGTTGGATAAGGCTCAGAGGGCGCAGGAGCGGGCGACGTTTGCGGTTGAAGAGGCTATCTATTCGGTGGCTGATGCTGAGAAAAATCTGGCTGATGTTCGTAAAGACCCTGAGTCTTCACCTATGGATGTTCGTCGAGCAGAGTTGAATCTTGCTGAGGCGAAGTTGTCTGTGAAGGATGCGATTGATTCTCAGATTGATTCGACTAAGGAGTTGAATGACCAGCAAACTTTGTTGAATGAGACTGTGTATGGTGCGACGGTTGGTTCAATTCTTTACGATGAGGCGTTGGCTGATGTGACTGAGGCGACCAACGATCAGGTCGCAGCGTTTGAGGCTTGGGAAGAACAGGTCAAGGAAACCAAGGACGCTCAGGATGAGTTCAATAAATCGTTGCAGGCGACAGCTGATCTGATTGCCAAGTATCCGAAGGTTTTGGGTGGGATGCCTAATCCGATGGCTGGGGTGACGAGCCAGGTGCCGGTGACGGCTGGGGGTGGGTTTGCGTTAAGGCCGAATGATACGTATCAGATCAATATCAATGCTGCGATTGCGGAAGGTGGTTTGCCTCAGAAGGTGGTTGAGGCGTTGCAGTCGTATAACCGTACTAAGGGCAGAATCCCTGTGACGGTTAAGTAGGGGCTGGGGATGGCTGTTGTTGTTCCTAATTGTGGGACTTATATGGTTGAGTTGGATTACGGTTCTACAACCAATTTTTTTATTTTGGATGACAGTTTGCGTGGGGTTCTTGATAACACTTTGTATGTGTTGGATGGCACCACCGATTTTCAGGATGTGACTGCGTTTGTTAAAGGTGTGTCTATTAGGCGTGGTCGTCAGAACAAGTTTCGTGATCCAACAGGTCAGGCTTCGACTGCGACTATTTTGATTGAGGATTCGGATTACAGGTTCAGTTTGGTCAATGAAAGTTCTCCGTATTGGAACACGTCTAAGAATAGGTTGGGGTTTGAGTTGAACTCTGGTGTACGGATTAGCCGTAATGGGGTTTATCTGTTTGTTGGTGTTATCACCCAATACAGTCAGTCGATTGAGAAACCTAATAGGTCTGTTGTAACAGTTAATTGTTCTGATGCTTTGTTCACTTTGAACAACCGCAAAATCGCTCAGAACCCTGTTGTTGCTCAACGATCCGATCAACGCATCGCTGCTGTGTTTGACAATGAAAACCTTTTCACTCAACCTGGGCAACGCCAACTTGAAACAGGTATAGCCAACCTAGGTAACGCTCCTATTGACGCATCATCATCTATTTTGGAGTATTTGTTGCGCATCAATAACTCTGAGCAGGGGCGCATTTTCATTAAAGCCGATGGCACTTTTGCGTTTGATCGTCGTCTTGTTGGGGAGTTAGAAAACTTTGATGCGATTTTGTCTGATGCTGGTGGTACAGCAATCCCATATTCTTCGTTTGAGATTGTGAACACTTAATGGCTTTTTTCCAAGATTTCGTTATCACCATTGATGAAGCTGCATTGGCTGCAATCCTTGCAGACTTTTATGCTGTACCAACCGCCGAACGACCAAATGATTTCACACCAACAAACCCATCAGTAGTCAACACGGTAAACGTTGCTATTACCCCACCAATCCCCACCACCGGTGACCTTCAACCAACCATTGACTTCGCTCAAGCCGTAGTTTCCGAATCGGTAGCAGAGTTCGGTACACAAGAAACTCCACTCGTAGTCACGTTGCTTGAAACCTTGGATGATGCTGGTGACCTTGCAGGATATTTAACTCGTCCTGTACCGGCATTCTGGTTCGGCAACATCGAAATTGTGATGAACGGCCTCACCAATGCCCAACGAACCACCATCACCAATCTTGATATTGGCTCACAAATATCGGTCACCAAAACCTTCCCAGCCCCATCCAGCCCCGCCTCAGTCACCCAGCTCATGGCACTCGAAGGCATCAGCCACGACATCACCCCAGACCGTCATATCGTGACCTTGTACACTAACCCTGCTCGCATCTATCATTACTTTGTTTTGGATACTGACAAACTCAACGACCTTGCACAAGGTTTAGGATAAGATAGGAAGCACTATGGCAACACCAACAACCCTGCCCGCCACGTTCGTATCGGGGAATACCCTCCTCGCTTCAGAATTAAATGATCTACGCGGTGCGTTTCGCATCTTGCAAGTCGTTGAAGGAACATACTCAACTTCTACATCTTCATCATCTGCAACGATGGCTGATACTGGCTTATCCGCAACGATTACACCATCATCAACTTCAAGCAAAATCTTGGTTTACGCAAATCATTCTGTTTGCCAAAAAGGTTCTGCCAATTTGGGAAATAGAATTGATTGTCAAATTGTTCGCGGTTCAACAGCAATAGCAAACCTGTATTCCCAATTTTTTAATGGCGTGGCAAACGATCAACGAGGTGGAATAAGTTTAATTAAGTTAGACAGTCCAAATACGGTTTCTGCGACTACTTATAAAACGCAATTTGCAAACGGTGCTGGTGTTGCGTCGGTGACTATGCAAGTTGACAGTAGTTTATCAACAATTATTTTGATGGAAGTTTCAGCATGACCCATAATGAAGTTATTAACTTATTAATTGACGCTGGTTTTGATAACGGCTGGGCTTTGGATGGAACCACGCTTATTTTGTGGGAACATAAAGAAAACCCCCCAGCACCACTTACACGCCCTGCGTGATGTGATGTGCGTTCACGCTGGCTGATTCTTCTACCTGCGCTACTCGGATTCCTAATCACATCATCATCAGCTGAGGCTGACGGTTTGGGTGTTTGGGAGTTCTCGAAGTCTTGTCTTGCTGAGCAGGGTGGGTTGATTGAGCAGGTTGAGGCGGGGTTTAGGTTGACGGGTGCTGATGGTGGGACGTGTGCTGGTCAGTCTCATTGGGTGAAACTTGAGGCCGTCATCCCAGAGGAAACGAACGAACTGGGTTTTGATTGGGCTTATCAGACTAATGATGGGTCTTGGTATGACCCTGCACAAATCATTCTGAATGGGGTTGTGACGAAGTTGACGGATGAGAATAATGCCACCGGATCATTACTGATTGAGGTTGAGCCTGGGGATGTGTTTGCGTTCCGACAGTACTCGACTGATTCATGTTGTCAACCTGGTCTGCTGACGATAACGAACCTAACATTAGGCTTGGGTGAATGGGTATCTACAACCTCATCCACAACAGCAACGACGACCTCTACTTCTACTGTCCCACCATCGACTGTCCCTGTCACCAACCCGACTACTACGACAGTTCAAGAAACAACTTCTACGACTTCGAGTCTTCCTCAAACATCCGTCCCAACAACCACAACGGCACCACCACAAACATCAACAACAATCCAAGAAACAGTTTCAACGGTTACCTCAACTAGTTCAACAACAACAACGGTTGTTCAGACTACAACCCCTTCTTCTTCCAGTACCACGACCCCTTCAAGTCTGCCCACAACAACAAGCCAAGCCCCAACAACAACAACGAGCAGCTTGCCACCAACAACGACCACAACAACATCAACATCTTCTACCTCCCTTCCTCAAACGATAACAGGGACAACAACCACGACAACGGTTTATATTCCACCGGTGACCACTACGACTGAGCCGATAGTCGAACCATCAACGACCACCACCACAACGGAACCAGAACCAGCCCCCACCACAACGGCGAAGCCTCCGTTACAAACAACCACGTCAACTTCAACAAATCCACCAACAACGACATCAACCGTCCCTCCTGTGACCACATCTGAACCTGATGTGACCACAACGCTACAAGCCCCCACAGACGAGCCAGAACCGCTCACCCAAACAGAACTACTAGACACCCTAGAAGCCCTCTCAGAAGCGTCCACAGAGGCCATAGAAGCCATCGTGGATGAAGTACTAACCAAAGACCTAGACACCAGCCAAGCCACCCTCCTCATCACCAGTCCAGCCGTACTAGAAAACATCACCCCAACCCAAGCCGAACAACTCTTCACCCAAATCACCCCAACCGAACTCAGCCCAGACGAAGCCGAAGCGGTAGTTGCTGCGGTGCAGGAGGCATCTGACTCGGTGCGTAAAGCGTTTGAATCTGTGCTGAATATTTTTCAAGGTTTCGCTGACACTTATGTTCCACTCAACTCGACTGTGCCTGTTGGTACTCGTCGTGCGTTGATTGCGTTAGGTGCTGTATTCTTGACGGTAGCCCCTGCACCGAGTCGAAGGATTAAGTGATGAAGTTTTGGGGTGAGTTCCATGCGCTGATATGGACAATCGCAGCATCAATCACCACCATCCTGACGCTCTCTGGTGGGCTACAAAAGATCGTGATCTGGCTAACTATCGCAGCTCTCGTTCTTCACTTCATCGGCGCACTAACCAATAAGGACAACTAATGGAAACCCTCAAGACCCTCATCCTTCGTATCATCGCAGTATTCGGTTCATCAGCTTTGGCTGCTGTTGCCGGTGGTGCAGTACTTGACGTGCAACTGTGGAAGGCAGCAGCGATTGCTGGCATCGTGGCAGCAGCAAAAGTGACTGAATCGTTGCTTCGTGCATGGTCTTCTGATGGTGTTCTTACCAAAGAGGAAATCGCTGAAGCATTCGGCAAGGCTAAGTAATGGCATCAGCTAAGAAGCAGGGTGACCTGCCGATCATCCCTGTTGTGCTGTGTTCATGTTTGAAGAAGGCTGTGCCAGGCAAATTGCCACCGAAGTTGCTTCGTGCTATCGAGGGCAAAGGCAAACTGCATCATTGCGCTGCTGATGCGTATGAGGCTATGGATGCTGCTGCGAACGCTGAAGGAATTGACCTGTCTCCGAGTAGCCAAGCGGACACATACCGCAGTCTTGAGACCCAGGAGTATGGCTTCTACCAACGCTACACAACGAACGTCATCGCTGGTCAAAAGCCGAAGGTCTACAAAGGTCAAGCATGGTATCTCAAGAAGGGTATGGCACCACTTGCTACTCCTGGTACTTCAAAACACAACCTAGGTATCGCCATTGATATTGCGAACGCCAACGGGAAACGGCTTGAGTGGTTGAAGAAGAACGCTGTGTCGTTTGGATTTTCGTGGGAGGTTGTCCCTCAGGAACCTTGGCATCTTCGTTATGTTGCTGGCGACAATAAGCCAGAACGTGTGAAGGCTTGGCTGGCATCGAAGGTTCAGGCTTGATGTGGAGGCCGTGCTCGCAGCGTTGGTCACCGCTGTTGGTGGAATCATTACTACGCTTCTGCTGAAGGTGCGTAAAGAAAACACGAACGACCATGCAAGCGTCATGGAAATCCTGCGGTCAGTCGGTGGAAAAGTAGAGCGAATTGATAGTAAGTTGGATTCGCATATCGACTGGCATCTCAAGGAGGCGACACGTGGGGAAGTTCCTAAACGAAATTAAAGGTCAGGCCGTTGGTAACAGCGGAAGCATTGACTTCATTCTTGCCAAACTCGGTGAAGCCGATGGACGAGACCTACTCGATGCGTTAAATGATCCGACGATTCGTCCGACACAAATCATTAAAGCGTTACAAGCCCGACAGATAAAGCTCTCTCCGTCAGTCATCACACGATACAGGGCTGCCAATGTCATTACTCAATGAAATTAGGCACAACTATTATCCTGCGTGGCCTGTTGTACAACAAGGCAAGAAGTATGCGCTCCCTGCAACGAAGACAACGAAGACAACACAACGAGACTATGCAGTTGCAGTCATCCTCCCCGATATGCAACTCGGATACTTCCGAACACACGACAACAACCTTGAACCAATCCACGACGAGCAAGCCTTAGACGTTGCACTACAAATCGTCAAAGCATCCAAGCCCGACCAAATCGTTCTAGTCGGAGACAACCTAGACCTCTGTGAGTTTGGCAAATACCGGTACACCCCAGCGTTCGCCAGAACTACTCAGGCTGCGATTGACCGTGCCAGTCAGCTCTGCGCACAGCTCCGCAAACTAGCCCCAAATGCTCGAATCGTTTGGATCGCAGGCAACCATGAGGAACGGCTCGGCAACTTCATCCTTGATGGTGCTGGTGCAGCGTTCGGATTGAGACGAGGGTTACGCCCTGAGGAGTGGCCTGTGATGTCGGTGCCGTATCTCTGCAACCTTGACGACTATGGCATTGAGTATCTGCCTGGTTACCCGACGGGTGCGCATTGGATCAACCAGCGTCTTCATGTTATTCATGGTGACAAGGTTGCATCCGGTGGAAGCACCGCTCACAAGTATCTTGCGACAGTCAAAACCTCAGTCATCTACGGTCACATTCACCGACGGGAATGGGCTGAACGCACACGGGACGACCATGACGGGGCGAGAACAATCCTCGCTGCATCGCCTGGTTGTTTGGCTCGCATTGATGGTGC
>Ga0208009_1000316_pt1 | contig 13828 bp, 11 predicted proteins | sample Wag4_2014_7_16_FD_187364 | JGI IMG/M metagenome (GOLD analysis project Ga0208009, IMG submission 187364) | Fresh water mixed with fracking chemicals microbial communities from Ohio, USA - Utica-2 Time Series FC 2014_7_16 (SPAdes) (version 2) ...
CCCCCACTGCCAGTGCTGGAGCTGGAGGGCATCCGGTTCAGCTGGCCCGGTGCCGGGGTTGCCCTGCAGGGCTGCGACCTGCTCATTCCAGGGCCGGGATTGTGGATGCTCGTGGGCCGGAACGGCAGCGGCAAGAGTTCGCTGCTGAAGCTGATCGCCGGCCTGGTTGAGCCCGAAGCGGGCACGATCAGGCGCCGGGCGCGCTGCGCCATGGTTTTCCAGAATCCCGATCATCAGCTGTTGCTGCCCAGCTGCGGCAGCGAGCTGCTGCTGTCCATCGATCCCAGCCTGAACCAGCAGGAGCGGGAAACGTGCCTGCAGAGCGCCCTGGCGCAGGTGGGGTTGGCCGGTTTGGCAGAGCGACCGATCCACAGCCTCAGCGGCGGCCAGAAGCAGCGCCTGGCCATTGCCGCATCCCTGGCGCGGCAGAGCGCGCTGCTCTTGCTTGACGAACCCACCGCCCTGCTGGATCCGGAAAGCCAGCGGGAGGTGCTGGCGCTGATTCGGGGGCTCACCCATCAGCCGACCCAACCGCTCACTGCCCTGTGGATCACCCACCGCCTGGAGGAGCTGCAGCAGTGCGACGGTGCCGCGCTGATGCAAGACGGGCGGGTCGGGCCCTGGCAACCCGGGGCAGCCCTGGCGGCCAGCCTGCATGACGCCTGAGCCGATCTGCTTCAGCGGCCGCTTGCGATGGGGGGGAGCGGACCGGTATGGTTCAAACCCATCAGCGCCGTCAGGCCTGATCACGCCGTCACGGGCCGTGCCGCAGCTGTCAAGGCTGCGGGTTAATCCTGGATGCCAGCCAGCAACTGGTTGTCATTTGTGTCTACTGATGAGTCTGTTTTCACGGATTCATGAGTTGCATTCACGGACAAACAGGCCTGTGCACATGACGCTGGGAGGGCGCCCTGCCATCCCATAGGTTCACCCCATCGCGTCACCCCATTCCTCGGTAGCTCAGCGGTAGAGCGGTCGGCTGTTAACCGATTGGTCGCAGGTTCGAATCCCGCCCGGGGAGTTTCAGACAAGTCAGGTTCCAGATCAGCTCTCTCCAGCCAAACGGCTCAGTCCGGAGGCCTCGAGACACCTCGTTCTGGAGCAACGCTTCCGGGCCAGTGGTTCCCGCCCTGGCGTCGCCAGATGGCAGCTGGGGGTCTCAACGGGTCCGGCAGCTTGATTCATGCGCCCTGCCGACCCATGAACCTGAACTGCTGGAACTGACCTGCTGGACAGCACCTGCTGGAGTTGACCTTCTTGACCTGACCCGTCGATCAGGCTGCAGCGGTCTTGATCTGGGCTCAGATCCGCCAGGGGGCATTGATCGCGCCATCTCCTCATCCAGACAGGCGCGAATGGGATTCACCGAGACTGCGTCAAGATTGCGCTTCGACGCCGCCCTGAAGCCGCCCTGAGGCAGCCGCGAAGTCGCCCTGAGGCAGCCCTGAGGACGCTTGAGCTTGGCGCTGCCGGGATCAACCAGGGGGCTGGCTCCTGCAGGTCTCGGCTGGCGCTTGGCCCAGTGCCGGCTCCGCGACGGAAATACAACAGACAACTCGGAAGATTTCCTGAAGATTTCCGACAATCCGGCCTGACTCGAACCGCTCAGATCGTTGTCACCAGCTCAGATCAGCCGCACTTGCAGGCGCTCGCCCCTCAGGCGCACATCCGCTCGGATGGCCGCAATCCACCGAATGGTGGCCCAGGTCACAGCCACAGCCATGACAATGCAGACGTTCAGGCCTCATTCGGAATCGGATTCCCGGTCCGATCGTCCAGACGGGCTTCCTCCCCAGACGTTGGATCTCCACCGATTGATCGTCGCTGCCCCGTCTCAGTCCCTGAGATGCCCGGCTCCTCGCTGGCGCCGCTTGCCCCATATCCGTCCGCTGCCGTCGCCATGAAACCCTGCATCCTCCTGATCGAAGACGACAGCGACATGCGTGAGCTCGTCGCGGGCCACCTCATGCATGGCGGGTTCGATGTCCAACAGGCGGAAGACGGCATCCGCGGCCAGGCCCTGGCTCTGCAATACAGCCCCGATCTGATCCTGCTCGATCTGATGCTGCCGAAGGTGGATGGGCTCACCCTCTGCCAGCGGCTGCGCCGCGACGAGCGCACGGCCCGCATCCCGATCCTGATGCTCACCGCCCTGGGCGGAACCAAGGACAAAGTGAGTGGCTTCAACTCCGGAGCCGATGACTACCTCACCAAACCCTTTGACCTTGAAGAGCTCACGGTGCGGGTGAAGGCGCTGCTGCGCCGCAGCGACCATGCGCCGCTCTCAACCAAACACAACGAAATCCTCAGCTACGGGCCGCTCACCCTGGTTCCGGAGCGGTTCGAGGCCATCTGGTTCGATGCCCCCGTGCGCCTGACCCACCTGGAGTTCGAACTGCTGCACTGCCTGTTGCAACGCCACGGCCAGACGGTCTCCCCCTCCCTGATCCTCAAGGAGGTGTGGGGCTACGAGCCGGACGATGACATCGAGACCATCCGGGTGCATGTCCGTCATCTGCGCACCAAACTCGAGCCCGACCCCCGCAAACCCCGCTTCATCAAGACGGTGTACGGAGCCGGCTACTGCCTGGAATTGCCCAGCGGCGATCAGCTCGCTGATCTGATCCCGCTGGTCCAGCAGGCGCGCGAGCCCCAGGCCAGCTAACCGGCGTTCTGCAGGGCCGCCAGATCGAGCAGGGCTACTTCCCAGGCCAGCCGAGGCTGCACGAAGGCCAGCAACTGCTGCCGCAACTGCTCCAATCGCTGCAGCAACCCGGGCCGCATCAGCTTGCGCCACAGCCACACCTGCCACCAAGCCAGCAGCCAGAGCTGCTGTTCGGCATCCAGGCTCTCCGTGAGGTCGCGCGCCAGGCTGAGCACGGCGAGAGGGTCGCCTGCCGGCAATGTCTGGAGCCGCTCGACCAGCCCTGCCGGCAGCCCCTGCCACTGGCGCCGGTGCTCCAGCAGGGCCCCGGGGGAACCGGCAGCCAGCTCCAGCAGCTCGGGAGAATCCGGCGATGGCGGTGTCCCTTCAGCCTCGACCCTGGACAGCACCAGGGCCAGCTCGGCAGGTTCAAGGCGAGTGAAGGGAACCAGCTGGCAGCGGGAGCGGATGGTGGTCAGCAACTGCTGAGGGGCCGCCGAGATCAGCACCAGCAGCCCCTGGCCCGGCTCTTCCAGGGTCTTGAGCAGGGCATTGGCGGCGCCTTCGGCCATGGCCTCGGCACTCTCCAGCACCACCATGCAGCCGGGGGCCTCGACCGGCCGGCGGGCGAGAAAGCGCGTGACCTCGCGGATCTGATCAAGGCGCAACTGGGGTGGACTGCGCCGGCTCAGCCCCCGCGCCTCGGCCTGGGAGCGGGGCACGCGTTCCCCCTTGTCGAGGTAGGTCGGCTCAACCCAGAGCAGATCGGGATGATTGCCCTCGGCCAGGCGGCGCCGTTGCAGCGGGGATCCAGCCGGACCGGCCAGCACCCCCTCCAGGAAGCGCAGCGCCGTCAGCCGGCGCCCCACCCCCTCCGGGCCGGCCAGCAGATAGGCCGGAGCGAGCCGTTGCCGATCGAGCGCGGCACTGAGCAGCGTGCGGGCCAGGCGCTGCCCCACCAGGTCGGCGAACAGATCGCTCATCGCTCCCCATGCCAGGCCCGCAGAGCCGCCTGACAGGCGGCTGCCACCTGCGCCGGCGGGCCGTCGGCCGGCACCCGCACCCAGCCGCGCTGCTCAGCCAGGCAGGCGAACCCGCTGGCGACGGCCGCCAGAAACGCCTCGCCACCAGCCTCGATCCGATCCTTGGAACGGCCGCCGCGGCGCTCTTCACTGATTGCCAGAGGCAGATCCAGCCAGAGGGTGAGCCCGGGCTGCAGGCCACCGGTGGCCACCTGCTCCAACTGGTGGATCAAGTCGAGCGAAAGCCCCCGACCATGGCCCTGGTAGGCGGCCGTGGATCCGCTGAAGCGATCGCTGAGCACCCAGTGGCCGGCTGCCAGAGCCGGCCTGATCACCCGTTCAACGTGCTGGGCCCGGTCGGCGGCGTAGAGCAGCAGCTCGGCAGTGCTCACAGGAGCGGCATCACCGGGGGGATGGAGCAGCAGCTCCCGCAGGGCCCGGCCCAGGGGGGTGCCGCCTGGCTCCCGGGTCACCACCAGTTCCGCCTCGGCCGGAAGCAGCCCGCTGCCGGGCAGCCAGGCAGCCAGGGACTGGAGCTGGGTGGTCTTGCCGCAGCCATCGATGCCCTCCAGCACGACGAAACAGCCCGGTGCATTCGCAGACCCCACGCCTCGCGCATCCCGTCAGGCCCCCATCCTGCAGCAGCAGGCCCACGCCCGAGTCAGCGAGGATGGAAGACCGAAGCCCCCTCTCCCGCCGGTGCCCCGCTCCCAACGCAACGACAACTTCATCGACAAGAGCTTCACGGTGATGGCCGACCTGATCCTCAAGGTGCTGCCCACCAACCGGCGTGCCAAGGAGGCCTTTGCCTATTACCGCGACGGCATGAGCGCCCAGGCCGACGGCGAGTACGCCGAGGCGCTGGAAAACTATCAGGAAGCCCTCAAACTGGAGGACGACCCGAACGACAAAGCCTTCATCCTCTACAACATGGCGCTTGTGTTCGCCTCCAACGGCGAGCATGCCAAAGCGCTTGATTACTACGGCCAGGCCCTGGATCTCAACGGCAAGATGCCCCAGGCGCTCAACAACATGGCGGTGATCCATCACCACCTCGGCTCGATCGCTGAAGAGCAGGGGGAAGCCGACGAAGCGGACCGCCAGTACGACCAGGCTGCCGACTTCTGGAGCAAGGCGATCCGCCTCGCCCCGAACAACTACATCGAAGCACAGAACTGGCTCAAGACCAGCGGCCGCGGCAATGTGGACGTCTACTTCTGAATTAAACACTTCCGAAGCAAACACTTCCGAAGCAAACGCTTCTGAAGCAAACGCTTCTGAAGCAAACGCTTCTGAAGCAAACGCTTCGGAATCAGAGTTTTTCTGAATCAGCGTCTTTCTGAATCAGAGTTTTCCTGAATCAGGGCCTGGCGGAACCATCCCACGCTGGGCACACTCAGCACGCTTAGCACAGCGGCAAGAGTGGGGAGTCGAACGGCGTGAGCGTTCAGGCCCTGGTGGCTCCATCACCCATGGAAGTCAGTAGAGCTCCGGCCTGCGGTCAGCCAGATAGTCGGTGTTCTCGGGGTGCAGGCTGCCGTACAGCCCTGGTACGCAGTCTGCGACCAGCAGGGTGGGTTCGGGCCGGGCCGCCACCAGCACGTCGCCATGCGGACCGCAGATGATGCTGTTGCCGAGGTAGGCCGCCTTTTCGACCCCCTCCACCGTCTCCACGCCGCAGCGGTTGCTGTAGGCGATGAAGCAGTTGTTCTGGATGGCGTTGGCCGGGATCAGGGAGCGGGAGACATCCGGATAGGCCTGGCTGGTGCGGCGGCCGCTGCTCAGCTCGGCCCAGAGATCAGCCGCGGTGGGGATCAGCACCAGCTTCGCTCCGGCCAGGGCCAGGCGCCGGCTCAGCTCGGGGAACTCCGCTTCATAGCAGTTCAGCAGACCGACACCGATGCCGTTCACCGCCTGCACCGTGAACGGCGGCCCCTCCTCCGGCTCCCTGTAGCCAGGGCTCCAGCAGCGCCGCTCGTCGGGCCCCCACAGGTGGGTCTTGCGATAGTTGCGCAGCAGCGTCCCATCGCCACCGAACAGGGCGATGGCGTCGTAGAAGCGCTCTTCCCCCGCCACCACAGCCCGCTCTGGATAGGGGCAGGCCATGGCGACGCCATGGCGGCGGGCACAGGCAGCGACGCGCTGCAGGCTGGGGCCGTCAACCGGTTCAGCCAGGGCGCGGGCCAGCTCTGGGGTGACGATGTAGCCGCTGAGATACAGCTCTGGAAACGCCAGCAGCTGGACCTGCAACGCAGCGGCACGCTCGGCCACGTGCTCCAGACGCGTGAGGTTCTCGCTCACCGCGGCGGGCGTGGCGGCGATGCCGCTGCCCTGCCAGAGGGCCAGACGCAGACCGGCCCCAGCAGCCGGGGGCTCAGGCAGGGTGTAGCTCAGCAGGCGGTGGAGCGGCAGCACGGCGACAGGGGATGCACGAACAGTGAGCAGGTCGGGGCCGTGACGACGACAGGCCGGCACCGCGATTTAAATGCGGCCAACCTCCTTTCGACCGTGCTGCCCATGACGCGCCCGCATCCGGATCATGCCGAGCAGCTCGATCTGAGCGGACCGATCAGTCACAGGCTGCGGCTGCGCCAGCTGGAGTCGATGGAGATTCCCCGACACCGCCTGAACGATCAGGGGCTGCCTGGTGATCTGGCCTATCAGCTGATTCACGACCACCTGATGCTGGATGGCAACGCCCGCCTCAACCTGGCCACCTTCGTGGGGACCTGGATGGAACCAGAGGCCAGGCGGCTGATGGAGGAGTGTGCCGACAAGAACATCATCGACAAGGACGAATATCCCCAGACAGCCGAGCTGGAGGAACGGTGCCTGCGCATCCTGGCCGACCTCTGGCATGCTCCCGATCCGCTCGCCGCGGTGGGAACCTCCACCACCGGCTCGAGCGAAGGCTGCATGCTCGGCGGCCTGGTGCTCAAGTGGCGCTGGCGGCAACGACGCCTGGCGGAGGGACTCGATGCCGGTCGACCCAACCTGGTGATGGGGGCCAACACCCAGATCTGCTGGGACAAGTTCTGCACCTACTTCGATGTGGAACCGCGTCTGGTGCCCCTGGAGGCCGACCGTCTGCATCTGAGCGCCGAGGAAGCAGTGCGGCGCTGCGATGCGAACACGATCGGGGTGGTGGGCATCGTCGGGAGCACCTTCGATGGCAGCTACGAGCCGATCGATGGGATCGCCCGGGCGCTCGACGCCCTGCAGCAGCGCACCGGCCTTGACATCCCGATCCACGTGGATGGGGCCTCCGGGGGCTTCGTCGCCCCCTTCAACGCGCCGGAGTGGGCCTGGGATTTCCGGCTGCCCCGGGTGGTGTCGATCAACACCAGCGGCCACAAGTACGGCGGCGTGCTGCCCGGGGTGGGCTGGGTGCTGTGGCGCAGCGGCGAAGTCCTGCCCGAGGAGCTGCGCTTCAACGTGAATTACCTCGGCGGCACCATGCCGACGATCGGCATGAACTTTTCCCGGCCCGGCGCCCAGGTGGTGGCCCAGTACTTCAATTTCCTGCATCTGGGCCGGGAGGGCTACCGCCAGCGGATGGCCAGCCTGGAGGCGATCGCCTGCCGCCTGGCCGACCGTCTGGCCACCATGTCGCCCCTGCGGTTGGTGAGCCACCCGCGGGGACAGCTGCCGGTGTTCGCGATCGAATGTGATCCCGAGGTGACCAACTGGAACGTGTTTCACCTCTCGGCGCTGCTGCGCAGCCGGGGCTGGCAGGTCCCGGCCTACACCCTTCCGGCCAATCAGGAGCACCGCAGCGTGCTGCGGATCGTGGTGCGGGCCGGCTTCAGCAGCGACATGGCCGATCAGCTGCTCGCCGATCTGGAACGCAATCTGGCCTGGCTGGCCACGGCGCAGCAGCCGCTGCCGCCGGCAGCCGATGAGCCCAGCTTCCGCCACTGAGCGCGGGCACGGCTCACGGCTGATCTGCCGCCGGATTCACCCCCAGGGCCGCCACCAGGGCCGACGCCACCGTGCCGGCCTCCAGCAGCTCCAGCCCAAGCCCTGCCGCAGCCTTGGCCAGACCCGAGCCCCTGGGCAGCACGGCCCGGGTGAAGCCCAGACGGGCCGCTTCCTGCAGGCGCAGCTCCAGCTGGCCCACGGGCCGCAGCTGGCCGCCCAGCCCCAGCTCCCCCATCAGCACCGTGCCCGCCGGCAGGGTGAGGTCGCGGTAGCTGGCCACAACAGCGGCCGCCACCCCCAGATCAGCCGACGGCTCCTCCACCTCCAGGCCGCCAGCCACCGCCAGGTAGCAGTCGAAGCGCGAGAGGGGCAGGCCCAGGTGCTTCTCCAGCACCGCCAGGATCTGATGCAGGCGGTTCACGGCGATGCCGGTGGCACTGCGGCGCGGGCTCGCATAGCTGGTGGTGCTCACCAGGGCCTGCAGCTCCACCACCAGGGGCCGGGTGCCCTCACAGGCCACGATCGTGGCGGTGCCGCTGCTGGGCTCGCCGGCCCCGAGAAACAGCTCGCTGGGGTTGCTCACCTCCGCCAGGCCCCAGTCGCGCATCTCGAACACCCCCAGCTCGTGGGTGGCGCCGAAGCGGTTCTTCACGGCCCGCAGCAAGCGGTGGCTGGCGAAACGGTCGCCCTCGAAGGTGAGCACGGCGTCCACCAGGTGCTCCAGCACCTTCGGACCGGCGAGCATGCCCTCCTTCGTCACATGGCCGACCAGCAGCAAAGCCGTGTCCTGGCGCTTGGCGATGCGGGCGAGAGCGGCGGCACACTCGCGCACCTGGGCCACCGAGCCTGGGGCGCTGGCCAGCTCGGCGTCGTGCAGGGCCTGAATGCTGTCGATGATGGCCACTGCCGGCCGCAGGGCCTCCAGCTCCTGCAACACCAGTTCCAGATCCGTTTCGGCCAGCAGCTGAAAGTCGCCGCCGGTCGCAGCCGACTCCCCACCGCCGTCGCCCTCTCCACCACGCTCCTCCATGCCGGCCAGCCGACGCCAGCGCAGCTTCACCTGCTGGGCCGATTCCTCGGCGCTGACGTAGAGCACGGCAGCCCGGCCTGCCATCGCCCGGGCGCTCTGGAGCAGCAAGGTGCTCTTGCCGATGCCGGGATCGCCGCCCAGCAGCACCAGGGAGCCCGGCACCAGGCCGCCCCCCAGCACCCGATCCAGCTCGCCGTAGCCACTGGCCAGGCGTTGCAGGGGCCGCTCCCCCACGGCGGCGATCGGCTGGGAGCGGCGCGGGGCGGGGGCGATCGCCGCGGCCGCCGGCCGGCGGCGGCGGCTGTCGGCAGGGGCGGCGGCAGCCTGTTCCACCAGGGTGTTCCAGCTGCCGCAGCTGCTGCAGCGACCGAAGAACTGACGGGTCTGGGCGCCGCAGCTGGTGCAGACGTACTGGGTGACAGGCCTGGCCAAGTGGAGAACGGCAGAGAGAAAACAACGGGGTCCGGGGGGCGGCGACCCGACCCGACTTATGAAGAAAGGTGGCGTTGCATGAAACGTTCGCCCCTCAGACCTTTTCAGTAGGGACCAACTGTTGTAGGAGCCCTGCCACGGCGATGACGGCCTCCACCCTTTCCGCCACCCCGACCCCAGCCAAAGCCAAGGAAACGATCCTGGTCGTCGATGACGAAGCCAGCATCCGCCGCATCCTCGAGACCCGTCTGTCGATGATCGGCTATCGGGTGATCACGGCCTGCGATGGTCAGGAAGCGCTCGAAGCCTTCCACAACCACCACCCCGACCTGGTGGTGCTCGACGTGATGATGCCGAAGCTGGATGGCTACGGCGTCTGCCAGGAGCTGCGCAAGGAGTCGGACGTGCCGATCGTGATGCTCACAGCCCTGGGGGATGTGGCCGACCGGATCACAGGCCTGGAACTGGGGGCCGACGACTACGTGGTGAAGCCCTTCAGCCCGAAGGAGCTGGAGGCCCGCATCCGCTGTGTGCTGCGGCGGGTCGAGAAGGACGCCGTGGCCGGGATTCCCAACTCGGGCCTGATCGCGATCGGCGAGCTCCGCATCGACACCAACAAACGGCAGGTCTACCGGGGCGACGAGCGCATCCGGCTCACCGGCATGGAATTCAGCCTGCTGGAACTGCTGGTGAGCCGCAGCGGCGAGCCCTTCAGCCGGGGCGAGATCCTCAAGGAGGTATGGGGCTATACCCCGGAACGTCATGTGGACACCCGCGTGGTGGATGTCCATATCTCCCGTCTGCGCTCCAAACTGGAGGATGATCCAGCCAACCCCGAGCTGATCCTCACAGCCCGCGGCACCGGCTACCTGTTCCAACGCATCGTTGAACCCGTTGCAACCGAAGGAGCCTGACAAGCGCACCAAGCCGAACCGGGCGATCCGCCGCCTGGTGATCTGGTATAGGCGCAATGCGGCCGTGACGAGCCTGGTGGGAACGGCAACCTCAGCGGCCAGCACGGCCGGCAGCGTGGCGGGCGCCGCCACGTCAGCCGCCACCTACGCCGCCAATACGGTGCTGCAGCCACTGGTGTTCGACCCGCTGCGGCGCCTGCAACGGGGTCTGGGCGGCCCGGATGAGGACACTCCGATCAACGATGCCGATCGGCTCTGGGTGGCGGTCGATGGCATGGGAGGCGACCATGCGCCGGGGCCGATCCTTGAGGGCTGCCTGCTGGCGGTCGAACGGCTGCCCCTGCGCGTGCGGTTCGTGGCCGAGGCCGAGCGCCTGCAGGCGGCGATCACCGACCTGGAGCTCCAGGATGACCTGGACGCCGCTGTGGCCCGCGGGCTGATCCAGCTCGTCCCCAGTGGGCCATCGGTGGGCATGGATGAGGAAGCCACCGTGGTGCGCCGCAAACGCGACGCCAGCATCAACGTGGCGATGGATCTGGTCAAGCAGGGCCAGGCCACGGCTGTGTACTCCGCCGGGAACTCCGGCGCCGTGATGGCCTCAGCCATTTTCCGGCTGGGGCGCCTCAAGGGCATCGACCGCCCGGCCATCGGCGCTCTGTTCCCGACGCGCGATCCCGAGCAGCAGGTGCTGGTGCTCGATGTTGGGGCCAACATGGATTGCAAGCCGGAGTGGCTGCTGCAGTTCGCCCTGCTCGGCAACATCTACAGCCGGGACGTGCTGCAGGTGGCCAGGCCGCGGATCGGCCTGGTGAACATCGGCGAGGAGGAGTGCAAGGGCAACGACCTTTGCCTGCGCACCTACCCGCTGCTGGCCGCCGAGCCGCGCTTCCATTTCGCCGGCAACTGCGAAGGGCGCGACATCCTCTCCGGCGACTTCGATGTGGTGGTATGCGACGGCTACACGGGCAATGTGCTGCTCAAGTTTCTCGAGAGCGTCGGCAGCGTGCTGCTCGATGTGATCAAGGTGGAGCTGCCCCGGGGTCGGCGCGGCAAGGTGGGCTCCGCCTTCCTGATCAACAACCTGCGCCGGATCAAGAAGCGGCTCGACCATGCCGAACACGGCGGGGCGCTGCTGCTGGGCGTTGATGGCGTCTGCGTGATTGGCCATGGCAGCAGCAAGGCGCTGTCGGTGCTCAGCGCCCTGCGGCTGGCCCATTCCGCCGCCAACCATCACGTGATGGACGACCTGCATGCCCTCAGCGCGCCGACGGGTGATGCGGTCACCTGTGGTTGACTGAGCCAACCTGCGGGTTCCACCCCGTGCCGCCCGGCGTCTCGCTCAGCATCACCGCTCCGACCAGCGGGAGCGCCATCTCCCCCGGTCTGGGCCTGGCCCTGGTGGGTTGCGGCAGTGCGATGCCCAGCACCAGCCTCAGCAACAGCGACCTCAGCCGCCGGGTCGAGACGAGCGACGACTGGATCCGCAGCCGCACGGGCATCGGCGCCCGCCGGGTGGCCGGGGCCGACGAATCGCTCACCGTGCTCGCCAGCCGGGCTGCCCGGACCGCCCTGGATCATGCGGGCTGGAACCCGGCCGATGTGGACCTGATCCTGCTGGCCACCTCCAGCCCCGACGATCTGTTCGGCACGGCCCCCCGCATCCAGGCTGCGCTCGGCGCCACGGGGGCGGTGGCCTTCGACCTCACGGCCGCCTGCAGCGGCTTTCTGTTCGCCCTGATCACCGCCGGCCAGTACGTCGCCTCCGGCGCCGTGCGCCGCGCCCTGGTGATCGGCGCCGACCAGCTCAGCCGCTGGGTCGACTGGGACGACCGCCGCACCTGCGTGCTGTTCGGCGACGGGGCCGCCGCTGTGGCGGTGCAGGCCTGCCCGGCGGAGGAGTCTGGGTTGCTGGGGTTCAGGATGCGATCCGACGGCAGTCGCCACGCCTGTCTGACCCTGGCGCAGATCGAAGGTCGCGAGCCCCTGCTCGATGGGATCTCCGCGCAGAAGGGCGGCTTTGCGCCGATCCAGATGAACGGCCAGGAGGTCTACAAGTTTGCTGTGCGGGAAGTGCCCCAGATCCTGGCGGACCTGCTGGAGCACACCAACACGCAGGCCGGCCAGCTCGACTGGCTGCTGCTGCATCAGGCCAACCAGCGCATCCTCGACGCCGTGGCCGAACGGTTTGCCATGGCACCGGAACGGGTGCTCAGCAACCTGGCCCACTACGGCAACACCTCGGCCGCCACCATCCCGCTGATGCTCGATGAAGCGGTGCGGGATGGCCGGGTCAGGCCGGGGCACCTGCTGGCCAGCAGTGGATTCGGTGCAGGGCTGAGCTGGGGCGCGGCGCTGCTGCGCTGGAGCGGGCCGCGGCGGTGAACGGCGGGCCCGCCCGGGAGGGAGCGGTGGCTTCGCCGTAGCCTCCTGGCCGACAGATGCGCTGCAACGGCATGGCAATCGCCTGGGTGTTTCCTGGCCAGGGTTCCCAGAAAGCGGGAATGGCGGATGGGGTGCTGGAGCTGCCCGGCGCCGCTGCGCGCTTCGAACAGGCTTCCGCACTGCTGGGCCGCGACCTGCTGGCGATCTGCGCCGGGGCGGCCACGGGTGATCTGGCCGATCTAAACGACACCCGCAACACCCAGCCGGCCTTGTTCGTGGTGGAGAGCCTGCTGGTGGATGCTCTGCGCGCCCAGGGCAGGCAGGCTGATCTGGTGGCCGGCCACAGCCTCGGGGAACTGGTGGCGCTGTACGCCGCGGGCGTCTTTGATGCTGAGACCGGCCTGCAGCTGATGCGGACCCGCAGTGAGCTGATGGCCAGGGCCGGCGGCGGGGCGATGACCGCCGTGATGGGCTTCGATCGCGATCTGCTGGAGCGCCTGGTCGCCGAGACTGATGGGGTGGTGATCGCCAACGACAACAGCGCCGCCCAGGTGGTGCTCTCCGGCACGCCGGCGGCCGTGGCCGATGTGAGCGCCAGGCTCAGTTGCAAGCGCGCCGTGCCTCTGGCCGTGAGCGGCGCTTTCCACTCTCCCTGGATGGCGGAACCGGCCGCCGCCTTCGCCGCCGCCCTGGAGAGCGTGCCATTCGCCGATGCCACCATCCCGGTGCTGAGCAACACCGATCCAAAGCCGGAAACCAGCGGCGGCGCCCTGAAGGAGCGCCTGAGCAAACAGATGTGCACCGGCGTGCGCTGGCGCGAGACCATGGACTGCCTCGCAGGCGCTGGCATCGACACAGCCGTGGAGATCGGTCCGGGCAGCGTGCTGAGCGGCCTGATCAAACGCAGCTGCGACGGCGTCGGCACCGCCCAGATCGGCAGCGCCGCGGATCTGGGCCTGTGAGCGACTCCGGCCTGCGACCCGGCCGCCGACCGGTGAACGCGATGAAACGGGTGCTCAGGCGCAGGCGCCGGGCCGAACCGCCAGCCCTGATCCGCACGCCGCGGCCCAGCCTCACCTATCGGCTGATCAGTTATCTGCTGGTGTTTCCGGTGTTCCGGCTGCTGTTCCGCGGCCGCACGGCCGGCAATGCCAATGTGCCGATGGAGGGTGCCCTGGTGGTGGTGGCCAACCATGGATCCCACATCGACCCGCCGCTCCTGGGCCATGCGCTGGGGCGACCTGTGGCCTTCATGGCGAAGGCCGAACTGTTCCGGGTGCCGCTGCTGGGCGCGATCATCCGAGCCTGCGGGGCCTATCCGGTGGCCCGTGGTGCCAGCGACCGGGAGGCGATCCGCACCGCCACCGACCGGCTTGAAGAAGGGTGGGCCACCGGCGTGTTCATCGACGGCACCCGCCAGCGCGACGGACGGGTGAACGCACCGATGCCCGGGGCGGCCCTGCTGGCGGCGCGGGCCGGGGTG
>Ga0208009_1000317_pt1 | contig 13825 bp, 11 predicted proteins | sample Wag4_2014_7_16_FD_187364 | JGI IMG/M metagenome (GOLD analysis project Ga0208009, IMG submission 187364) | Fresh water mixed with fracking chemicals microbial communities from Ohio, USA - Utica-2 Time Series FC 2014_7_16 (SPAdes) (version 2) ...
CCGCAAACTAGCGCTCCTGCGACAACTGCTGGTGTTCCACCCACACCCAAGCCTGTGACTCCCCCAAATATCAGTATTGATTCGGCGAGAAGTTCTGCGGCGCCAGTTGCACAAGCACCAGTGGCTGCGGCTGCACCAGTTGTTTCAACACCGGCTCCCGTTGCTCCGGCGCAACCAGTGCAACCAGTGCAAACTCAGCCAATCGTTCGTGAAGTTGCAGCAACTCCGGCAACTCCTGCGCAGGCTGCTGTGAAGCCTGCGCCAACACTTGTTACCCCAGGTGCCGCAACACTTGAACCTTTGCGTGGAGTCGCCGGTCGTGTTGTTCAATCAATGGAGGCATCGCTTTCTGTTCCAACTGCAACATCTGTTCGCGCTGTTCCAGCGAAGTTGATGATCGATAACCGCATTGTGATTAATAACCACCTTGCCCGCGGTCGTGGTGGAAAAGTTTCGTATACACACCTCATTGCATTTGCAATGATCAAAGCGATTCGCCAGATGCCAGAGATGAATGCATTCTTCGGCGAACTCGATGGCAAGCCAGCTGTTGGACGACCAGAACATATCAATCTTGGTATTGCTATCGATTTAGCTAAGCCAGATGGAACGCGTCAGCTACTTGTGCCATCAATTAAGGGCTGCGAAGCACTTGATTTCGGACAGTTCTGGGTTGCCTATGAAGAGGTAGTAAAGAAGGCCCGTGCTGGAACTTTAACTGTTGAAGATTATGCAGGCACCACTGTTTCACTGACCAACCCTGGCACTATCGGAACCGTTCACTCTGTTCCGCGTCTTGTGCAGGGACAAGGCCTCATCATGGGCGTTGGTGCAATGGATTATCCAGCTGAGTTCCAGGGAGCATCTGAATCAACGCTAGCCCGCATGGCGATTAGCAAGATTCTCACGCTGACAAGTACTTACGATCACCGCGTTATTCAAGGTGCGCAATCAGGTGATTTCTTGCGCCGCATCCACGAACTACTTCTCGGCGCTGAAGGTTTCTATGATGAAATCTTTACCGCGCTCCGTATTCCTTACGAACCAATTCGTTGGGCGCCAGACTTTGCAGTTACTAAAGATTCTGAAATCGATAAGACTGCTCGCGTTCAGCAGCTGATTGCGGCATATCGCACCTGGGGTCACCTCATGGCTGACACAGATCCTTTGGTCTATCGCCAACGCACACACCCTGATCTTGATGTGCAGACACATGGACTTACCTTGTGGGATCTCGATCGTGAATTCGCAACAGGTGGTTTTGGTGGAAAAGCATTCTTGCCACTGCGCAAGATTCTAGGTCTGCTCCGCGATACCTATTGCCGCTCTGTTGGTATTGAGTACATGCACATCTCTGAACCAAAAGAGCGTCAATGGTTCCAAGAGAAGCTCGAGAAGAAGTATGAGAAGGTTGATCGCGACGAACAACTCCGTATTTTGCGTAAGCTCAATAGCGCAGAAGCCTTCGAAACCTTCTTGCAGACTAAGTTTGTTGGACAGAAGCGCTTCTCACTCGAAGGTGGCGAATCTGTTATTCCAATCACCGATGCAATTGTTTCAGCAGCCGCAGAATCTGGCCTCGATGAAGTTTGCATCGGAATGCCGCACCGCGGTCGCCTTAATATGTTGGCAAATATTGCTGGCAAGTCCTACGGTCAGATCTTCCAAGAGTTCCAAGGACATTATGCAGAGAACGAAGTTCATGGCTCTGGAGATGTGAAGTATCACCTTGGTACCGAAGGCGTATTTACCGCAGCATCCGGTGCACAGACCAAGATTTATCTTGCGGCTAACCCATCTCATCTTGAAGCGGTAAACCCTGTACTTGAAGGCATTGTTCGCGCCAAGCAAGATCGCCTCAATAACAAGGGCGCATACTCAGTGCTGCCAATCTTGCTGCACGGAGATGCATCGTTTGCGGGACAAGGCGTCAATATGGAGGTCTTGCAGCTCTCAGGGCTAGCTGGATATCGCACCGGTGGCACTATTCATATCGTCATCAATAACCAAGTTGGATTTACAACTGCGCCACATGCATCACGCACATCACGTTACTCAACTGATATTGCAAAGCTAATTGAAGCGCCGGTCTTCCATGTCAACGGCGATGATCCAGAAGCATGTGTTCGTGTAGCTCATCTCGCATTTGAGTATCGCCAGAAATTTAATAAGGATGTCGTTATCGATATGGTCTGCTACCGACGTCGCGGCCATAACGAAGGTGACGAGCCAAGTTTCACTCAGCCACTTATGTACAAGTTAATTGGTGCCAAGCGCACCACACGTACCTTGTACTCAGAGGCACTTGTTGGACGTGGTGACATTACTCCACAAGAGGCAGAGCAAGTACAGGCCGAATACCAAGCCGAACTTGAAGCTGTATTTGCATCCGTTGCAAACCACGAGCCAGAACACGATCCAAATTTCAAAGTGCCTGTTGCACCAGCAGCTGAAGCGATTGCAACTGCAATCACAGAATCACTAGCGCGCGAGATTGCCGCAACTCAAGTAGCAACGCCAGAAGGATTTAATCTTCATCCGAAGATGGCTCCGCAATTAGCAAAGCGTCCTGAGATGCTCAACGATGGCACCATAGATTGGTCAATGGGTGAACTTTTGGCATTTGGATCAATCCTTAAGGATGGCCATCCAATCCGCCTTGCCGGACAAGATTCACGTCGCGGAACTTTCTCCAATCGCCACGCAGTCATTGTTGATGCTGAGAATGCCAATGAGTGGACACCACTTCGTTCGATGATTGGCGATGAAAACCAATTCTTCGTAATTGATTCATTGCTCAGCGAATACGCTGCTATGGGCTTTGAATATGGCTATTCAGTTGTTCGCCCAGAGGCTCTTGTTATGTGGGAAGGCCAATTTGGTGACTTCTCAAATGGCGCACAGACTGTCGTTGATGAATTCATCTCATCTGCACTGCAAAAGTGGGGCGAGCGTTCATCAGTGGTCCTCTTGCTTCCACATGGATATGAAGGACAAGGCCCAGATCACTCATCAGCACGAATCGAGCGTTACTTGCAGCTCTGCGCAGAGAACAATATGACTGTTGCCCAGCCATCATCACCTGCCTCTTACTTCCACTTGTTGCGCTGGCATATCGCCAACCCAACTCGTCGTCCGATGGTTGTCTTTACTCCTAAGTCGATGTTGCGTCTTCGTGCTGCTGCATCACAACTCAGTGACTTCACAAGTGGAACATTCCGCCCAGTCATTGGTGACGATAAAGTTGCAAATGCAACTCGCTTAATTTTCTGCTCTGGAAAGATTTATCACGACCTTGTCGCAGAGCGAGAGAAACTAGGAGAGCACTCAACTGCGATTGTTCGCGTTGAACTTCTCTATCCACTTCCAATCGATCAGATGCGCGAAGAAGCAGCTAAGCATCCAAATGCAACGCTTCTCTGGGTTCAAGATGAACCAGCAAATCAAGGTCCGTGGTCACATATTGCACTTCGTACCTCTGAAGCCCACGGTGGTCGAGCAATTGATAACCGAATTTTCCGTTTGGTATCACGTCGCTCAACCGCATCTCCTGCAACCGGTAGCCATCATTTGCACGAAGAAGAGATGAAGGCGTTGTTGCAAGAAGCCTTTACTCGCTAATTACTCTTGCTAGTTATTTGCGGGCTCGCTTCACGCGTCCAGTTATTTTTGCAACGATTGATGTGACTGGCAACCACCCCCATTGACGTGAATCTGTTCCTTCTGGGTTATCACTTAAGAGAAAAATCTGATCACTCTCAATCTTTATCTCCGAGATTCGTTTAACGTAGCGAACGCCAGGTTGCTCGGGTCTTTCGATAACGACTACATCGCCCACTTTTGCTCGAGAACTCCAGCTCAACCAGCTCAACCAGCTAGAAGTATCGCGTAGGCCATAGTGGCCCCACCGAGCCATCAACCAATCACCGGGTGCATATGTGGGCAACATCGAACGGCCCTCAACAAGCACTGTTGCGTATCTTCTGCCCATAACACTTCGGCCCATGCCCACAATTCTAGGGGCGGTTTAGGTGCGATATGCGAGCTATCGAATACTGGACTAATCTTGGCGTTATGAGAAATTTAATTGAAGCAGTATTTGCACCTAAGACAACCGTCCTTGCCCACTGCGATCTTCCTTGTGGAGTTTACGATCCAGCACAGGCACGTATCGAAGCGCTCTCTGTAAAGGCATGCATGGAAAAGTATGCAGCTAACACAGATGCTGATTTCCGTTCACGTTCTGTTGCAATCAAAGAAGAGCGCTCACACGCTGTTAAGGAGCACCTCTGGGTTCTCTGGACAGATTACTTTAAGGCGCCACACTTTGAGGCCTACCCACAGTTGCACACACTCTTTAACGATGCCACCAAGCTTGCTGGTGCTGCCGGAACAAAGGGAACACAAGATGTTGCAGTTGCTGATTCATTGATCGCAAAGATTGATGAGATTGCAGAAATCTTCTGGGCCACCAAAAAATAAACTAGCTTGAAGTAGTTTGGCTAGGAATTTATTACGGATTGAGCGGCAGTGCGTGCGAGGAAAGTTACTCGCTCCACTGTCGCTCTCTTTATTTCTCCTTGAGCAATATGTCGCTCGCCTTCATATACGTCGCAAGCAAAGACAATCTCACGCCCTTCGATTTCAATACAGCGTGCGCTAGCTCGAAGCTCATCTCCAACTTGAGCAGAGCCTTCTAAATCAATCGATGTGGAGAGAAGATAAGTTGTCTCGCCATTGTCGAGATACTCACTTAAAGCGGCAACAGTTGCGCTCTCCATAATATGCAAGAGATGCGAAGTAGCAACTACAGGAAGCTCTGAAAGACCCATTGCAAGTGCTGTGTCGCCAGGGCGAACAGTCATTGTGGCAAAACCAACTGCGCCTAGAACGTCCTCTGCTGGTTTCATATAAATAGCCTATTTATCAAGATCTGAATCGTTGAAGTGCTGAATATGAGTCTGCTCAATCTGAATCTCGCGATGTTCGACATTACCGAACTCATCAATTTCAATGGAAATCTCAGTCATGCTGAATTGGGTAATTACTTCGCTTGGGCCATTTATCTGGGCGCGTAGTTGAGCTGCAATCAAATCACGAAGGCCATCTGGAGCCTTTTCGTTGCAACTTCTGCGAAGAGTGCTCTGCAATAAGTCATGCATGGCTCGCTCATGTGCAACTTCGCTCTGGCAAGGTAGGCATTGTGCGATGTGAGTTTCAATCTCACTAGCGCGAGGCAGCTCTTGAATCTGATCTTCGATAATAAAGATGACAGATGAGAGGACGTCGCTGCAATGAATTTCTATGAAGCTCATTTTTCAACCCCCTCTTCTTTATCCGCTTCTTTATCGGGGGCAACTTGATAACCAAGTTCACGCGCGTAATCTGCCAACTTTTCACGCAATTGCTTGCGACCGCGATGCAAACGTGACATCACCGTTCCGGCAGGAGCTCCCACTATCTCTGCAATTTCTTTATAAGAAAATCCCTCAACATCGGCGAGATAGACCACCATACGAAAATCTTCAGGGATCTCTTGTAGCGCTCTTTTAATATCACTATCAGGAAGGTTTTCGAGCGCTTCAACCTCTGCTGATTTTCCGAGGTCGCTGGTATGGGATTGTGCTTTACCTACTTGCCAATCTTCTAACTCGCTCTGCGCAATCTGCGGTTGTCTCTGCCCCTTGCGATAGCTGTTGATAAATGTTGTTGTAAGTACGCGATAAAGCCAGGCGCGAAGATTTGTTCCCTCTTCAAATTGATGAAAAGAGGTGAAAGCTTTGAGATAGGTATCCTGCAATAAATCTCGGGCATCTTCTGGATTCTTGGTGTAACGAAGGGCTGCTGCATAGAGCTGATCTGCAAATACCATGGCATCGCGTTCGAAGCGCACGTTGCGATCAGCGGCGCTTTCTAGAAGTAAATCTTTCGATGTCATCGTTTCTATCCTAGCGCTGCTTTAGAAAAGTGTCTCGGGAGAACCGAGTTCTATCTCCTCAATAAGTCCAGCGCCGTTATTTGCTACCAGGTTGACGCGCGATGACACCGGTCTGGCTACCAACCCTGCCGCAGGCGATGGGCTCTGCATTAGCGCACGTAAAGATTCGATATCTCGGTTGCTGCTATCCAGCCACGCGCTCCATTTTTCAGGTGCCATCATTACCGGCATGCGTGAGTGAATATCAACAAGTGTCGAGACCGCTTCGCGGGTAATGATGGAGGCGCTCTCAATTACTTGACCAGTTTCACTCTTCCACGAACTCCAGATACCGGCGATTGAAAGCGGTGCGCCGTTCTCACTCGTAATATAGAAAGGTTGCTTTGGTGGATAGTCCCCGAGGGCAGTTGCCCACTCGTAATAACCTGTGACGGGAATCAAGCAGCGAGTTCTTCTAAATGCATCTCGAAATGTTGGTTTCTCATGAATCGATTCGCTTCTGGCATTGATTGCATGAGATTGAGAGTTGCGAGCATCGGTCAGATTTTTCTGCCAAGGCGCAATCATTCCCCAAGAGGCAGTGGTCAACTCAGGTCTGAATTGGCTCTTCTCTTTGATTATGTAGATCTCATTGGTGGGAGCAACATTCCAATTATGGGGAAGTGAAGGTGCATCGGCATCATTATCGAGATTGAAGAATTCGACTATCTCTTCCGTGCCTGTTGCCATCGCATATCTGCCACACATACGGCCAATCCTATGCAATGGGTAGACTTAGGCCATGACTTCACCGCATCCGCTATGGCCTGCGCCATTTCGTGGTGCCCATCCAGTTGAAGCAACGATTGAGATTCCTGGTTCAAAATCAGTCACCAACCGTGCTCTGATTCTTGCCGCCCAAGCCACTTCGCCATCAACACTGCGCAAGCCACTGGTTTCACGAGATTCAGAGCTCATGTCTGCCGGATTGCAGGCGATGGGTGTCTCGATAATTGATAAGGGAGATCACTGGATTGTCACTCCCCCTGCATCTCAAAAACTGACTGGCCCAGCAAAGGTTGATGTCGGTAATGCCGGAACCGTTATGCGCTTTCTGCCACCACTTGCAGCACTCGCTCATGGAGATATCTCATTTGATGGAGATCCGCGCAGCTATGAAAGACCGCTTGGGCCAGTAATCAAGGCTCTCGAAGAGCTTGGTGTATCAATCAGTCACGATGATCGATATGCGCTTCCACTTGTTATCCACTCCAAAGGTGCAATTGCGGGTGGGGAACTCACAATCGATGCGAGTGCATCGAGTCAGTTTTTATCAGCGCTCCTCCTTATTGCGCCAAGTACGGTAAATGGAATCACCGTAAAACATTCAGGTGGTGCGCTGCCATCGATGCCTCATATTGAAATGACTGTTGCAATGTTAAGACAATTTGGTGCAACGGTTACTGTTGATAACAAAGCCCAGACTTGGCGCGTTGAGCCTTCACAACTTCATGGTGTTGACCTGACTATCGAACCAGATTTATCAAATGCTGCACCATTTATCTCTCTCGCGATGGTCTGTGGTGGTTCAATAACAATTGCTGATTGGCCTCGCGAAACAACTCAACCTGGAGATCAACTTCGCCAAATACTTACAGAGATGGGCGCTAAAGTAGAATTCGTTGCAGGAGGCGCCAAATTTACTGGGGGCTCTGCGATTCACGGAATTGATATCGATCTACATGATGTCGGAGAGCTCACTCCATCAATTGCAGCATTGGCAGCTCTCGCTGATTCACCTTCACATCTTCGCGGTATCGGACATCTGCGTTTACATGAGACCGATCGCTTGTTAGCGCTACGCACTGAATTAAACGGATTAGGTGGAGATGTTAAAGATGATGCAGATTCGCTCTACATTAATCCACAACCGCTCCACGCAGGTACTTTTCACACCTACGAAGACCATCGCTTAGCTACAGCTGGCGCAGTTATTGGGCTTGTCATCGAAGGTATTCAGGTCGAGAACATTGCGACTACAAGAAAGACTCTTACTGATTTTCCAGCGCTCTGGAACTTTGCTTTAGAGGGTAACCGGTAATTTATGGCGCCTCGCGAATACGATGAATCAGATGTGCGGATCCGTCCAACGCGCACAACACGTCGTCGCAGCAAAGACCGCCCATCACATAGTTCATCCTCGACTGCCCTTGTTATCTCTGTCGATCGCGGACGTTCTGGTTGCGTGATTCAAGGCGCCGACTCATCCAGTGACTCAGCTGGTCAATTTGTGATTGCCATGAAAGCGCGCGAGCTCGGTCCGAAATCTGTCGTTGTTGGAGATTCTGTTGAAATTGTTGGTGACGTCTCTGGAGATGAAGGAACGCTTGCGCGAATTGTTAAGGTCAATGATCGCAAGAACTCCTTAAGTCGCACAGTAGATGATGCCGCAAAGCTTGAAAGAACCATTGTTGCCAATATCGATCAATTACTTATCGTTGTCGCATCTGCCAACCCTGAACCGCGTCGCGGACTCATCGATCGTTTCTTGGTGAGCGCATTTATTGAAAAGATTCATCCGATAATTGTTGTTACTAAGATTGATGTTGCACCGATTCCAGAATTTATGGCTCGGTATGCAGCACTTGGAGTTGAAATCGTCACCACATCTGCGCCAACCGCAAATCGCCCAGCAGAAGTAGAGGCGATTGCAGCTCTCTTAAAAGATAAAGTCTCGGTTTTAGTAGGTCATTCTGGAGTGGGTAAATCAACGCTGATTAACGATTTGGTCCCTGATGCAGATCGAATGACTGGTGTGGTTAACGATGTTACTGGGCGTGGCCGTCACACATCATCAAGTGCTATCGCCCTCGAGCTTCCTGCTGGTGGATGGATTATCGATACTCCCGGAATCCGCGCCTTCGGACTCGCCCACCGTAATCCGCGAGATATTGTGCAGGCTTTCCCAGATCTTGCCGAAGCAGCCTCAACTTGTATGTCTCACTGCTCACATGCAGAAGAATCGTGCGCTCTCAATGCCTGGATTTTGGCAGAGCCAGAGCATGTTCAAGAGCGAACTTTACGTTTAGAAAGTCTTCGCTCACTCCTAGATGTGAAGAGTTCAATAGAATCAAGCTATGAGTCAGAGCAGCAATAGCACTGGAAATCACGGACCCTGGAGCCATGGTGAGGATCTCACTCTTGCTCATCGTCTCGCAGATGCTGCTGATGCAATAACGCTCAAACGTTATCAAGCACTGGATCTCAAGGTTTCCACCAAACCAGATAACACTCCAGTAACAGATGCCGATAAATCAGCAGAAGAAGCTATTCGTGCTCTTCTGGGTGCACATCGACCTGATGATGGAATTGTTGGAGAAGAATTTGGCAATGAGGGCGCAGAGCGCAATCGTTATTGGGTAATTGACCCGATTGATGGGACTAAGAATTTTCTTCGTGGTGTGCCTACATGGGCAACGTTGATTGCACTGATTGAAAGAGCGAGTGACGGATCGCAATCAACAATCATTAGCGTCGTAAGTGCGCCAGCGCTCTTTCGTCGCTGGTCAGCCCACCGCGGTGGCGGCGCATTTGTCACAATTAATCATCTAGAGACAAGAAGAATTCATGTCTCTGAAGTCTCGAAGATCACAGATGCATCAATTTCTTACTCTGATTTTCAAGGCTGGGGCGCGATGTTGCCGGCATTTGATAAATTGCTCCAAGAAGCATGGCGCACGCGTGGGTACGGAGATTTCTGGTCACATATGTTGGTGGCAGAGGGTGCACTTGAAATTGCTATCGAACCAGAGCTCGCGCTCTGGGATATGGCCGCTCTAGATTTAATTGTCACCGAAGCCGGTGGCGTATTCTCAAATACTGCAGGCCAACCTGGGCCACACGGCGGAAATGGTCTGTCAACAAACTCTGCGCTACATAGTTATGTAGTCAAAGCCCTGAACAGTGCAAGCGGTGCATAATTCTATGGAGCTCATTTCACAGACCTTGATTTCGCAAACATATGCAGTCTCGGGTATGACCTGTTCCTCTTGCGTGAATTCAATTGAGCGCACTCTCAATGATATTGAAGGCGTGAAAGCGTCAGTGAATTTTGCATCAGAGACAGTACATATTCTGACCACTTCAGAAATCAAAGCAGAGGTGATTATCAAGGCAATTAAATCTGCTGGGTATAGCGCTTCTCTATTGGAAGATCAGAGAGATCCTGCTCTACACCGCAAGGGTGCTGCACGAGCTTTAATCTTTGCGGCAATTTTTGCTATTCCTGCGATTACAGTTTCGATGGCGATGAGCTGGCATGAATCAATAGGTATCTGGCTCACTGATATCTTTACAACCTACAACATCGCGCTGCCACCACATTCTGAACATCACTTTGCATCCTGGCTTGCGCTAGCCCTCACAACTCCCCTGATTCTCGTAGTTGCTTGGCCAATACATCGAGCTGCAATTCGTAACTTCTTCCATCCAACGATGGACTCTTTAATTTCACTCGGTTCTATCACTGCTTATTCTTGGTCAATCTATGCGGCTTGGACTAATACAGGTGATATCTATACCGAGGTAGCGGCTGGAGTCCTTCTATTTGTAATTCTTGGTCGATATTTAGAGGCACGAGCAAAGCGATCTGCAGCAAGTGCACTCTCCACTTTGCTGGCGCTGGGAGAGAAAGTAGTTGTAGTCCTTCGAAGTGGTGTAGAAGTCACAATCCCCATCTCGCATCTGCAAATTGGTGATGAATTTATTGTGGCTCCCGGTGCGCGTATTGCAACTGATGGTCTTGTGATTTCAGGAGCATCAACCGTTGATAACTCACTCATCACTGGTGAATCCCTGCCGATAGAGATAAAGCCGGGTGCTCGAGTTATTGGTTCAGCAATTAATCACAATGGACGCCTTATCGTTAGAGCCACACGTATCGGTAGCGATACAGAGATAGCGCGTATTACTTCGATGGTTGTGACAGCACAGGGATCAAAATCTCCGATACAACGTAAAGCAGATAGCATCGCCGCCTTCTTTGTGCCGGCGGTAACTCTGCTCGCTATAGCTACCTTTGCATTCTGGTACTTCAGCCAAGGTGAATCTTTAACATTTTCTATCTCAACTGCCATCACAGTCCTTGTGATTGCTTGTCCATGTGCGCTCGGATTAGCAACACCTGTAGCACTTCTTGTTGCATCAGGACGAGGTGCTCTTCGTGGAATCGTTCTTCGAAATCCACAAGTATTAGAAGCATCTCGAGAAATTGATACTGCAATCTTTGATAAGACAGGCACTTTGACATCTGGAGTATTGAAAGTCTCAGAAACACTTATTCCGATTTCAGCACAAGAGCCTCTCGGGGAAAGTTATCGTGATGTGCTCACTGAGAAGAATGTTCTATCGATTGCTATGGCGCTAGAAAGTGCTAATACACATCCATTTGCTGAGGCAATTGTTGATTACTGCATCTCTCGCTCTGCGCAAAAGATTACTGTTACAGACTTTATGCAGACCCCTGGTGCTGGCGTTGCCGGTCGAGTATCGGCTTTTGGAAAGAACTTCATCGTCATTATTGGTTCACCAGAATCTGTTGCTCATAGCACTACAGCTTTAGATCCGATTCTCATCGAGGCGATAGCGCGAGCAAAGAGCGTGGGTGATAGCGCAGCGCTGCTGGCAATTGATGGAGTAGCGGTTGCCCTCTTCGTTGCAGGCGATGAGGTACGCAGCGATGCACGTGCCACCATTGAAGCCCTTGCCGCTAAAGGTATTTCTAGTTGGCTAGTAACCGGCGATCATCTTGAATCGGCAGAGAAAATTGCGGCACAGGTTGGTATTTCAGCTGATCACATCTTGGCAGGTGTAAGCCCTGAGGGAAAGATTGAAAAAGTACGTCAACTGCAAGGGGCAGGCCATCGGGTATTGGCTGTAGGCGACGGAATCAATGACGCCGCAGCGCTTGCCCAAGCAGATCTCAGTATCGCTATGGGAACAGGCACAGATACTGCAATTTCAACTGCTGATATCACTTTGATGCGTCCGCAACTGATGGGTGCGATTGAAGCTCTTGATTTATCGCGTAAGACTTTAAAAACAATTAAATTTAATCTTGGTTGGGCATTTTCTTATAATGCAATCGGGATTCCAATTGCTGCAATAGGTCTGATGTCACCAATGTATGCAGCAGGGGCGATGGCGCTGAGCAGTCTCTTTGTAGTGACTAACTCTCTTCGGATTCGGTAAACAACGTACGCTTTATCGAAATCAACCCAATATAGATCGGGAAGGCAATCATGATGACGAGCGAGAGCGTTGAATAATTAATACCTGTCTCATTTGAATAATTCCACGATAGTACAAAGAGATTTAAGGTATAGATCATTGCAAATGGCAAAGTAAATAGTCGCCATTTCACTACTCGGACCAAGTGTGGAAATTTAATATTTGTTAATTGAGAGATAGCAAGAATCACAGTAACGATGGCTGTTGTTTTCTGTGAAAGATCCAAGATAAGAAAGGTTGGTACTGCTAGGTTCCAGATAGCTGGAAAACCATTGAACCAATGATCGTTCGTCTCTATATCCGTACGCGCAAACCAGAGTGCAGATAAGAGCAGAACCATCGCAGCAATAAGTGTCTGGAATTCTGAAGGCAACATATTCAGGCTGACCATAAGTGCCACCGGTACAACTACACAGGTCAGGTAATCGACGATTAAATCAAGGACATAACCATCGACTCGCGGCGCATGAAATACAACATCGATGCGACGAGCAAGGGGGCCGTCGAGTCCATCGAGAACCTGGCAGAGCAAGAGCCAGAGAAGTGCCGAACGGACATTGCCATCGATGACAGCTTGCAACGCTAAGAGACCAGCAGCTGCGCCACTTGCTGTCATTACGTGTAAGGCGTAACCAGCTGATCGATTGAGGCGCTCTCCACCCTTGTTAGCCGTATCGGCCTTCTTGCCTTTAGGAAATTGGGGGCTCATAAAGAGCGAGAATAGCGAATGGCCACCCATAAGGGCGGCCATTCGTGTGCTAATTGCCTGTGTAGTAGCGGGGGCAGGATTTGAACCTACGACCTCTGGGTTATGAGCCCAGCGAGCTACCGAGCTGCTCCACCCCGCGTCGGTATTCGTATTCTAGGTGGAGAGCGCTCACTTCACCAAATTGCTGATTCTTCACTAGAAGATTCAGCGTGAGCAATTTGCTGAAGTGAGTTACCCAGTGCTTGTTACTTGGTACGAGCCTGCGCAGCAATAGCAGCAGCAAGAGCAGCCTTTAAGCGATCTTGTGCTCGACCATATGCTGCAAAGTCACCCTTTGCAAGTGCAGTCTGTCCATCTGCAAGAGCTTGTCTCGCTGCAGCGAGTGCAGTGTCTAGATCTGCAGAGCTATTAGTTGTAATTGGCGCAGTTCCTGTTGAGGCATCACCAGCTCCAGCACCGAATACTTGATCGAGTGCACCCTTGAGTGAACTATCAAAACCAATCACATCACCAAATGAGACGAGAACCTTTTGGAGTAATGGATAAGCAGCATCGTTAGATGTTGCTTGTACATATACAGGTTGCACATAGAGCAGGCCTCCACCGACAGGAAGTGTCAGAAGATTTCCGAGAATTACATTTGATCCACCTTGACGCAAGAGTGAGAGAGCGTTTGCAACTTCTGGCTTGGCCTCAAAGTTAGATGCAATCTGAGATGGACCTGGAATGTTTGTACTACGAGGAAGCTGTAGCACTGTCATCTTTCCGTAGTTTGGACCTGGATCAGAATTCACTACTGCAAATGCTGAGAGGTTTTCACGGCTTCCACGAGGAACGAATGGAGTTGTCAATGAGAATGAAGGCTTGGTCTCATTAGGAAGCTTCATTGTCAGGTAATACGGAGGTTGTGC
>Ga0208009_1000322_pt1 | contig 13688 bp, 13 predicted proteins | sample Wag4_2014_7_16_FD_187364 | JGI IMG/M metagenome (GOLD analysis project Ga0208009, IMG submission 187364) | Fresh water mixed with fracking chemicals microbial communities from Ohio, USA - Utica-2 Time Series FC 2014_7_16 (SPAdes) (version 2) ...
GAACTTGATCTGGCAGTAGATGCAGCAATAGCCGTGGGCGCTCTCGGTGCACGCATGGTGGGCGGCGGTTTTGGCGGAAGCGCGATTGCACTAATCAAGGCAGATCAGATTGAGGCCGTTAAGGAATCAGTCAGAACTGCATATGCCGAGCGCAACCTCAAAGCCCCACGCTTTTTTACCTCGCTACCGAGTGCTGGTGCGAAAGCAAGCCTTAACCAAAACTAGTAAAAGAGCTCTGATTAATCAGTACTACTAGGCACTGAGCCAAGAGTGATTCTAAATGTGCGCTGACCACCGGTAGGCATATCGACAAGAACAGAGACTGTTGCACCGGGTGCGTAAGAACGAATTCTTACAATCGCTGCCTCGACATCAGCTACACGTACTCCATCGATTGCACGAATAACAGCACCGACTGGAATACCGGCCTTCTCAGCTGGATCTCCAGGGCTCAAGGTAAGAATCTTTGCACCAGGCCCTGTATATCTCTCATCAAACTGTCTCACACCTAAGACTGGACGAGTTGATTTTCCGGTTGCAATGATTTCGTCGGTAATACGTTTTGCTTCATTAATTGGAATCGCAAATCCGAGCCCCATACTTCCGGAAGAAAGTGTTGCAATTGCTGAATTGACTCCAACTATCCTGCCTTGTGTATCAACAAGTGCACCACCTGAGTTACCAGGATTAATGGCAGCATCAGTCTGGATTGCATTTACATAAGATTGAATATCTGCATCTCCCACAGACACTGGGCGATTAAGGGCAGAGACGATTCCGCTGGTTACTGTGCTGGCAAGACCTAGGGGTGATCCGATTGCAAGAACATCATCACCAACGCTGACCTTTGAAGAATCTCCCAAGATTAGTGGTGGCAAATTACCGAATTGTATTTGTAGAACTGCTAAATCGTAATTGGCATCTCGCCCAATAATCTTGGCAGGGTAGGTATTTCCATTTGTGAGTTCGACTGTAATCGTCTTTGTTGCAGATATCGCCGCGGTCTCTATCACGTGGTTATTGGTGACGATAAAAGTTGAAGTTGAATTGCTCTTGTAAATCCATCCTGAACCAGTTCCGTTACCAGCTGTCGCGGTTACTGCGATCGAAACAACTGATGGTGTAACGAGAGAAGAGATAGTTTTTGCATCCATTGCAGAACCGCCACCGATAAGTAGTGCGGTGCGATTGGTCGGACACTTCCCATCGTTAGATAGGAAGAGCGCCTTGGTGCGATTATCAACGCACGCGGTAACTGTTGAACTTGGCGTCAGGGATGCGGTTGCAACTGAACCGGCGAGGACTGCGCCCAATGCAAATGCGATGGCTACTTTGAATTTCTTCATGGCTAGATAATGCCTCGAAATGCTGAGATTTTCCTGATTTAAGGATTGGAGAACTTTAGGCTTCTACGACCCAGCCGCCTTTAATTGCGACCTTTATCTTCGGTAGCGGCTTGGTGTCTGCGGGAGCGCTGACAACCTGTCCGCCTTTGAGAGGATCAAATTTTGCTCCATGAAGCGGGCAAACGAGCTGTTTTGTCGAGCGGTTATATGCGAGTGAGCCCCCTTGATGGGTGCAGATCATCCAGTACGCGAAGACTCCCGTCTTGGTTCGAAGCACTATCGCAGGTAAACCTTGCGTTGAAGTTGTAAATGAAAAGGTAGAACCGATTGGCAACTTATTAAGGCGAACAATCCTTGTGCCTGTGGCATGTGCAGAATCAAGTGAGATTCGTGAAGCTATCGGCGCAAGAAGAAACGCCGCGGCGCCTCGTAGCGTCGCCCGGCGGGTTAGCTTTCGCTCGCGACCCATATGATCCCTTTCATCTGGCATTTGCTCCCTGACTTGGATTCGAACCAAGAACCTGTCGATTAACAGTCGACTGCTCTGCCGTTGAGCTATCAGGGACTATTTTGAACGTGCGCACTCTATCGCATCGGTTAGAGGGCGCCCAAATTAAAGAGTTCCCACCGCCTCATCATGAAGCGTGCGCCGAGCCGCCTCTAGCCCCACTAATTGCGCGAAGGCTGCGTTGTACTCCTCCCCATTTTCGACAGGATTAAGTCGCTGAAGGCGTGATTTGAGTTCGGCTATGGAACGACTTATCCCTACCTCCCGCAGTCGCGCAACAATGCTCGCAACAAGTCGATCTGTAATTTCTCCATCGACACGAATCGGTTCGACAGAAAGTTCGGTAAAGAGCGCTTTCATTTCAGGTTCTGTGAAATCTTCCGGCGTCAGCGCGCGAGTTTCATTAATTGAATTAATTGTGATTGCAAGTGTGCGATAAGCAGGATGAGTAAATGCATCATCTTCGATAGTCGCCCAAGTGGTAACCAGCGCAGGGTGTTGCACCTTCACTTTGAGAACTTCACGTTCTAATAACAGGCGCGGCTCAAGTGGATCTGGTCTCCAAATATTTTCAGTGTGCTCACCGGATGCAGAATCTTGTGCGGGAGCAACATTCCGCGCTCCTTGTGAAACTGCCTTTGTGACAATCTCGACTTCAACGCCGAGCCAACCAGCAAGCAAGCGCGCGTATTCAGGGCGCAGTGACTTATCTCGGATCTGGCTGACAAGTGGGGCCGTTGCATTCAGTGCGTTAACGCGCCCCTCTGCAGTATTGAGATTATGTAAATTGAGTTCTGTCTTAATGGCAAATTCAAAGAGTGGAATTCGCCTTGCAATCAAATCACGGAGAGCTAGATCTCCCTTTGTCTGGCGCAAATCACAAGGATCTAAACCATCAGGTTCGACAGCCACAAATGTTTGAGTAACAAACTTTTGATCTTCATTAAATGCGCGCATTGCAGCTTTCTGTCCGGCTGCATCACCATCGAAGGTAAAGATAACTTCGCCTCTAAATGCATCGTCATCCATTAACAATCTGCGGATGATGCGAATATGGTCTGGACCAAAAGCGGTTCCACAGGTTGCTACTGCTGTTGTGATTCCTGCTAAATGGCAAGCCATCACATCTGTATAACCTTCAACGACAACAACTTGGCGCTTCTTGGCAATCTCTTTCTTGGCGATATCAAGCCCATAGAGGACCTGACTCTTCTTATAAATCGGCGTCTCTGAAGTATTGAGATATTTAGGGCCTTGATCTTCTTCATCGCTGGCTAGCTTGCGCGCACCGAATCCAACAACATCACCTGAGATATCTCGGATAGGCCACATCAAACGATTGCGGAACTTATCAATTGGGCCTCTTTCGCCCATCTTAGAAAGTCCAGCAAGTTCTAGCTCTTCGATAGTAAAGTCTTGAGAGCGGAGTTCTTTTGTCATGCCATCCCATGCGTTAGGGGCATAGCCAACTCCAAAAGCTTCACAAGCTGCACGATCGAAACCACGCTTAGTCAGTAACTCACGACCATAGGCCGCATCCGGTGAAGTGTTAAGAAGGTTTTGATAAAACTTAGCTGCTGCTGCATGGGCTGCAATCAACCGCGAACGGTTTCCGACCGGGGCTTTGCTCCCGCTAAATGATTCGTCATATCTAAGGGTGTAACCCATTCGATCAGCCAGACGCTCGATTGTCTCTGTAAATGAGAGATGATCAATTTTCATTAAGAAGGTGATTGCATCACCACCGGTCTGACATCCGAAACAGTGAAAATATCCTTTACTTGGTGTTACGTGAAAAGATGGAGATTTTTCGTCATGGAAAGGGCAGAGACCTTTCTTCTGTCCGCCGCCCGCATTCTTTAACTGAACATAATCTGCAACAACTTCATCGATAGGCGCGCGTTCGCGGATGTACTGAACATCCTCATCTCTAATGCGACCACTCATGTTGCTACCTTAGCCACGCTTTCGTAATTGTGCAGTCAGATGAGCATGAAGTGCGTATGCGCCCGGGTCGGTCAGGCTGGCAATCTGGTCGATGACGACACGGAGCTTCTCGTCATCAGATGAAGCAAGCTTCCAATCATCTTCAAAGATTGGGTCTAGCTCAGCAGGTGCTGCCTGGTAGAGCATCTCGACGAGTTCTTGAATCAGTACTTGCTGCTTCTCATAACGATCCTGAGACGCTGCAGCGCTGATTAAGTAATGTCCAGCAACTGCTTTTAAGAAATCTACTTCGATGACTGCTTCGCGAGGAATCTCTAGGTTTGCGCTGTAGCGTGTCAAAGGACCTTCACCATGAATGCGTCGGGTTTCGCTCTCGGCTGCAAGTACAAAGCGGCCAATCAACTGTGACGTTGAATCCTTGAGTCGAGCAAGTGATCTATGGGTGCGATCAAAGTAGGCAGGCCAGCATGACAAACTTTGTAGACGAATTAGCGCGGCTGCGGCCTCTTCCTTAGTTGCATCGCTCTTGTATCCATCAACCATCTCTTTATACAAAGTATCAAAATCTTTTTCGAAGTTCTTGACGGTTACTTGCCCAGCAAAAATAGCATCTTCTAAATCATGTACAGAGTAAGCGCAATCATCTGACCAATCCATGATTTGAGCTTCGATACATTTTCTACCTTCAGGGGCGCCTTGACGCATCCAATCAAAGATTGGTTGGTCATCGCTATAGACTCCAAACTTCTTTGGATTAACTTGATTGCTCCACGGATACTTTGTCGCAGCATCTAAAGATGCTCGAGTCAGATTAAGTCCAATACTCTTTCCGTTTGCATCAACTGTCTTAGCTTCGATACGAGTAAGCAATCTAAAGCTCTGTGCATTACCTTCGAATCCGCCACATGATTCGGCGATTGCAGCAAGTGCTTCTTCACCGTTATGCCCAAAGGGTGGGTGTCCCATGTCGTGCGAGAGACATGCTGTCTCAAGTAAATCTGGATCAGCGCCAAGTGATTCGCCGAGTTCGCGACCAATTTGTGCGCATTCAAGTGAATGAGAAAGGCGAGTACGTTGAAAATCATTCTCCCAAGGGACAGCGACTTGGGTTTTAGCCGCAAGCCTGCGCAATGCAGCAGAGTGGATTACTCGTGCACGATCGCGCATGAATTCGGTGCGGCCTACTCGCTTTGCTGGCTCATCAAGAAAGCGCTCTTGGTCAGCCAAGGTGTAACCGCGCATGTTCATAGCCATACCTTATAAGTCCCTAGAGCCCCATTGTTAAGGTGGTCACTGATATTGATTCCGCGACGGCCCAGCGTGATGTAAGCCAAATACGCTCCTGCTTCACGCACTAAATAGCGAAGGCTCGAGCCATCCAACGAGTTAGGACCACTGGTCACCGGCGAGCATGATGCGATGGCATCGAGGTCTTCGGCCATAGTGATTGCACGTTGGCAGTGATAAGGATCGGTTGCGATGATGACATTTTTAATCTCGCGCTTTTTCATCTCAGCGACATAAGTTTTAGTTTGGGTGCGAGTATCTCGTCCAACAGGCAGAGAGACGATAACGCTTTTCTTTACTCCGTTAGAGCGCAACCATGCTGCGCCCGACGCCGCTTCAGTTGTTCTATCTCCGGGGGCTCCTTCGCCAACAGTGATGATCAAAGGTGCAAGACCTAAATCATAAATTCGCTTGGCCTCTTGTAAACGTGCAAGCAGTACTTCTCCTGGTCGCCCATCTAGCTGCGCCGCACCTGGAATAACAATTACATCAGCATTTCGAATTGTTGGATTGTGGGCAGAATTCCACGTAACAACCAACGCATAACCTGGGATAGCAATTATTACGGTGAGAATTAAGGTGATTATTCGTCTGATGAGTTTAAACATTATCCGCCCGAGAACATATCTTCTGCTTCGAGATGAATCATTTCATCAGGATCTTTTAGCCAACCATCCGGCAAAGTTGGTGCACGGCCATGGCTTGTGCGGCCACGTGGTAGCTCTGCTACTTCAACTGGATATGGTTGGTCATCGAGCTGATCCAAAAGCATGCGCAGTTCTTTGAGTGATGAAACCATTCCGAATTGACGACGTAGTTCGCTAGGAACTCTAAATCCCTTGAGGTACCAAGCCATGTGCTTACGCAGATCGCGACATCCCCGATCTTCTGATTCGAAGTAATCAACAATTAACTCACCGTGACGGAACATCACTTCGCGCACTTCAAAAAGCGTCGGAAGTAGCGGCGCAGCATCGCCACGCATCGCGGCTACTAAATCAGCGAATAACCAAGGGCGCCCTAGGCATCCACGACCAACTACAACACCAGCACAACCGCTCTGCTCGAACATATCGAGGGCATCTTTACCGCTCCAGATATCGCCGTTTCCAAGTACAGGAACACCTGTCGGAGCTAGATGTTCGACCAAAGTTTTAATAGCAGACCAATCTGCTTTGCCTTCGTACATCTGCTCTGCTGTTCGTGCATGAAGTGCCACCCAAGCAACACCTGCATCTGCTGCAGATTTGGCAGCCTCTAAGTAAGTGTGATGATCGCTATCAATACCAATACGCATCTTGACCGTAACTGGAATACCAAATGGCTTTGCTGCATCTACTGCGCCCTTTACGATTGCAGAGAATAGATTGCGCTTAAATGGCAGCGCAGCTCCCCCGCCTTTGCGCGTTACCTTTGGAACCGGACAGCCAAAGTTCATATCGATATGGTCGGCTAAATTCTCACGACCAATCATCTTTACTGCCTCTGACATATGGTGTGGATCAACGCTGTAGAGCTGCACTGAACGCGGCCATTCACCAGGACCGGGTTCAATCATTCGTAACGTTTCTGGCACACGCTCTAATAAAGCGCGAGCTGTCACCATCTCAGAAACGAATAACCCAGCACCTTGTTCGCGACAGAGTTGTCGGAACGGTGCGTTAGTTATTCCTGCCATCGGCGCGAGTACAACAGGTGGATCTATCTGGTGTACGCCATCCCGAAGAGGCAGTGCTAATGACTTTAACAAGTTGGCTTTAGCAACCGAGAAGTTTCGGAGCTAACCATGACTCAACTTGATCGATTGAGATACGTTCTTGCGCCATGGTGTCGCGATCACGGATAGTGACTGCATTGTCATCAAGTGTCTCAAAGTCGATAGTAATGCAGTACGGGGTACCGATTTCATCTTGGCGACGATAACGACGTCCAATAGCTCCAGCATCATCGAAATCAATGTTCCAATTTTTACGCAACTGGGTAGCCAAGTCGCGCGCCTTTGGGGAGAGATCGGCGTTACGAGAAAGTGGCAGTACTGCAGCCTTTACAGGAGCAATACGGTGGTCGAACTTCATGACAGCGCGTTTTTCCATCTCACCCTTGGCATTAGGCGCTTCATCTTCTGTATATGCATCCATCATGAAGGTAAGTGCGCAACGATCCACACCTGCTGCAGGTTCGATAACAAATGGCGTCCAGCGCTCATTTTTCTCTTGATCAAAGTAAGAGAGATCCTTACCTGATGCAGCTGAGTGCGCCTTAAGATCGAAATCTGTTCGGTTTGCAATACCTTCGAGCTCGCCCCATTCAGTGCCGTTGAACTCAAACTTGTATTCGATATCCGTTGTGCCCTTTGAGTAATGCGAGAGCTTCTCTTTTGGATGCTCGAAGAGGCGCAAACGCTCTGGATTGATACCAAGATCTTTATACCAATTCAGACGAGTCTCGATCCAATACTTATGCCACTCTTCATCGGTACCGGGAACCACAAAGAATTCCATCTCCATCTGCTCAAATTCGCGAGTACGGAAGATAAAGTTTCCGGGAGTGATTTCGTTACGGAATGATTTACCAATCTGGCCGATACCAAATGGTGGCTTCTTGCGTGATGTAGTCATTACCTGATCAAAGTTAATAAAGATTCCCTGCGCTGTCTCTGGGCGAAGGTAAGCAAGACCTGACTCATCTTCGACTGGTCCAAGGAAAGTCTTGAGCAAACCAGAGAATTGCTTAGGGGTTGTGAATTGCCCTTTATTTCCACAGGCAGGACAGTTCATATCTGCAAGTGATTCAAGTTTCTTCTTATGCTTTGCTTCATATTGTTCTTCTAAATGATCTGCGCGATATCGCTTATGGCAAGCAGTACATTCAGTAAGCGGATCACTAAATGTCGCAACGTGGCCAGATGCTTCCCAGACTTCGCGTGCCAAGATTACTGATGAATCAAGACCAACCACATCTTCACGGCCCATCACCATTGACTTCCACCATTGGCGCTTTACATTGTTCTTAATCTCAACACCGAGTGGTCCGTAATCCCATGAGGCGCGCAATCCGCCGTAAATTTCTGATGAGGGAAAGACAAAGCCACGACGCTTTGAGAGGGAAACAATATTTTCTAGACGATCTACCGCCATGAGGGACTCCATCCGCTGTGTGAGCCGGAGAGTCTGGGTTGATGCTCCGGCTGGCTGTCGGCGCTCCTTTACAGTTTTACTGGCAAATGAACGTGGGTGAATTTTACCGCACTATAAATCTTTGGAATAAGCCCCAGGTTCATCGATTGCTGTTGCAAGTAGTGGAACAACTTCCATCTTGATCACTGTCGAACTTAGTGCGCGACGATAAGAGCCCACATTCTCCCAATGTGTGACCAGGGTCCAGAGCTCGTTATCGTCGAGATTCTGGCCATAATCACCCGAGATAAAGCCCTCACGCTCGGAGAAAGCTTGGCGAGCGCGCTCAAGTGAGGCGAGAAATGCCTCTTTATTGGCGGATGGGGTGCGAAATCTGGCGATTGCGATCATGGGTTGAGCTTAAGGGGCTCGCCGAGGGTGATGGAAATGAAAATCATTTTCATTTGTGATACCTTCTGGCCATGACAATCGCAATCGTTCTCGCAGCACTCACAGCACTCGCAACCACAGCAGGTGGATTCCTTGCTATTAAATCTAAGGATCGCCTCCATCTAGTCCTCGGACTTTCAGCAGGCCTCTTGCTTGGTCTGGTCGCATTTGATCTCTTGCCTGAAGTTTTCGAGATGGGCACCCAAGAGCTCTTCCACGCCCCGGCAGTATCAGTGGCATTGATTGGTGGATTCTTACTGCTTCACTTCTACGAGCAGATTTTCGGTTCACACGAACCAGCTGAATCAGATTATGGCCACGACCATAAGCACGCATCTAGCGTTGCAGGTTCAATCGGTGCACTTGCTATGGGTGGCCATGTCTTTCTTGATGGCTTAGCTCTTGGCGTTGCATTTAAGGTCAGTACCGATTTGGGAATTGCAGTCTTTATCGCGCTCCTAGTCCACGCCTTTAGCGATGGGCTTAACACGGTTTCATTTCTTATTAAGAGCGGCAAGTGGGGTAAGAAAGGCATTTGGTTATTGGGCGTTGATGCGATTGCTCGTATCAGCGGTGCGGCCCTTGGTGCGACCTTAGCAATCAGCGATAACTTCATAGCAATTTATCTCGCACTCTTTGCTGGAATTGTCATCTATCTCGCAACCTCTCACATCCTTCCGGAAGCACACTCTCGTCACTCATCCCGCTACACAATCCTGGCGACAATCTTAGGTGTGTTAGTTATGTGGGGCCTTGTTAGCTATCTTCATAGCGGTGACGCTCATACTCATGGATCTACCACTGGCATTCATGAAGAAGAGCACGGTCACGAAGATGAAGGCGTACACGAAGATGAAGCCGTACACGAAGATGAAGGCGTACACGAAGATGATCATGCTCACGATGAGGAAACCGCGGTTAAGTAATGTCTCGCTCTAACCCAAGAGTTTTAAGCACTTTAGAGCGGGCTGGAGGGTTTGCCAGCGCGCAAGAGGTTTATCGCCTTATGCAACGTGAAGGCGAAAGCATTGGTTTAACTACTGTTTATCGCTCTCTACAAAGTCTTGTCAATGACAAGATCGTTGATGTTTTGCGGCGAGATGATGGTGAAGCTATCTACCGGTTGTGCGGTGAAGCTCACCACCATCATCTCGTCTGCAAAGGTTGTGGAGACACGGTTGAAATTGAGGGTGGCGCCATTGAGAAATGGGCGAAGATGATGGCTGAAGAACATGGTTTTCGCGAAGTGGGCCACACAGCCGAGATCTTCGGACTTTGTGCAAAGTGTTAAACGCTAGCGAGCAAGATCTCCAATAAAGAAATCTACGAGTCGCGCAACAGGATTGGGTCGCCCTGAATGCTGGGCTTTGAAAGAGCTGGTTCCATCTTTACCGCAGATAAAGAGAATGTAGCTCTCTCCCCCTGGGTGAGAGCCAATCCAGCGCGTTAAGTCATAGATCTTGTCATCAATAATCGACCAGCAAGCGTTCTTACTATTTCTCATCTCCACTTGTGCGCGAGTGATTCCGGATACGGGTGAAGGTGTTGGAGTTGGTGTAGCAGATACCGTTGGTGTCGGTGTTGGAGTCGGTGTTGGCGATGCCGATGGAGTAGGTGTTGGAGTCGGTAGCGCTCCACGGATTACATCACCTGGAACTTCGCGATCTCCCACTGCAATGGTGACTGCAGAGCGAGTGCGGGCGGTCAATGTAAAGCTGTAGATACCTGCTTCGGCAGCAGAACTGCTGCGGCCAAGATAGAGATAGGTTGCTCCGCTATATTTTTCGAAGTACTTAGTTCTCTCATTTAATTTCATTACTCGGCGAACACCTGATGGAGAGGTGACGACCAATGTAGGTAGCTGGTTAACTTTCAACTTGTTTTCAGGTGCCTTATCAATAATCAAATACTGAACCTCAAGTGAGTCGCCCTCTTTGAACTGCGCCCGGAAAGCTCGGACATCGCGTGCTTTAGCAAATGATGCACGAACAGCAAAGGAGACAGTTCCATCAACAAGCAGTGGCCCCTTAGCTGCAGAGGTATCTTGATTGTTGAGCTGTACAGGTTGATGCGCAGTGGCGGTTGCAGGAGTAAATATTGATAAGAGAATGGCAAGCGCAAGGATCTTTCGCATAAGAAAACGGTACAGGCTCACCTCTAATGGTGCGAGCTAAAACTAGGCTTTACCGAACCTGCGATCACGCTCTGAATACTGTTCTATGGCTTTCCACAAGATTGCTGGGGTCATATCTGGCCACAAGACATCCATAAAGACAAACTCGGCATAGGTTGCTTGCCATGGCAAGAAATTACTTGTGCGCTGTTCACCCGATGAACGCAAGAATAAATCGACATCACTCATCTTTGGGGCATAGAGATATTTAGCAAATGTTTTTTCAGTAATTGAATCTGCCTTCACTTTGCCACGTTTTACATCTTTGGCTAGCTGAGTTGCAGCATCAACAATCTCTGCTCGACCACCGTAGTTGACACACATGTTAAGTGTGAACTTCTTATTCTTTGCCGTTAACTTTTCAGCGGTCTCAAGCTCTTCAATCACTGACTTCCAGAGGCGCTGTGGGCGACCAATCCACTGCACCTTTACGCCGAGATCGTGCAGGCGGTCACGGCGATTACGTAGAGATTCACGGCTATATCCCATGAGAAATTTCACTTCTTCGGGCGAGCGTTTCCAATTCTCGGTTGAGAATGCGTAGGCGCTAATTTCTTTTACGCCAAATCCGATTGCAGCTTCTACTAAATCAAAGAGGACTTTCTCACCGGCTTCGTGCCCTGCAGTGCGAGGAAGGCCACGCTCTTTAGCCCAGCGACCATTGCCATCCATTACTAGTGCTATGTGGTGTGGAACTTCAATCTTGCTGACTTTTTTAGAACTCATGCTCTCTCCACCATCGGCAAACTTCGTAACCCTCTTTCAAGGTGCCATTGTAGATAAGCGGCAATCAATCCACTAGCTTCTCGGCGAAATCTCAGTTCGCTCGCCGAAGCGTGTTCCCAATCGGAGTTAAGTAAGGCCTCCATTAAAGCCAAAGTCTCTGGTGCTGGTGTGGCAGATGCCGATGGCCTGCAGTCATTGCAGACAGATCCACCACCAACTAATGAGAAATAACGATGCGGACCTGGTTTCTCACAACGCGAACATGTGGTCAGCGATGGTGAATATCCCCCGATAGAAAGAGATCGAAGTAAGAAGGCATCGAGAATCAAAGATGGGTCATAGCGATTTTCGGCTAGGGCGCGCATTCCGCCAACAACGAGTGCAAACTCTTGTGGCGCCGGCTCTTCTTCATGAGGTGAGAATCTCTCTGCTGTTTCTAGAATTGCATGCGCGATTGTCCAGCGTTGATAATCACTCGAAATTTCTTCGCCATAATTCTGCAGAGCTTCAACTTGAGTGATGGTGTGAAAAGTACGTCCACTGTGCAATTGAATATCTACATGGCTACCTGGCTCAAGGCGCGCACCAAACTTTGACATCGTGCGACGAACGCCCTTAGCAACTCCGCGAACGCGACCATGCTCTTTAGTCAGCATGGTGATGATGCGATCTGCTTCGCCTAGCTTTTGGGTGCGCAAAATGATTGCTTCATCCCGAAATAAGGCGCCCTTTTTACCCGAGCTGAATTGGGTACTCACGGCGTTAAGGGTAGTTAGCGAATGGCGCGATTGATTGCAGACACGACCGCTTTAAGTGAAGCGGTTGTTGTATTTGGGTCGATTCCAACTCCCCAATAGACATCTCCATCAATTGCACACTCAAGATAAGCCGCCGCTGATGCGTCGCCACCGGATGAGAGTGCATGCTCGCTGAAATCTAGAACGCGAACATCTACACCGTAGTTATTGAGAATATTGCAGAAGGCGGCGATTGGACCATTGCCGCTTCCTGAAAGCTCAACTACTTCACCGCGATCGGTAATTTGAACCGTGAGTTGCACATCTTGGCCCAACTCAGATTTCTGAGAAAGCCCCTTCAAGCGAAATCTTCCCCACGGTGCAGATTCAGTCGGTAGGTACTCATCTTCAAAAATCTGCCAGAGCTGATCTGCAGTTACTTCGCCGCCTTCGTGATCAGTCTTATGCTGAACAATCTTTGAGAACTCAATCTGTTGACGACGCGGCAAATCAAGATGATGCTCACTCTTCAAAAGATAGGCAACACCACCCTTGCCTGATTGTGAATTAACGCGGATAACAGCTTCGTATGAGCGACCGATATCTTTTGGATCAATCGGAAGATATGGAACCGCCCAGGTGTGCTGATCAGTAGGAACCCCGGCAGCCTTTGCATCGCGCTCTAAGTGTTCGAAGCCCTTCTTAATGGCATCTTGGTGCGAGCCCGAGAAAGCTGTAAAGACAAGGTCGCCACCATAAGGATGGCGCTCTGGGACCTTTAGCTGATTGGCATATTCAACGGTACGGCGAATCTCATCGATATCACTGAAATCAACATGTGGATCAATACCGTGTGAAACCAAGTTCATTCCGAGAGTCACAAGACAAACATTTCCGGTGCGCTCACCGTTACCGAAGAGCGTTCCTTCGATGCGATCTGCTCCCGCTAAATATCCAAGCTCTGCTGCTGCGACTCCAGTACCACGATCATTATGTGGGTGAAGTGAAACGATTACTGAATCGCGATTGTTGAGGTTGCGACACATCCACTCGATTGAATCGGCATAAACATTTGGTGTTGCCATTTCAACTGTCGCCGGAAGGTTCATGATGGTCTTCCATTGCGGAGTTGGCTTCCAGATATCGTTGACTGCATTACAAACTTCGACTGCAAACTCGAGCTCTGTACCTGTATATGACTCAGGTGAATACTCAAAAGAAATCTTTGTCTCTGGAACGGTCGACATGAGATCAAGACAGAGTTTTGCGCCATCTGTAGCAATCTTCTTAATGCCATCTTTATCAAGGCCAAAGACAACGCGACGTTGCAAAGTTGATGTTGAGTTATAAAGGTGAATAATCGCCTGCTTTGCGCCCGCGACCGCTTCGTATGTACGA
>Ga0208009_1000324_pt1 | contig 13640 bp, 7 predicted proteins | sample Wag4_2014_7_16_FD_187364 | JGI IMG/M metagenome (GOLD analysis project Ga0208009, IMG submission 187364) | Fresh water mixed with fracking chemicals microbial communities from Ohio, USA - Utica-2 Time Series FC 2014_7_16 (SPAdes) (version 2) ...
GTGTGAAGCAGCCACTTCCAGTTGTTCTCGGCGAACCCGAACGAGGAACACCGCAGATCGCCGTTGAATCGAAGGTCATCAAGCAGCTCGAACACGGGTCCGATCGACTGTGCGGCATAGGAGAACCCCTCCAGATACGCGCCGTCGGCTCCGTGCACCTCAAGTGACGCAGCGACACTTTCGACACCGAGGTTGTAGGCAGGCAGCAACTGGGAATCACCCAGGAACAAGCATGCCCGGGTCAGCGCGATCGCCGGCTCGGTCCACTGGTTGCTGTTGAACGCACGCGACTTGACGTACCAGGGACGCTGGTCAGCCCAGTCGACGCAGATGTTCCTGACCTCGCGCCGCAGAAGGATCTCCAGATCACCCTTGAGCTGCTGGGGGACTCGATCCCCCAAGGCGGTCAACATGCCGACGATTCCCTCAATGCCCCAAGCCGTTCCGAGCCACACGCCGTCACCATCCACCGGAAGTGATGTCGTGGACGCGAGCGTCCAACCCGGTCGTTGCAACGGTACGTGCTGGACATAGGCGGCGAGGATCTCGTTGCACCGAGCGATCATGGCAGGATCCTCGCTCTGGGCGGCAGCCACAGCAAGCGGAACACCCTGGTTCCTCAGGAACGCCCCCTGCGCGACGTCGGCCTCGGCAAGGGCGTAGGTCTCAAGATTGACTCCGGCATTGGCGACGCCACCGTCGAGCTGGGATGGGTGGATCTCCGCGAGTGCGTACGGACGGGTCCACTGCTTCGAATCCGCGGTGAGCATTGCGGAAGCCTGACCCTTGATCGAGTTGAGATACGCCGTGAGATTCGACGCTCCAGAAGCCTGCCCGACGATCGTCGCCCATCGAGCGCGGTCCAGGACAAGTCCCCCGGTCCAATCAGGCGTGCGCCGCTGTGGGAACAGCGTGGCGAGAGCTTCGTTGGCTCGCTGCCGGGACTCTGAAGTCAGTTGGGCGATGAGCGCTGCTCGCACCGCTTCCGGTGACGCCTCGCCGGAACCCTGGGCTGCCCCAGATCCACGCTGACCAGCTGACGTCGTCCCATCCCCACTCGCACCGCCCGAACCCGTCGCCAGCGTGCTGCCGTCGACCGACGATCCAGCCGAGCCGGAGGTTCCGGTTGAACCAGTCGAACCGCCGGAGACGACCGTCGAAGCTGCATCGGCGCCGTCCTTGGTCCCGGTCCCACTGCCGGACTCGGAGCCCGAGGATCCATCGGGCGACTTCGTCGAGGCACTCGCGGTGCCGGACGCACGCACGGCGACGACCTCGAAGGCCGGCGCGGTGTTGTCCGCGTCGAAGACCAGCGACTTGGACTTCGGATGGGCGATCCATGCACCGGGGCGATCAGCCTCGCGGTTCACCACGACCGACGTACCGTCGGTGAAGAACACCCGTGCGCTCTCGATGCCGGGATCGAAGGTGAAGCGCCACACGATGGACTCCCCATCGTCGCGGCCCGTGGCGATGATGCGGTCATCGAAGCCCGGCTGCTCGCGGTACACGCTGTCACCGGGTTGCTGGCCAAGGTTGCGGTTGAGTTCCTCGAGCACGCGATCGAGCGCCTGGTGGTCATCGGGCAGCGCCGCCACCGGAGCCTGCGGGGCCAAGGCACCTTCGGGGTTCCAGTACAGGAAGTCCTCCGCGCCGTGCAGGCCGAGCTGCAGCACCATCTCGTCCCAGTACGGCGTGCTCCGCATCGGCGCTGCGGTCCCCGGATCCGCCTGCGCGACCACGGCGCCCGCATCGAGGCTCCGCGGTGCGATCCACGGCATCTGCGCGCGACCGGCCGACTTGTGCATCGACCTGGATCGGTGCAGCTCAAGCCGCGCGGCGGCAAAGGCATCGTCCCCGATCGGGTTCGAGCCATCGACGCGCTGTCGTGCGGTGGTCGGCAGGAGCACCCCGAAGAACGGCGAGGAGTCATGTGAACCAAGACCGACGATCCTGCCGCTGCGATCCGTGACCGAGGCCCGGAGGAACGGCGCACCGTCGCTGCCGATGACCGGTGCCGCCGGCGTGCTGGCGAACGACTCGAAGTTGGCCAACCGCGCACCCGGGAAGATCGACTGCAGCGGCTGGTCGGTGCTGCGTGCGATGGCGTCGTCGAAGTAACGCCCCATCACCTCGTTCCAGCGCGCGATGCGTGCCGCATCCATGCCACGCAGGTCCTCGAAGCCCAGCTCGCGTGCCAGGCCGATCCAGCGCGGATCGTTGTCGAGCGAACCGAATCGTGGATCCCAGGCGAAGCCGCGCTCATAGTCCAGCACGAGCACGTCGACCGTCGCGCCGGCGCGCTTGATGCCGGCGAGGATCGTGTTCACGCGCTGGGCCGTGGCCTCGATGCCGTGGTCCATGAATGGACTGCGGATGTCGGTGGGCTTGCCATCGGGCGTCTGGATCCGGTCGAGCGGATGATCCGCAAGTTCGAACAGCACATCCCAGAAGCACAGCACGCGCTGGCCTTCGGGTCGTTGCAACAGCTGCTGGGCGATCGCGGCGGGATCACTGGCCACGGGACTGCCCGGCAACCCGGCCCAGACGAATGGAGCGACGAAGTCCACGCCATCCGCGGAGACTGGCGACCACGCCAGTGCGCGGAACCGCGCCGACCCGGGGTCACTCGGCAACGCCTTCGGACGGACCGCGAACGTCGTGGGAGCGGTCGTCGAGGAACCAGCGACGGATCCGGTCGAACCAGAGGCGGCCCCGGACACCGTTGATCCACCGCTGGCCACGGTCGAACCGCCGGTCGCGGCTGGCTTGGTCGTGGCGCCGCCCGCGGCTGGCTCGCTGGTCTTTGCAGCCGTGGTCGTGGAACCAGTGGCGGCAGGCTTGGTCGCCGATCCACCGGAACCCTTCACCGTTCCAGAGGTCGTCGAGGAGGAGCTTCCTGATCCACGGGTCACCACAGGCTTGGGCTTGGATGCTGGAGTGGCACCCGTAACGCGATTGGTCGCGCCGCGGCCGGATGACGACGTACTGGTCGGTGCGGTCGCCAACGTCGTGCCGACGGTCTTGGCGGTCACCGGTCGTCGGACGCTCGAGGTCTTGGACGCTGGTGGCGGCGGCGTGGTCACTGCACCACCGGACACCACAGGCGCAGACGAACCCTTTGCATCGAGGCCTGCAGCAAGATCACCGGCATTCGGCGTCGCTGGTGCGTTGGGCACGATCGGCGGTGGTACCACGACCGGTGCCTTGGCCACCGGCTGCTGAGGAATCGCTGGCGCAGGTGCCGTCGGCGCGCCCTTGGCCCCAGGAGCCGTTGAGCCCGCTGCCGTGGTGGCGCCAGCTCCGGTGGAGGTAGCTGGCTTGGCTGGTGCAGTGACCGGCGTCACGGGTGCAGGTTTGGCTGCGGGCGCCGCGGGTGTCTTGGGAGCAGGCGCCGCGGGTGCCTTGGCCGCAGGTGCCGCGGGTGCCTTGGGAACCGGCAGGGCCTTGCCGCTGCTCGGAACCGATGTCGGAGTGGTGTTGTCCGGTGCTTCAACCGGGGGCAGTGGCTTCGTGCCACCCGCCGAACCCGTCGAGGTCTGCACGGGCGCCGATTGCTTGACCAAGCTTCGCTTGGCGGATCCCTTGTGGGTCGTGGGCTTGCGCGTGGCCTGTTGCGCACTCGCCTCGTGGGTCGTGGCGAGGCCCGCCACGATGACGAGCACGGACATCATGACACCCCAACGGCTGTTCATTCGGAGCATTCGAAGGTCCCCAATGGCACGACCCGCGGCATGCGGACCGTCAGTGCATTGTGCTATGGCGGGCCGACGGGGTCAAAGCCCGACACGGTCCAAAACACAAAACAGGCGAAGATCGAGCGGGAATCCGCTCAGAAGTCGAGGGATCCATCCCAGATCCGGAAGGCTTCCATCGCCGTGTACTCCGGCAAGCCCAGCGCGTCGTAGCGGGCGGCCGTGGCGGCGTTGCGCTGTTCGGCCCGCTGCCAGAACTCGCGCTCATCGGCGCCCGGGAACGGCGCCCGGTCCTTCTGCGACTGATGCTTGAAGATGGCCTGGCGCTTGCGCATCACTTCATCGGGCGAGAGCGGCACAGCCATGTCGATGTCCTCGAGATCCCACTCCTGCCAGGCTCCGCGGTACAGCAGCACCTCGCACTCCGCCATCCACGGACGGTCGCGCAACCGGTGGAGCGCCTGCAGGACGGCGCCGAGGCAGACCCGGTGCGTGCCATGGGGATCGCTCAGGTCACCCGCGGCGTAGACCTGGTGCGGCTGGAGCCGATCGAGCAGTTCCGCCGTCAGCCGGATGTCTTCCTCACCCAACGGCTTCTTGCGGACCCGACCGGTCTCGTAGAACGGAAGGTCCATGAAGTGCAGACGATCATGCGTGAGGCCGCACGCCACGCCGGCAGCGCGCGCCTCGCCGCGCCGGATCATGCCCTTGAGGAGCTGGACTTCCGGGGGATCGACCTCGCCGGGGCGCTTGGAGCGCAGGCGATCGGCCAGCGCATGCTCGAGGCGCTCGGTGTTGGCGCCATCGAAGCCGAAGCGCGCGTTGAACTCGCTCGCGAAGTCGAGGAAGCGCATGGCGTCCGCATCGAACACCGCGATGTTTCCGCTGGTCTGGTAGGCCACGTGGACCTCGTGGCCCTGATCCACGAGACGGATGAGCGTGCCGCCCATCGAGATCACGTCGTCGTCCGGGTGCGGACTGAAGAGGACCACGCGCTTGGGAAAGACCCGGTCGCGCGGGCGATCGATGTCGCCCGCGAGCTTCTGATCGCGCGGCTTGCCGCCGGGCCAGCCGGTGATGGTCTCCTGCAGGTCACGGAACACGCGGAGGTTCAGGTCGTAGGCGCGACCATGCATGGCCAGCAGGTCCTGCAGGTGATGCTCGTTGTAGTCCTCGTTGGTGAGCTTGAGGATCGGCTTGCCCGTCGCCTCGCAGAGCCAGAGCACGGCCTTGCGCACCATGGCTTCGTCCCAGCGCACCGCGCGGACGGACCAGGGGCAACGCTCGCGCGTGAGCCGCCCCGCGGCGGCGCGGTCGAGCACGACCAGCGCGTCGGGATGACCCTGCAGGAACGTGGCCGGCACGCCATCGGACACGTCACCCTCGACGAAGCGCTCGATGATCGGCGCCTTGCCCTCGCCAAGCGCCATGAGCACGATGCGCCGGGCTTCGAGGATCGTGGCGATGCCCATCGTGACGGCGCGCAGCGGCACCTGTTCCTCGCCGAAGAAGTCGCTGGCCGCATCCTGCCGCGTCACGCGATCCAACGTGATCAGGCGCGTGCGGCTCGTGCGGCCCGAGCCGGGCTCGTTGAAGCCGACATGGCCGGTCCGGCCGATCCCCAGCAGCTGCAGGTCGATGCCGCCATGATCCCGGATCCGCCGCTCGTACTCCTCGCAGTGCGCGTGCACGGCGTTCGCGGGCACCGTGCCGCACGGCAGGTTCACGTTCGCCGGATCGATGTCGACATGGTCGAAGAGGTGCTCCCGCATGAAGCGGTGGTAGCTCTGCAGTTCGTGCGGCTGCATGGGCCAGTACTCATCGAGGTTGAACGTGACGACGTTCGCGAAGGAGAGCCCTTCCTCGCGGTGCAGGCGGATCAGTTCGTTGTACACACTCACCGGCGTGCTGCCCGTGGCCAGCCCGAGCACGCACCGCTCGCCCCGGGCGGCCTTGGCCCTCACGAGCGCGGCGATCTCGGCGGCGACCGCCGCACTCGCCGCGGCCGGGCGATGGAACACCGCCGCCGGGATGCGCTCCCGTGCGCTCGCACCATCAGGTCCGCTGTGCACGCCATCCAGGCGCCGATCCGAAGCCATCGTGGACATGCACGGAAGATAGCCGTGCGCGCGCCGGGGTCCGCGTCACAGTGCGCGGGCAGCCGCCATGAACCGGTCGTGCGAGGCACGCACCTGGTCCCAGGAGTCGCCGCCGAACTTCTCGAGGAACGCCCGGGCGACCTCGAAGCCCACCGCGTGCTGCATGACCACGCTCGCCGCGGCCACGGCACTGATGTCGCTGCGCTCGTACTGGCTTCGCGTGGCGTCCTTCGTGCGCAGGTCCACGCTCGGCAGCCCCTGCAGCAGCGTGGCGATCGGCTTCATGGTGCCCGTCACCACCACCGGCATGCCGTTGGTCATGCCGCCCTCGAGGCCGCCGGCGTGGTTGGTCGGCCGCAGGTAGCCAAGGTGCGGTTCCATCGAGCGCGAGGCATCGAACGAGATCGGATCGTGCACCCGGCTGCCGAAGCGCAGCGCGCACTCACGGCCCAGGCCGATCTCGACGGCCTTGAAGGCCTGGATGCCCATGACCGCCATGGCGATCCGGGCATCGAGACGCTCGTCGGCGGCCACGCACGAGCCCAGGCCGATCGGGCACCCGAGCACGTGCACCCGGCAGAGTCCACCCACGGTGTCCTTGGCGACCTTCGCCGCATGGATGTGCTCGACCAGGCGTGCATCCGTCACCGGGCAGGGACATGCGACCTCGGCCCCGTCACGCGCCGCGCGCAACGCCGGCAGCGTCGCGGCGTCAACCTCGACGGTCGCGAATGCATCGATCGCCCCGAGCACGTAGCCGAAGGCTTCGATGCCCACCTCGCGCAGCATGCACGCGGCGAGCGCCCCGGCCGCGACCCGCGCCGCCGTCTCGCGCGCGCTCGCACGTTCCAGCGTCCCTCGGCAGTCGTTCGTCAGCCACTTCACGCTGCCCGCCAGGTCCGCATGACCGGGTCGCGGCTGGTGCACCGGCGGCGTGCGGACGGGGTCATCGATCCTGCTGTCGGCGTTCACGATCTCGAGCGCGATCGGCGATCCGAGCGTGATCCCCTGCCGCACGCCCGAGAGGACCCGCACGCGATCGGTCTCGATCCGCTGCCGCGCGCCACGTCCGTACCCACCCTGGCGCCGGGCAAGCTCGGCATCGATCCAGTCGGTGTCGACACGGACCCCGGACGGCACGCCTTCGACGAGGGTGATCAGGGCCGGACCATGCGACTCACCGGCGGTGCGGTATCGGAGCGACATGGATGGATCGTACGCGTGCCAAAAAGTGTTGGACGCCCGGGCCGAGGTCGGGCCGGGCGTCCATGCCGCCGAGGGCGGCTCGCGGGAGGCGTATCACGCCGTCTCCCCGCCGTAGTTCGGGTGTTCCTTCAGGGACCGCGTGGCGCGTGGCACGCGCGGTCCCTGGCGCAAGCGCGCTCCGACGAGCGCTCGCGCCCAATCCCCTCCCCGCAGGAAGCCTTCGCAAAGGCCTCGGCTGCGCTTCCGACCACGGCGACGGCGAACACGAGCGCCACCAGCTTGCCCCATCCTCGGCTCCCTCGCTCCCCTCTGTCCCCACGAGGCGCCTGCTCCCTTTCCATCCCTCCAGACCTTTCCATCCCTCCGACGGTGCTGGGCATGTGCTGGTGACCGGTCATGTGTGCCTCCTTGGCGCAGGCCACACGACTCGGCCATCGAACACCACAACCGTACGTTTCCCGCACGCGCCACCAAGGAAACCGCAAGGAATTCGGCACAATCCCCGCGAGCGACGATTCAGGAAACCTGCGCCGAAATCATGGAGGGCCGCGTGCCCGTCCAGAGCTCGCATTGCAGGGCGGCCTGGCGCATGAACATGCCCACGCCGGTCACCACGCGCGCGCCGCGCGACGTCGCCTGCTGCACGAGCGGCGTGCGCTCGGGCACGTACACGGTGTCCATCACGACGACGCCGTCCAAGGCCACGTCATCGGGGATCGGGCTCTCATCCGGTGCTGGGCCGTCCTTCATGCCCAGCGGCGTCGCGTTGATGATGGCATGGAAGCAGCCGCAGGCGATCGACGCCGCATGGCCCGCTTCGACGCGCATCGGTCCACGCTCGCCCGGGCGGCCATCGAACGATGCGGCGAGTTCCACGGCACGGTCGTGGGTCCGGTTGACCACGACCACCTGCGCGCCTGCATTCGCACAGGCCCACGCCATCGCACGCGCCACGCCACCGGCACCGAGGACCGCCACGCGCAACCCGCGCAGGTCATCGCTCGCACGGCCGAGTGCCTCGGCCAGCGATTCGATCCCGGCCAGCGCATCGGTGTTGCACGCCCGCACGGAGCGTGACTCCGGATCGATGATGAGGGTGTTCGCTGCGCCGATCGCCAGGCTCGCATCATCCAGTGCGCCGCCCCGTTCCTGCACGAACCGCACCAGATGCTCCTTGTGCGGCAGCGTCACGCTCGCGCCAGCCAGCCCCAGCGTGGGATGATCGACGAGCTCCGACACACTCGCCTTGAACGATTCCCAGGTCGGGCCGACGGGCAGCGGCAGGTATCGCGCATCGAGGCCCATGCGACCGAACCAGGCGTTGTGCACGGCCGGCCCGCGGCTGTGCGACACCGGCCAGCCCACCACGCCGTAGACGCGGGTGTGGTGCGTGATCGCCTTGATGCGGTAGAGCTCGACCAGCTCGCGCACCGTCGGCTGGCCCGGCGCGGTGCCTTCCTCGTCGTCCAGCCGGGCAAAGGTCAGGAACGCGCCGAACTTCGCGCCCATCACGCGCGACAGCACGCCCTGCTCGCCCATGCACAGGGCGATCGTGGGTCCCTGCCGGCTGCCGAGCACCTCGAACGCCTCGAGGTTGTCGCGCACGGTGCGTGCGGTCCATGCCACCTTGGCCACGTGGCACGCCGCATCCGACCACATCCGCTCGAGCTCGGTCCACAGCCCTGCCGGGCGGCCAGCCAGGTCATGCAGGCTCACCACGAGTGACGGTCGGCGGGACTCCTCGACGCCGGCCAGCGCCGCGTGCACGACGTCGCCGGCCCGCCGGTCACGCAGCAACGAAGCCTCGACGTCGACGAAGCGCGGCGGCGCTCCGCAGGCGATGGCCGCAGCCAGCACGCGCGCCGCCTCGATGGGTGAACCGTCGTAGGCCCCACCCTCGGCTTCGCTGCGGATCGTGAGGATCGTTGGCAACGGGCTGTCGCGGAGCAGCCGTTCGATCGCACCGTGCGCATCGGGCAGCATGGCCAGCAGGTCGATCCGCCACTCGACGAGGTCCGCACCATCGGACTTGGCCGCGCGCGCGCGCTCGATCGCAGGCGACACCAGGTCAGGGCGATCGACGGTCACGCTGCAGGCCACGAGGGTCATGCACGCAGGGTAGCGCGACGGCGATCACGGTCGCCGCGCATCGGCGCCCGGTCACTGCCCCGATCGCCCGATCGCAGCGCGGCCTTCGCGGCCCGCATACCGTGCACACCATGATCGACGACCCCGATGGCATTGCAGACGAGGCCTACCTGTGGCTGCGGAGTCACCTCGAAGGGCACCTGTGCTTCGATGGCGAGCGGCGTCCGGTCAAGATCGTGCTCGGGCCCGATGGCCGCATCGTGGCACCGGTCATGGTGGCCGTGCTCGCGAGCGGCGACGTGGTGCTCGAACTGCCGGACGGCGAGCCCGACTCGATGCAGCTCTCGGTGACCCCGGAACGGTTCATGGAGCGCGGCGAGGATGCCGCGCTGTGCGACCGCTGGCGCATCTACCACGGCGACGCGCCCGACGTGAACTGGGCGCGCCTGGCGATCGATGCCTGTCGCCATGCGGGGTACTACGTCGATGCCGAGGCCGTCGTCGTGCCGAACGCGCTCGCATCGATCGAACCGGCGGCGTGCAAGGCGATCAACGCGGAGCCTGCACGGCTTCTCAAGGCGATCCCGGGTTCATCACGCACCACGGCCAAGGACGTGCGCGTGGTCGGCATCGATCCCGATGGCATGGACGTGCGGCGCGCGTTCGACGTGGTGCGCGTGCCTTGGCCCGATGGCGTGGAAATCGCCACCGTCGAGGATGCCGTGGCGGCGGTCGGATCGATGGCGCGCTGAGTCGGGCACGCTCGAGCGTTCCCCACCCACGGCGCGAAACGCCCAACTCCAGCCCGCCGCAGGATGGGCAAGCGTTCCCCGCCGGCAGCGCGGGCCTCGCACCGCGCGATCAGGCCGTTGCCGAAGCCGGCACGTCGTTCAGCAGGCGTTCGGCGTAGCTGTTCATGGCGTCGCGCAGCTGCTCGAAGCTCTCGAGCACGTACAGGATCGGCTGGTAGTGGTCGATCTCGAAGCTGGTCGCGCACACGGTCTCGAGGTCGAACGGGCGACGGTCGACCTCGTTCGAATCGAGGGCGTGCTTGCTCTCGCCGGGACTGCTGATCAGGCCCGAGCCGTAGAGCTTGACCTGCCCGCCTTCGCGGATCAGCCCGAACTCGACCGTGAACCAGAAGAGCCGCGCCAGCCGATCCGTGTGCACGGGATCGTTCGTGAGCAGCGCCGCCTTGCCGTAGGTCTGCAGGAAGTCGGCGAACGTCGGATCCGCATGCAGCGGGACGTGACCGAAGATGTCGTGGAAGATGTCCGGCTCGGGGAGGTAGTCGATCGACTCCTTCGGGCGGATCACGATCGTGGTCGGGAACTCGCGACGCGCCAGGCACGCGAAGAACGCCTTGGCCGGCAGGTAGCCCGGGACGGCCTTGCTCTGCCAACCGGTCAGCCGCTGCAGGAACGTGTTCACGCTCCTGGGGCCCTCGAGGTACGGGATGTGGTCACGGACCAGGTTGATGCTGCGCGCGCCCGACAGGTAGACGTTGCTCGCGTGATCGGCGAGGTAGGCCATCTGGCGGTCGTACAGGATGCGCCAGGTCTCCTGGTTCTCCTCGGTGTAGCCCGCGTAGTTCTGCGCGATGTAGACCTTGGTGATGTCGTCGTAACCGGGCTCGCCGAAGTGGTCGGCCATCGCCTGGGCGGCCTTGGCCTCGGTGCCGTCGATCATCGCGTGGTTCAGGCTGCCGGACATCTTGTTGCTTGCCATGGTCGGTCCTCGCCGTGGATGGTACGCACCGGCGCGCATCTACCATAGGCCCATGGCCAAGCGCACGACATCGACCACGACATCGACCAGGACTCCCCGCACCACCTCGGCACGCACGGCGGCCGCCCCGACGGCGGTCCCCGTCGCCGAGCACGCCGCACGGCGTGAACGCGTGATGAAGGCGCTCGGCCGGAGCATCGCCGTGGTGTTCGCCGGGAACGACCAGGGTGGCCACTTCAGCCACTTCCGCGCGCATCCGCACTTCGAGTGGCTCACTGGAATCGCGGACGAACCCGGCGCGATGCTCCTGCTCGATCCCGGGCACCCCATCGCCAAGCGTCGCGTGCAGCTCTTCCTCAAGCCCCGCGACCCCGAGATCGAGAAGTGGGACGGCCTGCGCGAGGAGATCGCGAGCCCGCTGCGCGCGCGCTACGGCATCGAGACCATCTTCCGCACCAACGCCTTCCCACGATGGATGCTCGACAGCGCCAAGCGCGCGAAGAGCCTGACCTGCCTGCATCCCTTCGCCGCGCACACCGCGCCGGTCTCGCCCGACCTCACGGTCTACCGGGAGGTGGCCTCCCGCATCCCCGCGTGCTCGATCGTGGACGGCACCGAGATCATCGCGCGGCTCCGCGCCGTGAAGAGCCCTGCCGAGCAGGCACTCATGCAACGGGCGATCGACATCACGGCGTCCGGCTACGACGCCGTGCTCGACACGATCCGTCCCGGCATCAGCGAGTTCGCGATCCAGGAGGCCGCCGAGCACGCGTATCGGAGCCATGGCTCGCGCGGTCCCGCCTACGGCACCATCGCAGGCACCGGCATCAACGGCACGGTGCTCCACTACCGGGCCAACAACGCGCCGCTGCAGGCCGGCGAACTCGTGGTGCTCGACTCGGGTGCCGAGTACGCGGGCTACGCCGCCGACATCACCCGCACCTACCCGGTCGACGGGCGCTTCTCCACGCTGCAGCGCAAGGTCTACGACATCGTGCTGAAGTCGCAGCTCGCCGCCATCGCCGCGGTCCGCCCGGGCGCGACCTTCGAACAGGTCGACCGCGCCGCACGCGACGTGATCACCAAGGCCGGCTACGGCGACTTCTTCATCCACGGCATCGGTCACCACCTGGGGCTCGAGGTGCACGACATCACCCCGAACGAACCCCTCAAGGCCGGGGCCATCATCACGATCGAGCCCGGGATCTACCTGCCGCACGAGCGATTCGGCGTGCGCATCGAGGACGACATCCTCGTCACGCCGTCCGGTCGCGCGAACCTGAGCTCGCACATCGAGAAGGACGCCGACGCGATCGAGCGCGAGATCCGCGGTCGGCGCTGAGCGCGACGCGCCGGTCACCGCACGCCGAGGAGCGTCCAGGGCAGCGGTCGAGCACCACCCCGCTGGATGACCCCGCGACCGCTCAGCGTGGGTCGATCCGCGCTGGATCGCCCCACGGCAGATCGCTCGCGGGCTCTGCGGCCTGCGTGCGCTGGGTGATCATGCGTTGGCGCAGTGCGCTGACGAGTTCACGATGCGCGGCCGACACATCGGTCGACTCCGCCGGGTCCGTCGCCAGGTCGAAGAGCTCGATCGGCGCGTCGGGGTCCTTCCGCACGCCCTTCTGCACGGCCTTCCAGTCGCCCAGTCGCATCGCCCGTTGGCCACCGCCGCCGGCGAACTCCCAATAGAGCGCACGATCCGGTGGCGTCGGCCCGATCGGTGCGCCGGCCGCAGCGAGCCACGGCCGCAGATCGAGGCCATCGGTTTCGCCAACGGGCATCGCGACTCCGGCGGCGGCGCAGAGCGTGGGCGCAAGGTCCCACCCGGTCACCGGCATCGACAGCGTGCTCCCCGATGGCGTCACGCCCGGCCACCGCACGATGTACGGCACACGGATGCCGCCCTCGTGCAGATTCGTCTTGTGCCCGCGCAGGCCGCCCGTGCCGTCGAACCACGGCGGGTCGTACCCGCCGATCGCGAACGTGCTGCCGTTGTCGCTGGTGAGGACGACGATGGTGCGCTCCCATTGGCCACCGGACTTCAGTGCGCCGACGATCGCTCCCACGTGACGATCGAGGCGGGTCACCATGGCGGCGTAGGTCGCACGTGGGTGCGTACACGGCAGGTAGCCCTTGCCGCCTTCGTACGGCGGATCGTCGGCAAGCGCGTGGCGCGCCACCTCGTCAGGCGGGGCCTGCAGCGCCAGGTGCGGCAGCGGACTCGCGAAGACGAGCAGGAACGGCGGCGCATCCGGCGCGCGGGAACCCACGAAGGCCGCGGCCTCGTCGGCCATCAGGTCGGGCGCGTACCGCGACTCGGCGCGCGTCGCAGGATCGTTGCCGGTCAGCTCCTCGCGCGCACCGTCACGGATGAGGTGCGTGGGATACAGGTTGTGCGCGTGGCGCTGGCAGAGGTAGCCGTAGAACCGGTCGAACCCCTGCGTGAGCGGATCGCCTTCGCCGCCGGTGGTGCCGAGTCCCCACTTGCCGATGAACGCGGTCTCGTACCCGGCACGCTGCAGCCGCTCGCCGAGGGTGATCGCCGACGCAGGCATCGGGGCCTGTCCGCCGAACTCGTCCTTCGACGGGTTGGGCCGCTCGACGTTGTCACGCACGTCGGCGTGGCCCATGTGCAGGCCGGTGAGGAGCGCACAACGGCTGGGGGCACAGACCGTGCTGCCGGCATAGCCGTTGGTGCATCGAACCCCGCTTGCGGCCAGGGCATCGATCGCCGGCGTCGCAAACCGCCGCTGTCCCTGGCACGAGAGCTCGCCCCATCCCAGGTCATCGGCCAGGATCACGACGATGTTGGGCTGCGTCG
>Ga0208009_1000328_pt1 | contig 13564 bp, 13 predicted proteins | sample Wag4_2014_7_16_FD_187364 | JGI IMG/M metagenome (GOLD analysis project Ga0208009, IMG submission 187364) | Fresh water mixed with fracking chemicals microbial communities from Ohio, USA - Utica-2 Time Series FC 2014_7_16 (SPAdes) (version 2) ...
CCGAGGGCGCGAGAGGACAGCGCGGAGCCCACACTCGCGCCCTGGTGGAGCGAGCGCGTCCGCGCAGCCAGGGTCCGAGGGCGCGAGAGGACGGGCGCGTCGCCCGCACGCGCGGTCAGGCCGGCGGTGCATCGACCCGCATGAACGGTGCGCACTTCGTGATCGTGGTTCCGGCGGCGAGCGTGCCCCAACCGCCATCGCGCACGAGGTACGTCGGGGTGCACCCGCCGTAGGACGCGAGCACCTCATCGGCCTTGGTCACGAGGATCGGCTGCAGCAGGGCGGCCGCCGCGCGCACGCCCTGTGCACAGCACGCCAGGATCGCCCCGACCTCGGGAAGGTTGGCCGGGTCCTTGGCCAGCTTGAAGGGCTGGGTCTCGTTGATGCTGGCGTCCACGGCGCGGATGATCGAGAGCGCGGCGTCGGCAGCCTGATCGAGTTCGAAGGCGCGGTAGTGCTCAAGCGACCGGTCGCGCGCGCCGTCGACCAGGGCCTGCCAGGTCGGTGATCCCGGTGCGATCGATGCCGGACGACCGCCCTCGGGTGCACAGGGCAGCGTTCCGTCGAAGTACTTGCCGATCATGGCGCTGGTTCGGCTCGCGCAATTCGCAAAGGTGTTGACGAGCTGCGCGGTGTACAGCTCGTGGAACTGCTTGGGCACGAAGTCCGCATCGGTCGCCCCGAGCGGCCCCTGCGTGATCATCGCCCAGCGCCACGCGTCGAGCCCGTACGCCGCCACGTAGCGTTCGATGGTCGGCAGATCGATGAAGTTGCCCATCGACTTCGACATCTTCTGGCCGTTGCTGATCCAGAACGAGTGGGCGTAGACGCAGCCCGGCAGCGGCAACTCGAGCGCCATGAGCATGGCCGGCCAGACCACGGCGTGGAACCAGAGGATTTCCTTGCCGATCACGTGGTACCGCGCCGGCCACCAGTCGCGCCGCGCGCCTCCATCGGGTTCGGCCAGGCCGAGCGCCGTGGCGTAGTTGAAGAGGGCATCGATCCAGACGTAGATGACGTGCTCGGGGTCGTTGGGCATCGGGATGCCCCACGTGAAGTTGGTGCGCGTGATCGGTACGTCCTGCAGGCCGTCGCGAAGCCGGCCCTTGACCTCGTTGAAGCGGGCCTCGGGCCGGACGAAGCCGGGGTTGGCGGCGAAGAACGCCTCGAGGCGCTCCTGGAACGCACTCAGCCGGAAGTAGTAGTTCCGCTCCTTGGCCCGCACGAGCGGCTTGCCGCTGACCGGGCTCAGGTAGTTGCACTCCTTCGCGCGGGTTTCGGTGACGTACTCCTCCTGGCTCTCGTCGTACCAGCCTTCGAACTCACCGGCGTAGACCGCACCGGTCGCGAGCAGCCGGCGCACGAACTCCTGCACCTGCCGCTCGTGGCGCGGTTCGGTGGTGCGGATGAAGTCGTCGTTGGTGAGTCCGAACGTGCCCAGCACGCGGCGGAACTCGGCGCTGTTCTCGTCGGCCAGCGCCTTGGGGCTGATGCCGCGCTCCTGGGCGCTCTTCTCGACCTTCACCCCGTGCTCGTCGGTTCCCGTGAGGAAGAAGACGTCCTCGCCACACGCCCGCATCGCACGCGCCCACACGTCGCAGAGCGTGGTCGTGTAGGCGTGGCCGATGTGCGGTCGGTCGTTGACGTAGTAGATCGGGGTCGTGATGTAGGCGCGTGCCATGGCTCAGCGATGGTAACGATGCCCGCGGCCACGCCCGGGTGCCGGCGCGGATCGTCGGACTCAGCGTGATGGCGCGGCGCTTCGCTCTGGTGCGTCGGCACCGGCGAGGACTTGGGTGAGCATGGACGCATCATCACCCATGACGACCCACAGCAGCCCGTCGTCGCGCCAGGCATAGACCGACGCCTCGTCTGTGCTGCCCATGTCGCCCGCGAGTTCGCCGCGCTCGAGGGGAATGAGCTGTCCGAACCTGTCGCAGACCGCGAATTGCCCGACGTCCTCGGCAAGGCCGATCCAGGCCTGCATCTCGCTCCCGTTGCCGTAGGCCAGGATGGCGGTGTGCTGCGGCGCTGCATCTGGGTCCACGCGGATCGACATCAGGACCAGTCCCGTCGAGGCGAGATCGGGCATCGAGATGGGACGCCCGAAGACCCTCTCCAGCCGCGTGGCCATCATGCCCTGCGATTCGTGCCGCAGGCTCTCGGGCCGAAGGGGTTCCTGGACCTGGAGCTCGCGACGCAGGCGCTCGAGACCCACGATGACCTCGCCGATGGGCACGAAGCCGTCATCGGAACTCGATGGTCGCGCGCTTGGGACGACCAGACCGAAGGTCACGGCCATGGCCATCAGCGCCAGCACGGCGGCCACGGCCCAAGGATGTGCCCGATCCGTCGCGGGTTCGCGCATGGTGCAACCTTATACTTTCGCCGTGCTGCATCGAGCGCTCATTCCCGGACTCCTGGCGGTGGCCGTCGCCGCGTCGGCGCACGGCCAGAACACGCTCGATTCGAGCATGACGCGCAACGCAACCTCCCGACAGGGGACGACGCTCGACCGCAACCTGCGGCGTGGCTCGTCGGGGATGAATGAGTCCCGGCGCTCGGGCTACAGCAAGGAAGAGTGCGACTACCGCAACCTCGTCGTGACCGGCGGCGTGGCCGGTGGTTCACAGTTCCGGGGCAACGTGGGGTACACCGCGCCGACGGACTTCCGCGGCGGCAGCACGGCGTTCCTGAATCCAGGGGCATCCTCGGGGGGCTCGCGCGTCGGCTCCATCGAAGGGTTCCTCGCGGGTTCCGCACTGAGCAATCCGGCGTTCATCAACAGCGCGCGCGCGCAGGACCGGTTCCTGCTGGCCAACGGCCTCGGCCAGTTCCAGTGGCGACCGTACCTGACGCCGGATCCCGTCGAGCTCTCGCGGGTCCCTGATTGGCGTCGCGTCGACAGTCAGGTCCGGCTCGACGACGTGGTGGGTACGCAGTCGCTTGCGGGGTACCGATCCGGCGCCCAGCAGTGGCGGCAACTGGCCTTCGCGGCCGATGACCGCAACCGACCCAGCTACGCGACGTTCTTCCACCCGGTGCGCGGGGCGACCACGGTCGGTGCGGAGAATCGGCCGGATTTCTTCGCGCCGAGTCCATACGAGGCGGCGCAGGTGCGGCAGGACATCGACCGCGGCATGGTGCCGTTCGAGCGTGCGGTGACGGCGTTCGACCAGCCCTACCGGCGGCGCCTCGATGAAGCGGAGCGGAGCGGACAGCCTGTCTCGAAGGACTATCGCACGGTGATCGAGCGGCTCAAGGGCCGAGCAGCCGAGGATGCCAAACAGCGGCGCGAGCGCGACAAGACGCCTCCTGCCGCCTCGGGCGATGACGCCGCGGAACTCCTGGAGTCGATCCGCGAGCAGCTGCGTTCAGGCGAGTCCGAGCTGGCTGGCAAGCCCGAGGATGCCGCCAAGCCGTCGACCGATGGTTCGGCGGTCCGTGGCCCCAGGCCGCTGACGCCTGAGGAAACCGCCTTGATCCTCAAGCATGGCATGACGATGAAGACCATCGATGCCGAGACCGGGCAGCGCGTGGATGAGTTGCTGCGCATGGCGGCGTCACAGATGAAGCGTGGCGACTACTTCCTGGCGGAGGACTCTGCCCGGACGGCGGCCGCGTTGGTGCTCGACCATCCCACGGCGCTGGCCGTGAAGGCCAATGCGCAAATCGGTGCAGGGTTGCTCCGTAGTGCCGGGCTCACGCTGCACGACCTGTTCATCTCGAGTCCCGAGATGATCGACGTGAAGTTCGATGCCTCGCTGCTGCCGGATGCCGCGCGTTTGCGGGCCGTGCTGGCGCGGGCCAAGGACGAAGCACCACGGCAGGCCGATGCCTTCGATCTCGGGCTGGTGCAGGCGTACATCGGTTTCCAGCTCGGCGATGCCGATGCCACGGCCGCCGGCTTGGGTGCGATGGATCAGGCCGGAACCAACCCCACGCTGTCCAAGGTGTTGCGCGGCGTGTGGCTCGCGCCACGCTGATCACGCGTCTGCCGGTGCCCGGGTGCGGGGCTCGCCGCCGGGCCTCCATCAGCCCGGCCGCAGCTGGGCACTCGTGCGGGCACCGAGCGTTTCGTAGATCCTTCGCGTGCTGGCCGACTTGTTCAGGGTGTAGAAGTGGAGCCCCGCCACGCCGGCATCGATCAAGTCGCGGCACTGTTCGGTCGCCCAGTGCGTGCCGACGCGGGCCACGGCCTCGTCATCGTTGCCTGCCCGCGCGAGCGCGCGCAGCAGCTTGGCGGGATAGCGCGTGCCGGCGGCGAGGTCGGCCATGCGACGCAATCCCGAAAGGCTCGTCACCGGCATGATGCCGGCCACGATCGGCACCCGGATGCCGGCGAGTTCGCAGCGTTCGCGCCAGTCATGGAATGCCCCGTTGTCGAAGAACAGCTGCGTGATGATGGCATCGGCCCCGGCGTCGACCTTCGCCTTCAGGTGGTCCATCTGCACGAGGGTGTTGGGGGTCTGGGGATGACCCTCCGGGAAGCCCGCGACCGCCACGCCGAAGCGTGTGCCGGGCCCGTGACGGCCGGCATCGTTGAAGCGTTGGATCGCGCGGACCAGGTCCGCAGCGTGCGCGAAGTCGCCCGTCGGCGCATCCGGCTGCGGATCGCCTCGCAGGGCGAGGACGTTGCTGACGCCGGCCTCGGCATATCGATCGAGGATGCCGTCGATCTCGGCGGCGCGGTGACCCACGCAGGTCAGGTGCGGCATCGGATCGAGGCTCGTGTCGCGGCGCAGGCGCACCACCAGGTCATGCGTCTGGGCTCGCGTCGACCCGCCGGCCCCGTAGGTGACCGAGACGAAGCTGGGAGCAAGGGCCTCGCACTCGGCGATGGTCGCGAAGAGGGCACCCCAACCCGCCTCGCTCCGGGGAGGGAAATACTCGAAGCTCGCGCTCATCGAGGGTCCCGCGAGGATCTGCGCCAGGTGCATGATCGCAGTCTATGGCCGCCCGCGCGCGCTGCCGTACACTCGGCCGCATGTCGTCCCGATCGCGCGTGCCACGGCCGGCGGCCCGCCGCCTGAGCCTCTACCTGCGGGAGCTCAAGCTCCGCGCGCGGGATGGCAGCGCCACGATCAGCAGCCGCCAGCTCGGCGAGGCTCTGGGCCTGACCGACGCGCAAGTCCGCAAGGACCTGGCGCACTTCGGGCACTTCGGCCAGCCCGGGGTCGGCTACCGGTGCATCGACCTGCTCGAGCGCCTGCGCATGATCATGGGCATCGACCGCGCCTGGCCATGCGTGCTGGTGGGCGCAGGCAACATCGGCCGCGCGCTGCTCTCGTACCGACGCTTCGAGGAAGATGGCTTCGAGATCAAGGCGGTCTTCGATCGCTCGCGGGAGATCGTCGGGACCAGCATTGCCGGCCACAAGGTGCGCCCAATCGATGATCTGGTGCGGGGCGTCGGTGCGCTCAACGCGGACATCGGCATCGTGGCGGTGCCGGCGGACGCTGCGCCTGCCGTCGCGGCGATGCTCGTCGAGGCCCGGATCCGCGGGATCCTGAACTTCACGCCCTGCCGGCTCGACGTACCGGCCTCCATCTGCGTCCGCAACGTGGACTTCAGCGTGGCGCTGGAACAGCTGGCCTTCGATGTCAGCCTCGCCGCAGCACAGGACGACGAATCATGACCCGATCCATCCTTCTTGCCCTCGTGTTCCTCGGCGGCTGCTCCGCCACGGTCGTCTCTCCGTCGCCCAATGATGCGCTCCGCCGCGACATGCAGGCGGCCGTCGATCGCTCGCAAGCCCTCGAACGCGAGAACCAGGAACTCCAGAACAAGTTGGCGTCGGCCATGGCTGCCGGGAGCTTCTCTCCCGAGGCGATCAAGGCCCTGCCGACGGTCACGACCTTGGTGCTCAATCCGGCGCCGGTGCTCGAGCAGCGGCCGGACGGCTGCTGGGTCGTCGTGCGCGTCGAGACGCACGACGGGCGTGGTCGCTTCACGCAGGCCGTGGGCACGATGGGGTTCCGGGTCTTCTCGCTGACGGCGCCCGCCGGCACGCAGCCGCTCCTGGCGGAGAGCTTTGCGAGCCCCCTCCAGGTGCGCGAGTCCTACCGAGGCGGGGTCATGGGGACCTACTACTCCTTTGAGATCCCGTTGCTGGCGGGGTTGGCCTGCCAGGGCCCGCTCAGCGTGTTGGCCGTCTACGAGGATGCGCTCACCGGGGCCAGGATCGAGGCCGTGGGCCACACGGCGGCGCAGCCGATCCAGCTGGGCAAGTGATCGTGCCGCTCCCGCGCGCCACCACTATTAGCATGGTCGCCATGCGACAGCCGACACGATCCATGGTGCGCTGCGTGCTGCTGGGTGCAGCCCTCGTTGCGGCCGCGGCCGGTTGCCAGCGCGTGCTCTTCAATCCGGACGAGCCGTACAACCAGTACGACCGCTACGACCGACTGCGCGATGGCTTCTCGCCCAAGGAGTTGCCGGATGAGTACGGGGTGCCGCAGCCCGCGCTTCGGGCGAGGCTTGGCCAGGACACGTGAGCCCAGCCGCGGCCTGTCAAGGGGTCATCTCGAACAATCGTTGCAGACCAAACGAATCGTGGCCGATGAACCCTGAGAGCCACGCACCATGTCGTACTCGCCCACCAAGCCCAGCGCCTCGACCCGTCGCACCCGCATCGTGTGGTCGGTGTTCATCGCTGCGATGACGCTGACGGCCGGGTTGCTCATGCTCGGCGACACCGGTGCTCCGCCGATGACCATGGCCGTCAATCCGGTGCGGATCGGCGGCAACGTCGGGCCGGTCGAACCCCGACAGGCCCAGGCAGCCGCGTGGAAGGGGATCGTCGTCCACGGATCGGGCACCGCCGGCGGTGACCCGGACCTGCTGAGCCGCCAGACCGGCGGATCGAGCTTCCACTTCATCATCGGCAACGGCCAAGGCATGGCCGATGGCAGCGTGCACGTGAGCCCGGCCTGGGATCGGCAGGAGATGTGCCGCCACATCCGCCCCACCGCCCCCGGCGGCCTGCTGCGTGCGGCCAATGATCCGGCCACGCTGGCCAAGTCCGCCGAGCGCGCGAGTGCCACCACGATCTCGATCTGCCTGGTCGGCAACGGCAACCGCCGGGCCTTCACGGACCTGCAGATGCAGGAACTGGTCACGCTGGTCCGGGCCCTGCAGGACCGCTTCTCGATCCCCGTCGACCGTGTCCTGCTGCGCAGTGACGTGGATGGCACCGCCAGCCCCGGACAGTTCTTCCGTCAGGCCGACTTCGAGGCCCAGCTGCGCCGTTGACCGACCGTTGGGCTTGAGCCGAACGCCCACGATCCATACACTTCCGGTTCACTTCACTCCGGGCCACATGCGCGTGGGAGCCTGTCCCGTCGCGGCGTCTGGCGGCAATGGTTCGCAATGTCTTCCCTCGCTGTCAAGGACATCTTCGGCTTCAAGGTGATCGCCCCGCTCGGCACCGGTGCGGCCAGCATGGTCTTTGCCGTGCAGGATCCCGCCGACAAGCAGATCTACGCCCTGAAGCACGTGGTGAAGAACACGGACAAGGACCAGCGCTACCTGGACCAGGTTGAACTCGAGTACGAGATCGGCAGCAAGCTCTCGCACCCCAACATCCGGGCGCTCCACAAGATCCACCGCAACAAGAAGTTCTTCAAGGTGGTCGAGATTGCGCTGACCATGGAACTGCTGGATGCCCCGACGCTCGACAAGGCCCTGCCCAAGACCATGGTCGAGGCCGCGGGCATCTTCGCCCAGATCGCCCGGGGACTGGCGCACATGCACGACAAGGGCTTCTGCCACGCCGACATGAAGCCGATCAACGTGATGATCGCCGACGGCGGCACGGTCAAGATCATCGACCTCGGCCAGGCATGCGCACTCGGCACGGTGAAGAAGCGCATCCAGGGCACGCCCGGCTACCTCGCCCCGGAGCAGGCGCACCGACAGGAAGTGAACGGCCAGACCGACATCTACAACCTCGGTGCGACCATGTACTGGGTGCTCGTCGGCGACACGATCCCCACGGCCATCCCGTCGAAGTCCGATCCCAAGGCGCTCGGAGGCGAGTTCACGCCCGTGGCCGTCAAGCCACCGGTGCCGCCGGCCGCCCGCAACAAGTCGATCCACCCCATGCTGTCGGACCTGATCCTGGAGTGCGTCCAGGTTCGTCCCGGTGATCGCCCTGCGTCGATGCAGCTGGTGGCCCAAAGGCTGGAAGACCTGCGCACGCTCTTCGCCGCGCAGCCCGACGGCGTTCGCCTGGACACCCGAGGCTGGGGCTCGAGCGAGTCCTCGCAGGGGTCGTGGGAGCGCTGAGGTCCATCCGGCCTCGCATGCAGCCGGCACTGCTGGCGGCACTCATCCTGTCCACCGCGGTCCACGCCCGTGATGCCCGTGCGGGCGATCCCGACCTTCGAACGCCGGAACGGTTGCAGGATCTCCGTGTGCTGGAGGAACGCCTGAAGGCGCTGTCGCAGGCGGTCCGTCCGACGCAGGTGGCGATCAGGGTGACGGAGCTCGGTGGCGGCGGCTCGTGCAGCGGCACGATCATCGATGCGCAGGAGGGCTGGATCCTGACCGCGGGCCACTGCTTCGAGAAGCCGGGCCAGGCCGTGGCCATCGAACTGCCGGATGGACGCACGATTTCCGGCACGACCGCCGGCCTGCACTGCGAAGGAAACAAGGACTGCGGCCTGGTGAGGTTCGATCCCGTCGAGGGCATCGTTGCCGCGCGGCTGGGACCATCGGCGCGACTGACGGCGGGCGACTGGCTCGCACCCTTCGGCCATACGCATGGATTCATGAAGGATCGTGCGGCGGTCATGCGCATCGGACGCGTGGTCCACCAACGCGAGCATGCCGTCGATCTCGATGCACCGATGTCCGGTGGCGACTCCGGCGGGGGCGTGTTCGACCTGCAGGGGCGGCTCGTCGGAATCGTGAGCACGACCAGCGGCGAGCCCACGCTGGGTTCGATGTGCACGAGCGACTTCGCGTCGTTGCGGATGGCCGACCTCAAGGCAGGCTCGGTCACCGGCGGGCGCACGATGGATCCGGCCAAGCTGCAGGAGATGTGGGCCGGCGAGCGCGGCGAGTTCGAGCCGACGGCCGAGGCAGGTCGCGGCGCACCTGCGCTGCGCGAGATCACCGGGGAAGTGACCACGCCTTGGCTGCAGTCGGTCTGCCAGGTGCTGGTGGACCATCGGCCGGTCTGCCTGGCAACCGTGATCGATGCATCGGGCGTGCTCCTGGCCAAGGACAGCGACGTGGGCCGATCGAGCGAGGCGGTCGAGGTCACCTTGCCGGTGGGCACCACCGTGCGGGCACGCCGCGTCGCCCGTGACCGCGATCTCGATCTGGTGGTGCTCAAGGTCGATGGCGAGGACCTGGTGCCGATCGAATGGACCGACGAGGCCGTGCCGACCTCCGGCACGATCGTCGTGAGTGCCTCGTCGCAGTGGAACGGTGAGTCCTGGGGCATCACGGGACTCGATGGGCTGCGCGAGAACGCAGTCGATGGGTTGTCGGGATTCCTGGGCATCCGCGTGGAGCCGGGCGGGCAGGCCGGCCAGGGTGGTCAGGGTGTCAAGGTGATCGAGTCCACGATTGGTTCGCCCGCGTGGGTCGCAGGACTTCGTGCCGGTGATCGTGTGCTGCGGCTGGCCGGGCAGTCGGTGACCAAGCAGGGCGACATCGGCCGCATCGTCCGGGCGTACGGCGGAGGCGAACTCCTGCTGATCGAGATCGAGCGCGACGGCTCGCCGATGTCGCTCCTGACGCGCGTGACGGTGCGACCCGACGACCGACGCATCGCCCAGAGCACGGCGCTCTTTCCTGCGAGCCGCCGTGCAAGCGGGTTCGGCGGCGTGCTGCAGCATGACACACCGTTGCCGTGCATGCGCATGGGAGGACCGATCCTTGGACTCGATGGCCGCGCGATCGGCATCAACATCGCACGGCCCGACCGTACGGCGACGTATGCGCTGCCGGCCAGCCGCGTGAAGCCGCTCATCGAAGGATGGATCGACGCCGCGACGTCGGGGACCACGCTGCCGACGGTGGCGCCGATCGACCTCTGGCCACCGATGCAGCGCAGCGGTGCGCGGTGGATCGGGCATCCGGCCCTGGCGGAGCTCGAGGGCTCATCGCTGGTCTATGCCTTCGACCAACAGGTCGATCCGGGGGTGATCGAGGGATGGACCGACCCGCTCGCGCGCTGCGCATGGGTGGCCGAACTCGACCCCGGCGCGTACGACGTGTTCATCGAGGCGGGCCTGGTGGGTGAGGCCGAGCGATCAGCGACGATCGACGTGGGACACGATCTTCCGCGTGCGCACGGTGATGATCAAGGCGATGGGCCCGACGAGCCGGCCGACGGTGCCGAGCGATCCACGCGCGTGCGGATCGCGGCGACGCAGCCACCCAACGAACGCGTGACGGGCCGCATGAAGTTGGCCACGTTCCCGGCGGGTCGCATCGAGGTCGGGACCCGTGGGCCGGTGGTGGTCTGGGCCGGGCGGCCGGGTGCCCCGGACCTGGTGATCGGTCGGCTCACGCTGCGCGCGGTGGACGCGGCGGGTGATCCCGGCGAGGATGCACCCAAGGCCGCACCCGATGAATGACCACTGGCACCAGCGCTTCCTCGACCTGAGCCGCACCATCGCCGGATGGAGCAAGGATCCTTCACGCCAGGTCGGCGCCGTCATCGTCAGCCCGTCCAAGCAGATCCTCTCCACGGGGTTCAACGGCCTGCCGCGCGGCGTCGCGGACCGTCCCGAGCGGCTCGAGCGCCCCGTGAAGTACGACCTCATCTGTCACGCCGAGATGAACGCGATCGTGCAGTGCGCACGCAACGGCGTGAGCCCGGTGGGCTGCACGATCTACTCCAGCTTCAGTCCGTGCGTGCAGTGCTCCCTCGCGATCATCCAGGCGGGACTGGCCGAGGTGGTCACCTTCGAGGTCGATCATGGCAACGAGCCGTGGTCCGAGTCGATCCGGAAGGCCGTCGATCTCTTCGCCGAGTCCGGCGTGTCGTACCGCGCGTTCCCCGCGCGATGACGCTGCGGCTGCACTGAAGCACGTGCCTGGATCGGCGCGCGGCGGCAGCGGCGCGTGGGGTGCGTGGCACCACCTACACTCCGACGATGCACGAGCAGCGCGACTGGTTCAGGCTTGATGACCGCCATGCCTTGGTCGGCGGAGCCACGCAGGGCATCGGTCGCGCGTGCGCGATCGCGCTGGCGCGGGCGGGCGCCGCGTGACGATCACCGGGCGCAACGACGAAGGCCTTGCGAAGGTCGCCGGGGAACTTGCCGCCATCGGCCCGGGCCACTCCACCGTGCTCGTCGACCACGCCGATTGGCAGGCCGTGCAGCGGTCGATCGACGCACTCGCCGCGCGCGATCCGGTGCACGTGGTCGTGCACAACACCGGTGGACCCGCGGCGGGGTTCGCGATCGATGCCGACCCGGCGCTGTTCTCGGCGGCCCTCTCGCAGCATGTGGCGACCGGCCAGGCGATCATGCAGGCGTGTGCGCCGGGCATGCGCGCGGCGGGCTTCGGTCGGCTTGTGTCGATCACCAGCACCAGCGTGACCACGCCGTTGCGCGGGCTCGGCGTGTCCAACGTGGTGCGCGCCGCCGTGGCGAACTGGGTGCGCACGCTGGCGCACGAACTTGGCCGGTTCGGGATCACCGCGAACAACGTGATGCCCGGATTCACGCAGACCGGGCGGCTGGCCTCGCTCTTCGAGGGCAAGGCGCGCCGGGCCGGCGTGGAGGTGGCGGACATCGAGCGCGACGCCATCGCCACCATTCCCGCCGGGCGGATCGCCCATCCCGACGAGATCGCGGCGGCGGTGCTCTTCCTCTGCTCGCCGGCGGCGGGCTACGTGAACGGCGTGAACCTGCCGGTCGACGGCGGTCGGCTCGTGCAGATGTGACCGATGGCTGATCCACGACCCAACGTCCATGGAGCGGACGACGATCCCGCACGCAGCCGGCGCATCGGTTCGATAAACGCGCTGGCCGCGCTGCTCGGATGGAGCACGGTCCCGCTGCTCTTGCGCGATCTCGCGGGCCGTGGCGTGGACTTCTGGAGCAACAATGGTTGGCGCTACGGGGCAAGCGCGGTGCTCTGGCTTCCGTACGTGCTCTGGCACGCGTGGCGAGGCCGCATGCCCAGGGGCATCTGGACGGCGGCGATCGTGCCGAGCATCGCCAACGTCGCCGGGCAGGCCTGCTTCACCGCGGCGTTCGGGCTTGCCACGCCGGGCATCGTGACGTTCGGGCTGAGGAGCCAGCTGATCTTCGTCGCGCTGGGTGCCTGGTTCCTCTTCCCGGCCGAGCGTGCGGTGATGCGCACCATGCGGTACCTGGTCGGCTTCGCCCTGCTCATCACGGGACTCATGCCGGTGCTCTTCGGCGGCGACTTCTCGCTCGGCGGCGCCAACGGATCCGGCGTGCTCATGGCCGTCTGCTCCGGACTCGGCTATGCCTGCTACGGACTGAGCGTGCGTCGCTTCATGGCGCCGTACCACCCGGTGCTTGCCTTTGCGGTGATCTGCCAACTCACGGCCGTTGGCCTGATCGCCCTGATGCTGGCGTTCGGCCGGGACGGCGGTGCGTACGTTCCCTCGCTCGGATCGCGTGAACTCATTTTCCTGGCGATCAGCGCGGTGGCGGGCATCGCAGCGGGCCACGTCTTCTATTACGTCGCGATCGCGCGGCTCGGTGTGGCCGTGACCAGCGGCGTCCTGCAGCTGCAGCCGTTCCTGGTGAGTGCGGCGAGTGCCGTCGTGTTCGAGGAACGTCTCACCACCCTGCAGTGGCTGGGAGGCATCGTTGCGGTGGGCGGCGCCGTGCTCATGCTCACGGCGGAACGCAAGGCGCCGCAGCAGGCCCAAGCCAGCAGCGAAACCGGTGACTGACCGCCGTGGCGCGGGCGTGCGGGGGCGTGCCGGTCACGGCCGGCGCCATGGCGCCGGCGCCACGATCACTCAGCGGGTCGATGCGAGCGCATCCACGAAGCGCCAGACCTCAGCGAAGGTGTTGAAGAGCGGTGCAGGGGCCGCGCGGATGACGTTGGGCCGCCGGGTATCACAGGCGATTCCGGCAGGCAGCAGGAGTGCGTGCCGTTCCATGCAGCGCTCGTCGAGCTGGATCGACAGTTGCGCGCCGCGCTCATGCGTGGCCGCCGGTGTCAGCACGCGCGCCTCGGGAACGCGCTCGCGCAGGAGCATCTCCAGGAAGGCCGTGAGCCGCAATGACTTGGCCCGCAGGCGATCGAAGCCCGCGGCGTCGAAGAGTTCGAGGCTCGCGAGCAGCGGCGCCATGCCGATCACGCTCGGCCCGCTGACCTGCCATCCATCGGCACCGGGCGTGGCCACGAAGTCACGCTCCATGGCCATGCGCGTGGCGAGCGGCACGCCCCACCAGCCCGCGAAGCGCGGCGTGGTGCCATCGAACCCGTGGCGCTCATGGATGAACAGTCCCGCCGTCGCACCCTGACCGCCGTTCAGGTACTTGTAGCCGCACCAGGCCGCCGCATCCGCACCGAGGTCGTGCAGCGAGAGCGGGACATTGCCCATGGC
>Ga0208009_1000330_pt1 | contig 13544 bp, 10 predicted proteins | sample Wag4_2014_7_16_FD_187364 | JGI IMG/M metagenome (GOLD analysis project Ga0208009, IMG submission 187364) | Fresh water mixed with fracking chemicals microbial communities from Ohio, USA - Utica-2 Time Series FC 2014_7_16 (SPAdes) (version 2) ...
ACGACTGATGTGCAAGCCGTTGTGGTTGCCGTAGGACATATCACCGAGCGGCACGCCATCGAGGGTGAAGCCCATTTGGTTTTGGTTGAAACCGCGAACCACGATACGAGCGGACCATTCGTAGGCGCCGAACGGATCAGCCGACTGAAAATTCACACCCGGCAATTTTTCGATCGCCTTCAACGGGCTGGTGCCGCTAGGTAAAAATCCGATTTGCTCAGCAGCAATTGATTGCTGTTGTCGAGCAACGCCGCGCGCAAAAATGATGACTTCCTCCAGCGATTCGACGGCTTCCTTCTCGACGCTGGCCGTTTCGGCAGCATCCTGTGCATGAGCTACCGCCGACGCGACGAAAGCAGCCACAGCGATGACCTGTATGGAACGACGGAACGACATGCGGTAACTCCTAATGATCCGACGACTACGACGGATTTGCCGGGAGGTTAGATGGCGATTTTTAAAGCCAGATGTCTGGGATATGACGAAGCGGTGACCGGAGCAGAGAATCTGCTCCGGTCACACAACACCGAACTATTGGTTAGAAGTTGTATTCGTATTGGAAGAAGAAAGATAACGGCTTGCCGTTCCAACCGTAGGTATAAAAGTAATTCGGGTTTGTCGCCGTAATCTCGCCACGGACAGCTGCACGCGAGAACGCACGATCGGTCGCACCGCCGCGCTCCCAGTACTCCTCGTCCGTCACGTTGACGACGCGTAACATCAAGCGATGCTCCTTCTCCTTGCCCATGAAGTACTGGATTGAGGCATTGAGTACGAAGTAGTCGCCGAAATTGACGTCCGGATTCGTCCGATTGCCGTTGGCGTCGACTAGGCGTGCGGCGTTGTTCTGAACGTATGCATACTCCGGTCCCTGCCAGCGCGGATTGAGCGCTACGATCCAGCGATCCGTCGGCGCCCAAGTCAGCAAAGCTGACGCCATCCACTCAGGCCGCTCACCTGACTGACGGAACCGCTCGGACCCAGCACGACCCGGAACCACCGTCGTCAACGCCTGACCTGTCAACGCGCGAACAGCGGTCAGACCGAACAACGGATTCAGCTCGAAGGATTCTTGCTTCGTGAAACTGAAGTCGAGTGCCCACTTCTCAATGTCGAAAGCAACGTCGAGTGTGTAGCCCTTAATATCCTGCTTCGCTTTAGTGTTGAACGTAGCGACATCTAACGGCGTCAGTCCGAAACCCTGCCAAGAATTGCAGAACTCAGTCGGGGTGATGATGTTCGGATTGATCACGCGTGTCGGATCGACACCCGGACATACATCACGAATCGCGGCGTTACCAAACAAATTTGTTATTTCGGTATCGAAGTAGCCGAATTCAATGTTGTAGGTGCCGCCCATGAAGTCGCTGTTGATACCGGCACCGAGACCGAAGGTCTCGACTTCCTGAGTCTTCAGGGTCGGATTGTTGACGCGTCCGGAGTAAAGCCCAAGCTCCTGTGCTCGAGGATTTGCATAGGACGTGCCTGCACTGCCACGGAAGTAATAGCCCATCGGGAATTCCTGGCGAATGCTACCCCGCCAGATAAAGGTATCGTCAAAGAGGTTGTTAAAGTCCTGACGTGCCGCTATCGACAGTGCAGTGCCCTCAAGAAAATCGAGATTGGCACGCAGGTCAGCGTAAATGCCGTTGGACTCGACCTTTTGATCGGTTACTCCATATTCCGCAGCCGAATTGTCTTGAGTAATGACGCTTTGAGCGCCTACGACAGACTCGAGATTATCGGACCATATGATTTTGGCGCGCGCGTTGGCGCCATATTCCTTGTAGCCCGCTTTGAACTGCGTACCTTCGCCGAAGCCCTTCACCGGAATACCCGTGCCGAAGCTGGCTACACTCTGGATCACATAACCCATCGGCGCGCCGATCGGAAATGGATTCTGCAGGGTACCGTACAATTGACCCTTATCGTCGTAATAGAACCCATCGCGCGACGTACGATCAGCTTTCGGGCTCGTTTCCGGATTGGTTACGCAGCCTGCCGGAATACCATTCGCTTTCGCATACGCCTCGAACTCTGAAGCAAGCGTGAACGGTCGCTTCGTCGCCGGATTCAAAACCGACTGCGGAATTCGGCAGATTTGTGCGTCGACCTCAGAATTTTTTAGAGTCGGGGCTTGATAAAACGCCTCGGCCTCGAAGCTGATCATGTCGTTGAAGGCCGTACGGAACGCGGCGTTGAACTTCGGATATTCCGTGTAGTTCAGGTTGAAGATGTGATCGTTCGGAAACGAATCACGGAAATCAACGGTGGCAAACTCATAACCTGCTTTTAGATAAGTCTCATCGTTGATTTGCCAACGATACTTACCACCGATCAGATTGTAGGTGTAGGGGAAGTCATGGCGACCACCGAGTTCCAGTACGACGTCGTTGTACGCCTCTTTACTGAAGATTTCGTGTGCGTCCGACTCGTAAGAGCGACCGTAGAACATGACGCTATGAACACCGGCGTCATCGAGCGGGTATGCCACGTTACCGTAGACTTCGCGGGTCTTGAACGAGCCGTAATAAGCACCGAACTCACCCTTCTGCTCACCCGTGGGTTCCTTATACCGCACCGACACCACGCCGAGTCCGCCGTTACCGCCGTAGTACAGACTTTGGCCACCGCGAAGAATTTCGACCGACTCGATCATGCGCGGATCGATAGCGGTCGCGCCCCAGAGATCCTCGAGCGGCGTACCGCGATCAAAGGTCGGGACACCATCCAGCAAGAGCAAAGTATCGCGATCTGAGCCACCATCGATACGAATGGTGAATTCGCCTTCGTCGGGCGAATAGCCAATGTTAGCGCCGCGAATTAGACCAGAGGCCAGTTCTCCAAAGTTGGTGAAGCCGCCAGTATCGATCTCGACGGAGTTGATGACCTGAACCTGGCTACCAAATTTAGCGGCGTCATAGGCAACGGTCGACATTTCTTCTGTTACGCGGCGACCCTCGATGATCACTTCCTCGAGATCGTCTACGGAGGGTGTTGGCGCTGATTGCGCTGACGCTAGCGATCCAGTCATTGCGAGCATCGCCATCGATGCCAACAAACAAACCCGTCGCCAGAGCGTCTCTTTAAAGAGCCCGTGCATGATTACCTCACCTGTGTTGGATTATGTCGATCGCTGAGCGGAGCGATCCGATGCATTCCACATCAGGTTGGTAACCAACCTATTAACGTTCGAAGAACTCTCGGTGAAGACTATGTTACTTGGAGATGACGAGGGGTTGGGTCCACGCCATCTCGCGGTCACCCGCGGCATACGGATTAGAGTGCAACTTCGAAGAAACGATACGAGCGCGTACGTAAATCTCGTCGCCTTGGGCGACGTATCTTGCCTTGGTACCTTTGCTACTCGCTAACGTAATGCCGATATTAGCGTCGTAAACTCGAGTAGCACGACCCGGCGCGTCGGCAGGCACATCAGATTTCTCGCGACCTTCTAAAGCGGTGCCAACTTTTGTCCCGATGAATTCAATCGTGTAATCAACGCCTTTCTCAGGCAACACTTCAAGCTCAATCACACCGTTACCCATCTGCAGAGTTTTCAAGGTAACACCGGTGCTATTGTAGAAATCGCCCTGCTTCATCGCACGCGTGATTGAATCGGGCGTCAGACGAGCAGATCGAACCATGACCCAGCCGCGCCCCGGATTTACTTCCCGCAGGCCCCAGGCGGTGTATTCGTGCGCGTCGTCGGTGGCAATTCCGAACAGAACGGTGGTTTTTCGCTCGGCCAGTCGCTTTGTGAGCACGATATCCCATATCCGCTCCATCGGCGGGTGATGGTCGTCGCCGTAATTTCGCACACCCGAGTGCCCGTTATACATCTCGACGAAGCCGTCGCCAGCAGCATGTTCGAGAGCGATCAAATCTTCCGCCGTAATTGCGTAATAGAAGTTAGGGTGATTGACGTGAGCGAACATTGGGCGACCGGATCGACGACCCTGTTCAACCACTGCATCCACATTTTTTTGCAGCATCTCGGGGATGCTGCTGCCACCCTGCGGGACAATCGCTTTTTCGAGATTCACACCATTCATGTGAATTGGATGCTGCTCGAACCGATCCGTGATTTCCATACCACGAATGAAAATGAACTCGTTTTTTGCTTCGAAGAAGCTTCGAAACTCATCGAGTGTTTTCAACTTAACTTCGGCGATACCACCGCGTTCACGAGTCTCGACCCAATCGGCACCGAATTTCGCTATGTATCTCTCCAGCGCGATTTTCTTTGGCTCGCTATTGACCGGGTACCAAAACTCGCCTTCCTGCATACGGTTATGGTCACTGAGCACGAGAAAGTTGTAGCCGCGCTCACGGTACCAAGCAGAAACGCTCTCAGGTGGGCTATCACCATCGCTCCACCACGTATGCGTGTGCGTATTTCCCTTCCACCATCCCGGTACAACCGGGGTACGAGTCGTCTCGTCCTGCTGGCTTGTGACTTCATGAGCGAAGAGGACGGAGCTGCCGATTACGAGCAGTCCGATTAGCAGATGGCGGAGCTTTGACGACATCAGGAAAGGCCCTAGGGTTACGAGGAAATAAGCACCGAAAGCTTCCCCTAGTGCTATGACAGTTAGTTGATGCTTATCTTAAAGATCAAAAACAAACTTATGTCAATAAAATTACAGCGCCACCTGCCCACCCGACTCCTGTATTCGATGCGGCGGGATACCCAAGTGCTCGCCGGCGAACTCAGCATTGCGCGACATGAAAGCAAAGACCGCTTTTTGAATGCCCGTCAACTGAGCGCGGCCGTTAGTGACGATGTCGTCACGACCGATAACGTACGTGACCTCCTGCGGAATCACGTCCTTATAGATCCGCTGCACGTCACGCACGAGCGTTGGTACGTTGATCGTTTCCATGAAACCGACCATGCAATGCACGCGCAGTAAGCCAGGACTCAATTCGGTCACTTTAGTTCTCGTACCCACGCTGACTCTGGGCGTGGACGCAACACCAATCGTCATGATGATCGTTCGGGCATGTAACACGCGATTGATCTGAACGTTGCGCACCAAAGTACGCGGGATGCGCGCAGCGTGACTGGTCAGAAAGACGACCGTCTTATCGACGATCTGCGGTTGTACTTCGGCTACCAAACGTCGAAATTCGGCCTCGGTGTAATCTTCGCGACTCGTAACCGCATGAATCGCATCGCGACCGGACTGCCAGGTACGCATGATCCAATAAAGACTCGCGCCGAAGACCAGAGGAACCCAGCCCCCGGCAGCCACTTTTTGTAAGTTGCCAAGGAGATAAGCCGCTTCGATTAAGACGATGAAGCCCAGTAACCCGATCTGCAACCGGCGCCATCGCAAACTAGAGCTCGCGAGGAACAGCACCATCAACACAGAGTCGATCAACATCGTGATCGAAACACCCACACCGTAAGCGCCTGCCAAGCCTTCGGAAGAGCCGAAGCCGATGACGAGCGCCAAAGTAAAGAAGCACATCATCCAATTTAAAAACGGCACATAGACCTGGCCGATCGACTCTTCCGATGAATGCTGTATTTTCATTCGCGGCAAAAGATCAATCTGTAAACACTGGCGTGTGATCGAAAATACGCCGGATATCACGGCTTGAGAGGCAATGATGGTCGCGAGAGTGGCTAATACGATGAATGGGATCAATAGTGACGACGGCACGAGCAGATAAAGCGGGCTATCGATGGCGCTGCCATCACGCAACACCAGTGCACCCTGCCCAAAGTAGTTCAATAGCAAAGCAGGATAGACCAGAAAAATGAATGCTCGAGAAATCGCGGGACGACCAAAATGACCGAGATCGGCATATAAGGCTTCACCACCCGTTACGCACAAGAACACCGCACCGAAGACAGCCAGTGCAACGAGAGGGTGTTGGACGATGATGTGCTCGGCATAGATGGGATTGATCGCCATTAACACTTGCGGATTCTGGCGTACCGACAAAACACCAAGCACGGCGAGCGAGACGAACCAAACCAGCATCACTGGTCCGAATAAACGACCGATCTTTTCAGTGCCTTTTCGCTGCACGAGAAACAAACCGATCAGGATTACCACGGCGATTGGCACGATGAAGCTATGCAGTGTGGGCGCAACGAGCTCGAGGCCTTCCACGGCACTCAAGACGGAAATCGCGGGCGTAATGACACCGTCACCGAAGAACAAGGCGCAGCCAGCGACGCCGAGCGCAAAGACCAGTGACGACCAGCGATAAGCAACTCGCGTCGTAACGAGCTGCATCAAAGACAGTACGCCACCCTCACCATCATTATCGGCCCGTAAAACGATGGCGACGTATTTGATTCCAACGACCAGAGTGATCGACCAAAAAATCAGTGACAGAACACCCAAGACGTTTTCGAGATTCGTGGGGTCGAGCTCGGAGGCCGTGAAAACCGCTTTGAAAGCATAGAGGGGGCTCGTGCCGACATCGCCAAACACCACTCCCATCGCGCCGATGAGCAGTGGCAGAGAAACAGGGTTGTTAGACGTCGAGGACATCGCGGTGAAGCGGCATCATACGCCGTCCTACGTGACATTCCTGTCATTTTCGTCATTCAACCGTCTTGCGCGCGACTCCGCTCGTCAGCCATGCCACGATTTTCGGCAACTTAGGTGCATAGCGCTCCTCGTAGCCCACCGACTGAACTTGTAAACCAGCACCCTCAATCAATGAGCGCATCGGCCGGTCGAGATGACAGCCGCCCCCAATAATTTTTTGCAGCGGAGTTAGTCGATGTTGCCAACAGGCAATCTTTGGGTCGGGTGACAAGCCATGTTCGAGAAATAGGAACTGCCCGCCAGGTTTCAACACTCGGTGTATCTCGCCTAGCGCCGCATCGACATCGGGTATCGAACATAGCGTGAAGGTACTCACGATCGTATCGAAACTTGCGCTATCAAACGGTAGCCGTTCAGCCGACAAGGCATGCACGATGACTTCGCGCGAAGTCTTTGCCAATCGCCTCTTTGCACGGATGTTGAGAGCCGCATCTGGCTCCACGATCTCGAGTCGTCGCACCGACTCGGGATAGTGCGACAGGTTAGCGCCCGTTCCGAAACCAATTTCGAGCACTCGCCCCGTTGCGGGCGCGAGCACAGGCGCGCGATATCGACTGATCCTGCGGTCACTCATTGCTCTATCGAGCAGCGGCGGCAGAACATAGCGCCTATAAAAACTCGTCATCCCCGCATATTGCCAGAACTACCTCAACTGCGTATTGACCTTGCTCCAATAACTTGGATACTGCGCGCCCACCATGGCCAACTATCGTGAAGAAACCGTCCTGCACGTCCATCACTGGGACGAGCGGGTGTTCAGCTTTAAGACAACCCGTGACACCGGATTCCGATTCGACAACGGCCAATTTGTCATGATCGGCCTAATGGTGGACGGTCGGCCGTTGATGCGCGCCTATAGCGTCGCGAGTGCGAATCATGAGGAAGACCTCGAATTTCTCAGTATCAAGGTGCCAGACGGCCCACTCACCTCGCGCCTGCAACATATCGCGGTAGGCGATCGAGTTCTCGTTGGCTTGAAACCCACTGGAACCTTATTGATCACTGATCTGAAGCCGGGTCGAAATCTGTACCTGCTAGCGACCGGAACCGGGCTCGCACCCTACATGAGTATCATCAAGGATCCCGAGACCTATCAAAAGTTCTCGAAGGTGATATTGCTGCACGGCGTGCGCTACGCGAGCGAACTCGCATATCACGATTACATCGTGAACGAGCTGCCACAGCACGAGTTCTTAGGCGACATGGTCAAGAGCCAACTACTTTACTATCCGACGGTGACCCGCGAAATCTATGAGCATCGAGGACGCTTACCGGACCTTTTGCGCAGCGGCAAAGTATCGACTGACCTTGGCATCGAATCACTCGATCCGCAGCACGATCGCGCCATGATTTGTGGTAGCCCCGCCATGCTCAAAGACCTCTCTACCCTTCTTGACGAAATGGGCTTTGCGATCTCGCCCCGTATTGGCGAATCGGGTGACTATGTCATCGAACGCGCTTTCGTCGAACGCTGAGTCAACTTAAGGCGCTATCGCAAAGCTCGCCTTCACTCGAACCCGCAACGTCATGTCGCCGGGCCGATAGCTCTGTTCCGCTGCTCCATCCTCTGCCGAGGCAGCAGATGCTCTTAGCATGACGGACGATGGCATAACGGGTGTATCAACCTCGATCGCATCCACTCGAAGTGCCGCGCCCAGCTTGGCTTCGAGACCCGCAGCGATCGCGACCGCATTTTGCCTCGCATCGCGAGTGGCTTCGGTGAGTAGTTCGCGTCGCAGTTGGCTCTCACTCTGCAGCGCAAAGCGCGGTGGGGCCACTTGATTAGCGCCTGATTTAAGGGTGCGCTCGAGAATCAAGCCGAGCTTTTCCAAATCGCGCAAACGTAGTCGGATAGTTCGGGCAACCTGATAGCCCTGTTGACGGCGAGCACCCGACTTCGGGTCCCAGACGAACTCAGGCTGTACGACCACCGACCCACTATCGATCGCGTCCTCCGGGATGCCGATTTCCTTGAGGCTGCGCAGCACGCTGCTCGTTCGCACGCCGACTTCACGACGCGCATCCTCTATTTTTTCTTCACGAACATCTACTGAGATTTCAAGGTGTGCCAGGTCAGGGCGGACCAGTCGCTCGGAGAGACCAACCACATTGATCACTCCAGCAGAGGAGTCAGCTTGAACCGGCAACGCCATCAGTAGGCAACATAACACCCCAACACCTGGCAGCAGGCTGAAGATTTGGCTGGATGCTTTCATAATAAATAAACCGCCGTCATAGTGATGATCGAGCCTAAGGTCGCAAGCGCCATATCTTTTTGTGCATCCCACTCATCGCCCTGAGCACCAAGATAAGCGGCCCCTTGCCCTTCTCCGAGAATCTCGGTGGCCCACCATTCCAGCACTTCAAAAATCATGCTGGTCGCCATAACCAACATCGGCGAAAGAAAATAACTCCAGTAGCCCACCGGCTGCGCATAACGCTCGAACAACTCAAAGAAGGGATAGGCGAGCAGCACGCCGTAAGCGAAGTGCACGACGCGATCGTAGTGATTACGAGCCCAGCCAAAAAACCGATTGACCCGTATGCCAAACACGGCATGCGTTACATCGTCATAGGGGACTCTGACGTAGGTGTAGTGACCACCGATGATATGCAGCACCAGAAATGCGACGGTCAGGGTGTAGGAGAAATCACTCAGCGGCCAGCGTTCATAAGTGGCGAGCATCGCGGCAACGGTGGCGACCGTGAAGAGGTTCTCGGCAAACCACACGGAGCGATCATGTGGCTTGATCGCAAGCAGCAACCAGAGAGCAGAAAACGGCAGCAGTAACCAGTGTAGGTATGCCATCGTTTCTGGGCGGAGTATTACTCCACCGTCACCGACTTGGCGAGGTTACGAGGTTTATCGACGTCGGTGCCGCGCGCGGTCGCGACGTGATACGAGAGCAACTGCAACGGGATCGTATAAACGACGGGCGCCTGTAAATAACTCACATGCTTCGGCATGGTGATGACGGTGACACCATCCGAAGACTGCATACCCGACTCAGGGTCGGCAAAGACGATGAGTTCGCCACCGCGCGCGCGCACTTCCTGCAGATTCGACTTCAATTTCTCGAGCAAATCGGTATTTGGTGCAACGGCGATCACGGGCATGTCATCGTCGACGAGCGCAAGCGGACCATGCTTGAGTTCACCAGCGGCATACGCCTCAGCGTGAATGTAGGAAATCTCTTTGAGCTTCAGCGCACCTTCCATTGCGATGGGGTGCATCGTGCCGCGCCCTAAGAACAAAGCGTGATGCTTCGGGACAAAGCGCTGCGCGAGTTCACGAATGATCGGATCGAGCGCTAACGTCTTCTCCATCATGCCTGGCAGCTCAACAAGGCGACTGACCAGCGTGTGTTCCTGCTCTGGGCTCGCACCGTGCGTTTTCGCTAAGGCGACAACCAACATGCCAAGAGCGACCAGCTGCGTGGTAAATGCCTTGGTCGAGGCAACGCCAATTTCGGGGCCTGCTCGCGTGAGCATCACCAGCTCAGATTCGCGTACGAGTGAGCTCTCGGGCACATTGCAGATCGCGAGCGAGCTCAAATAGCCCGCTTGTTTTGCAAGACGCAATGCAGCCAAAGTGTCCGCTGTTTCGCCAGACTGACTGATGGTCACAAATAGTGAGTTTTTTGGCACGACCGGATTGCGATAACGATATTCGCTTGCAATCTCGACGGTGCACGGAATTTTCGCAAGCTGCTCGATGAGATAGTGAGCGACGTAACCGGCGTGATAGCTCGTGCCGCAGGCGACGATGTGCACGTGTTCCGTCTTCGCGAAAATCTCGCTTGCGGCAGGACCGAACGCGGCCTCCAGCAAGCGACCATTCGCCACGCGTTCTTGCAAGGTGTCGGCCAGTGCGCGCGGCTGCTCGTGGATTTCCTTGAGCATGAAATGCTCGTACTGTCCCTTCTCGGCTGCATCCGCCGAAAGCTCACTCACATGGAGCTTACGCTCAACGCTAGAGCCTTCACGGTCGACGACTCGAACGCTCTGACGACGCACCTCGGCGACATCACCCTCTTCGAGAAAAATGAAATTCCGAGTGACGGGTAGTAGCGCTGCGATATCGGAAGCGACGAAGTTTTCGCCTTCACCGAGACCGATGACAACCGGACAACCTTCACGCGCGAGGATGACCCGATCAGGATCACGCTCGCTGACGACCGCCAAAGCATAAGCGCCTTCGAGTTCACTTACCGTTGCACGCACGGCTTTGAAAAGATCGCCCACCGATTTCATGTGGTGGTGAATGCGGTGCGCAATGACTTCGGTATCAGTCTCGGACGTAAAGTCGTAGCCGGCCGCGCGCAGCTCAGCGCGCAGTTCATCGTGATTCTCGATGATGCCGTTGTGAACGATGGCGAGCCCATCTTCCGAGATGTGCGGATGAGCGTTGCGTTCACTCGGCACACCATGTGTGGCCCAACGCGTGTGGGCGATGCCGATGGCGCCGTGAGTCGGTGAAGCATCGATGGCATCCTGCAGGATCTGCACTTTGCCAACCGTGCGAACGCGCTTCAGGTGACCCGAACCGTTGAGCACAGCAACGCCAGCGGAGTCGTAGCCGCGATACTCGAGACGTCGCAGTCCCTCGATCAGAACGGGGACGATGTCTCGGTCAGCGATGGCTCCGACGATTCCGCACATAGGAGATAGCTCGATTGATGAAAGCGCGTATTTTGCGCTTTTTCCCGATGTAGATACATCACCCGAAGTGGGGCGATTTAGGCAGTTCAGTTAGAGCCGAATCGTCCCATCCACTTTTGCAAAAACACGATCGAAGGTCGCCATCGGCGTGTGCCCGTGTTGACGAGCATGTTCAACTGTCAGCAAGTCGGCGAGCCCGACTTGATGTATTCGTCGGCAACGTGTGCTTGTTCCACATCATCGCGGACGAGTAGACGTACCAAGACATTGGTATCAACGGCCCGCATGACGTTTTCGGATGTAATCGGCGATGGCAGCTTTTGTGTCGACGGGTTTAGCGCTCGTCGGCGCAGACTCTGAGAACAAGGCTCGGTGTACATCGAGCGTAGTGGCCTTGGTTGCTCGCCGAACGACGAAACCGCCGTCGCAAGACTCCCACTCAAGGATGGCGCCGGGACCGACACCCAAAGTTCGGCGCACCTCTGCCGGTATCGAGATTTGGCCCTGCGCGGTGATCCGTGAATGGAATAGCTTCATCCACATAAATTACCCCGGTAATGCGAGCGGGACAAGCGAGACAGGATGACAGCACGTCCGGGTCACGTCGTGCCGGATTAGTCATCAAATTAAGAAAAAACGAACGTCAGCGCTTCTTTTGCGGCCGCTTCCAGCCATCGAGGGTGAGCTGCTTTGCACGTGCCACCGTGAGCTTGCCGGCTGGCACGTCTTTGGTGACCGTAGAGCCTGCACCCACAGTCGCGCCCTCGCCGATCGCAATTGGGGCTACCAATACCGAGTTGGAGCCGGTGTGGGCATCATCACCAATGGTAGTGTGGTGCTTGTTGGCGCCATCGTAGTTAGCGACGATAGTGCCCGCACCGATGTTGACTCGCGCGCCGACAGTGGCGTCGCCCACATAGGCGAGATGGTTTGCCTTCGCGCCGCCCGCCATCGAGGAATTTTTGATCTCGACGAAATTGCCGATATGCACTTCGTCGGCGAGCTTGGCACCAGGGCGTAGTCGAGCAAAGGGACCGATTAGCGATCCCGTACCCACGCTCGCCTGTTCGATCACACAGTTCGGGTGGATCACGACATCGGCGGCGATCTCGCAATCGCGAAGCACAACATTTGGGCCGATCCGGACTCGATCACCGAGCGTCACGTGACCTTCGAACACGACGTTCACATCGATAGTGACATCACGCCCAATAGATACCGAACCGCGCACATCGACACGCGCGGGATCAATGACGGTCGCACCGGCGACCATGAGCTCGCGCGTCCGCAGTCGACGATATTCCGCTTCGACCTCTGCCAGCTGCAGCTTATCGTTGATACCCAAAACTTCGGCAACGGTCGGTGCGATCAGAGGTTTGACCTCAACGCCTTCGGCAACCGCCATCTCGATGATGTCGGTGAGGTAGTACTCGCCCTGTGCGTTGCTGTTTTTCAGGCGAGCGAGCCAGGCGCGTAAACGCGCAACCGGAACGGCCATGACGCCGGTGTTGCCTTCGCGGATTGCACGCTCGTCGGTAGTTGCATCCTTTTGTTCGACGATACGCAGAACCTTGCCGCTCGCATCACGCACGATACGGCCATAACCGGTCGGATCATCGAGTTGTACCGTTAAAAGCGACATGGCATCGCGACTCGCCAACGCTAACAACTGTTGCAGCGTGTTGGCATCGATCAACGGCACATCACCATAAAGAACGAGCGCTATGGCATCGTCGTCGAGAGCGGGTAATGCCTGCTGCACCGCATGGCCCGTGCCAAGTTGTTCGGCCTGCAGAGCCCATTTCAAAGTGGCATCGCCCGCGAAGGCATCGCGCACGCGGTCGCCACCATGCCCATAGACCACATGGATCGATGCGGGACTCAAAGATTTCGCCGTGGATATGACGTGACCGAGCAGAGGTTTGCCGGCCAGTGGCTGCAGAACTTTTGGCAAGTCGGACTTCATCCGCTTGCCCTGGCCTGCAGCCAGGATGACGATCGAGAGAGACGAACCAGACCGAGCGCTGCTCGAGCCTGCGCTCATGATCAGCCTTTAGTCTTGCGCAACTTCGCGATCATCTTCAGCTGAGCGGCAGCGCGAACGAGTTCGGCGAGCGCCTCGGCTTCGGAGATCTTATCGAGGTTGCTCGCGAGCAACTCCTCGGCACGCTGTTTCGCTTCGAGTGCACGTGCCTCGTCGAGATCGTGCGCACGCAAGGCGGTGTCGGCCAGCACCGTCACTTTCTTCGGCTGAATTTCGATGGCACCACCACCAACGAAAAACGACTGCTCATCGCCGTCCGGCGT
>Ga0208009_1000332_pt1 | contig 13493 bp, 14 predicted proteins | sample Wag4_2014_7_16_FD_187364 | JGI IMG/M metagenome (GOLD analysis project Ga0208009, IMG submission 187364) | Fresh water mixed with fracking chemicals microbial communities from Ohio, USA - Utica-2 Time Series FC 2014_7_16 (SPAdes) (version 2) ...
CCCTGAAGCGACCCGCATGGCCCCGGGCACGACAGGCAGCAGCCCAGTGCCCACCAGGGTTCGAAGCACAGCCCCCAGCGCCCCGCCCGCACCGGTGCGAAGCACCGACACGGCCAAGGGGAGCCCTTCCCGCGGCTCGACGACCATCCGAGCGAAGCCCGCCGAGGCGACAGCGGCCCCAGCGACCGAAGCCCAGAGCCCGGCAGCAGCAGGCCTGCCGCGCCAACCCGGGGCAGCGCTGGAACTGGCCCGGGCGATCGCGGAGGGAGCCGCCTCCGCCCTGCCCAACGACGGGGTCACCCAGGCGATGGCCGCACAGCAACGCCGCCAGCTCTGGCTCGATCCAGGCCAGCAGCGCCAGCTGCAGCGCACCTGGGAGCAGGCAGATGTGAGCGCCCCTCCCGCTGACTGGGGCGACCTGCCTGACGGCACCCAGGTGCGACGAACCAGCCGCGTCAGCCTCGGCAGCCTTGCCGATGGGGACGTCAAGGCCAGGTCCCTGGTGAGCCGTCTGCACATCACGCTGCTATGGCCGCAGGGCTCTCAGCTGTGGCTGCTGCGGCTGCCCCTGGCCGGCCCCGCCAGCCAGACCAATCCGGGCTAACCGTTTCTTAAACGCACCGCTACCGCGCCTTTGCCTGGCCCTCCATGGCGGCCCATAGCGTTCAAACAAACCAGGTCCAGCCCGTCATGGTGTTCACGCCTGCCCACGAAGCCAGCGCTCGCGACAGCTTCCGGGACCTGCTCGAAACCAGCTACGAGAAACGGAGCCTTGTTCACCTGAGTGCGGGCAGCGACGTGCCCCTGCTGAAGAAGAGTGTTTGGCTGGTGGTGCGCGGCATGGTGAAGCTCAGCGCCATCTCGATGCAGGGCGATGAGCTGTTGCTCGGTCTGGCCGGTCCGAACGAGCCCTTCGGTGATCCGCTCAGCAACGTGCAGGCCTATGAGGCACGCACCCTGCTCGATAGCGACCTGCTCTGCCTGAGCTGTGAGGAACTGGCCCGTTCCCCCCACCTGGCCGTTGCCGTGCTGCAGGGAATGGCGGCCCGTTACCGCCAGAGCGAAGCGATGCTGGCCCTGCTCGGCCTGCGCCGCATCGATGACCGGGTGCGCGGCTTTCTTGAGCTGATGGCCAACGATTACGGCCAGCCCTGCGACCAGGGCCTGCGTCTGAACATCCGCCTCACCCACCAGGATCTGGCCAGCGCCCTGAGCACCACCCGCGTCACCGTCACCCGGGTGCTGGGCAACCTGCGGGATGAGGGCTGGCTGCAGATTGATGCCCAGCGCCGCCTGGTGATCAGCCACCAGCCCCTGGCCAAGCGATGAATCCGCAGCAGCGGCCCCTGCGGCTGCTGCTGGTGACAGCCGATCCACCAGGCAGACCGACGCTGCAGCAAGCCTTCCAGAAGGAAGGTTTTTTTGTGGTGACGTGTGAGGGAACGGGGAACCTCCAGCAGCACCTGTCCCGGGACGACGACTGGGATCTGCTGGTGGTCTGCGGCGATCCCTGCGCGGCAGATGTGCTGGCCACCTGCGCCTGTCAAGGTGACCGTCCTCGGGCCGTGCCGCTGCTGGTGATCGGCAGCACCACCGCAGCGACCGGGGAGACGGCACGGGTGCGGGCCCTGGAAGCCGGTGCCGATGACGTGATGCTGGAGCCATTCGGACTGGCGGAGTGCCTGGCCCGCTGCCGTGCCCTGGCCCGCCGGCGCCAGCTGGGCGGCGAAGCCCGCACGGTGCTGCGCTGCGGGCCGATCGAAATGGTGGTGGAGGAGCATCGGGTGATGCGCGATGGCAACGTCGTCGCCCTGTCTCCGCGCGAGTTCCGGCTGCTGCGCTTCCTGCTCGCGCACCAGGGGCGGATCTGGCATCGGGAGGATCTGCTGAGCCGGGTGTGGGGAGAGCTGGAAGCCCTTGACCTCGACCCCAAGACCGTGGATGTGCACATCCACTGGCTGCGACTGAAGCTGGAAACCGACCCGGCCCGACCCGCGTTGATCACCACCGTGCGGGGCAAGGGGTACCGCATTGCCTGATCAGACCCTGTTCTGGAATCATCCGCTGAGGGGCGAGAATGGCGGCATGCAACCCCGGCTGCTGGTCGTCGAAGACGACGAAACAATCCGCGAGACGATCCGCGATTCCCTGGAACTGGAGGGATTCACGGTCACTGCCTGCGGCAATGGTCGCGATGCTCTCCAGTCGCTGCAGCGGGCACCCCAGGGGGATGGGTTCGCGCTGGTGGTGCTCGATCTGATGCTGCCGGGCCTGGGCGGTCTGGACGTGTGCCGCCAGCTCCGCTCCGCCAACGACCACACCCCCATTCTGGTGGTGAGCGCCCGCGACAGCGAAACCGACCGGGTGCTCGGGCTGGAGGTGGGAGCCGATGACTATCTGATCAAGCCCTTCGGCATGCGCGAACTCGTTGCCCGCTGCCGGGCCCTGTTGCGACGCACCACCAGTACGACCGACAGCAGGGTGCTGGAGCACGCCAACCTGCGCCTTTATCAGGAGGAGTGCCGGGTCACCCGCGACGGTATCGACGTCAATCTCTCCCCAAAGGAGTATCGGCTGCTGGAACTGTTCATGCAGCACCCAAGGCGCGTCTGGAGCCGCGACAAACTGCTGGAACAGGTCTGGGGCATTGACTACTTCGGAGACAGCAAGACAGTGGATGTGCACATCCGCTGGCTGCGCGAGAAGCTGGAACTGAATCCTTCTGCTCCCGAGCACCTGATCACCGTGCGCGGGTTCGGCTACCGGTTCGGATGAGTGCTCGCCTCTGAAGCGCTCCTGACCCACCACCACTGACGTTGCTCTGATGATCTGGGGATGGCTGTGGCGGTGGCGCCAGCAACGGCGGCGGTTGGCCTCCCTGCCGGGATCCCTGCAGCTGCTGAGCTGGATGGATGCCTCACCTGTGGGCTGGATCCTGCTGGCGGAGGGCGATCAGGTACGACACATCAACCCCAGGGCGCTGCGGATTCTGGGGGTGGAAGGCATCAGCCGCTGCCGGGGAAGGGAGCTGCGGGAGATCTGCGCAGACGCCAACCTGGCCAGCAGTGTGGCGATCGCCAGACGCCAGGACCGGGCGCAGCGACTGGAATGGCCCTTCAATGGACAGGACTACGACCTGATGGTGGTACCCGGCAAGGCGGGCTGGGTGGGGATCCAGCTGCAGAGTCGCCGTTCGCTGGAGGCCCAGCTTGAGCAGCAGGAACGATGGGTGAGCGATGTGGCCCACGAACTGAAGACACCGCTCACGGCGCTGCTGCTGGTGGGCGACAGCCTGGCCGCCCAGGTCAGTCCGCAGAACGAACGGCTGGTGGAGCGGTTGCAACGGGAATTGCTGCGCCTTCAGGAGCTGGTCGGCGACCTGCTCGAACTCTCCCGGCTGGAGAACACCATGCCGGGGCGCGGCCTGCAGCTGCACAACCTGGAACTCGGTCTGCTGGTGGAACAGGTGTGGAACGGGCTGCGCCCCCTGGCCGAGCAGCGGGGGGTGAGCCTGGCTCTGCAGCAGAAGCAGGAGCTGTTGATCGAAGCCGATAACTCCAGACTGCATCGGGCCCTGCTCAACCTGATCGACAACGCCGTGCGTTACAGCCCCGATGGCGAGCAGGTGACGGTGACGCTCAGCGGCCGCGGCGGCTGGTGTCAGGTGAGCGTGCGCGATCGCGGGCCGGGGTTGAGCGAGCAGGATCTCGAGCACCTGTTCGAGCGGTTCTACCGGGGCGATCCCTCGCGGGTGCGCAGCCAACGCAGTGGCAGCGGCCTGGGACTCTCCATCGTGCAGCAGATCGCCCTCACCCATGGCGGCAGGGTGCAGGCGAGCAACCATCCTGAAGGTGGTGCCCAGCTCGACCTGATCCTGCCGTTGCGGCATTCGCAGCACCAGCTGGATCAGCCGGGTTGACCGGAGATCCAGCCCGCAGCCCACGCCCACCGGCCATGGGACATCAGGGGTGCAGCGGTGGTGCTCAGTTGACGCGCACCTCCACCACGCGACCGCCGAGACGACCGATGCGCTGCAGTGCCTCGTTCATGCGCGTGAACGGCACCCGCATCACAGTTTCAGAGGAGCGGCAGTAGCTGTTGTCGGCGATGCCGGTCACCAGCAGGGTGACCAGGCGGGAGCTGCTCGACTGACTCGAGCGGCTGCCGGCCAGCACGGGCAGACCGCCCACCCGGTCGGAACGGTCGCTGTTGAACACCGCCACACCACGGCCGAGATCGGCGGCGTCGATGCCGGAACCAACGGAGGCCCGGAAGAAGACGGGGCCTGAGCTCGGCGGATTAACAGCGATGGCACGGTTCACGTGCACCACCTTGTTCAGGCGCGACTGCACGCCGGCGGCGTCACCCTTCACCGATGCCGCAGCACCACGGGCCAGCTGCATCAGCCAGGAGAACTGACGCGCCTCCTGCCCCTTGGAATAGTCCCAGCCGTGGATGAAGGGCACCACGTCCTGGCCGAAACGCTCCTGATACTCAATGCTGTCAATGTAGGAGTCAATCTCCGCATCGCATCCTTGCTCCTGCAGGATCGTGAAGTGATGCAGCATTTCAGCCTTGTTCTGGGGTGCGCGACCCAGCAGATGCTTGAAGTTCAGCTCAATAAATCTGTAGGGATTGCAATTCTCAAAGAACTTCTGCTTGTACAGACCACTCTTGGCAACCTGACGAACGAACTCCCGCACCGTGAGATCACCGTTGCGGAACAGCGATTCGAGGCCTTCGAGGCGCTCACTGGTCATGATGTACTGATTGCCAAGCACCTGCTGGTACACCGCACGGATGATCGTGTTGCGGTCTTCCGAGGAGGCGTGAGCCCAGTTTTCCTTGTTGCGGGCATTTGCAAAACGTTCAATGCCAAGAACGGGGGCTTTGACCAGAGCCATGGGGGGAGATGGCGGCGAAGGGCAAGGGGCGCCACGAAAGGCGCGGCAGCGACAGTAAAAGCGTTCCGAGCCGGCCACGCCGAGGTTCATTGAATGTTTATGTTCCTGTTAAGAGGTTTGAAGGTGGCGGCTTTGGCCGCTCTCGCTATGGTCTGACTGCGAACCTCAATGCCCGCAACGGCAACCCACCTTCTGGTCATGCACTTCTGGGCACCTGAAATTGATCCATCCCATCCGATGGACTGCACGCAGCCGGAGCGCTACGCCATTCAGCGCCTCGACAACGCCAACTTTCTGGCGGTGGAAGGCCAGGACCAACGGGTCACCGAAGTGATGGAGGCTGGGGATGCCTACCTGTTTCACACTCATGAAGCTGCTCTGCGGGCCGCTCACGAACTCAATCACACGGGTCGTGGGCCGGTGGATGTGGTGAAGATCGAGTGGGACCCCGTGGCCCGCTGATCCACAGGCAGGTGTTGGCTCAGGCCGGGATGTCTAGGGTGATTCCGTAGCGGCGCCTGCCCATGTCCATCTTCGCCGATAACAGCCTCAGCATCGGCCGCACGCCGCTGGTGCAGCTGCAGCGGGTGACGCGGGGATGTGGGGCGCGCGTGCTGGCCAAGATCGAGGGCCGCAACCCGGCCTATTCGGTGAAGTGCCGGATCGGAGCAGCGATGATCTGGCAGGCGGAACAGGATGGTCTGCTGGGAGCGGGAAAGGAGCTGATTGAGCCCACCAGCGGCAACACCGGCATCGCCCTGGCCTTCGTGGCCGCGTCCCGAGGCATTCCGCTCACCCTCACCATGCCGGAGACGATGAGCCTGGAACGGCGCAAGCTGCTCACGGCCTATGGGGCGCGCCTGCTGCTCACCGAAGGGCGCCGGGGCATGCCCGGTGCGATCAGCGCCGCCCGGGAGCTGGCCGAGTCCGATCCCGATCGCTACGTGCTGCTGCAGCAGTTCGCCAACCCCGCCAATCCCCGCATCCACCACGACACCACGGGTCCGGAAATCTGGACCGACTGCGAGGGGAGCGTGGACGTGCTCGTGGCCGGGGTAGGCACCGGCGGAACGATCACCGGGGTCAGCCGCTACATCAAACACACCCTCGGCAAGCCGCTGCTTTCCGTGGCGGTGGAGCCGGACAACAGTCCGGTGATCAGCCAGACCCTGGCCGGGCAGGAGCTGAAGCCGGGCCCGCACAAGATTCAGGGGATCGGAGCCGGCTTTGTGCCGACCAACCTCGACCTTGACCTGGTGGATCGGGTGGAAACCGTCAGTGATGCCGAAGCGGTGGAAATGGCCCGACGGCTGATGCGGGAAGAGGGGATCCTGGCGGGCATCTCCTGCGGCGCCGCCACCACCGCTGCCCTGCGCCTGGCGGCGGACCCCGCCTTCAGCGGCCAGACCATCGTGGTGGTGCTGCCGGATTCGGGCGAGCGCTATCTCAGCTCCGTGCTGTTCGAGGGGATGTTCGATGCGAGCGGCCTGGCCCCGGCCTGAATCCGTGCTGGCTGCCCTCACCGATACCCTGCACCGCAGATCCGCCCCACCAGGGATGAGTCGCCCTCACCGCATCTGGGTCGTGGACGATGACCCTGAGATTCGCCAGCTGCTGGCCACCTACCTGGGTGAGCAGGGCTATGACGTGCGCACTCTCGCCGACGGCAGACAGCTGACCGCCCGGCTCGAGAGCCAGCGCCCCGATCTGGTGGTGCTCGACCTGATGCTCCCGGGTGATGACGGCCTGACCCTGCTGCGGCGTCTGCGGGATGGGGGCGACGACCTGCCGGTGCTGATGCTCACCGCCCGCGGTGATGCGGTCGACAGAATCATCGGCCTTGAACAGGGGGCCGATGACTATCTGGCCAAGCCGTTCCTGCCGCGGGAACTGACCGCCCGCATCGAAGCGGTGCTGCGCCGCCGCGGCCTGCAGCCGGCCGGTGCGCCGCTGGCCATGGCGGAGCGGATCCGCTTCGGGCGCTGGGACCTCGACCCCAGCGCCCGCAGCCTGACGCGCGACGGCGAGGCGGTGGCGATCACCAGCGGGGAGTTCAGTCTGCTGCTGGCTCTGGCCAAGCACCCCCATCAACCCCTGTCGCGGGAGCGACTGATCGAGCTGGCCCGGGGTCCGGCCAGCGAGACCGATGCCCGCAGCATGGATGTGCAGATCTCTCGCCTGCGCCGGCTGCTGGAAGACAACCCCAGCCAACCCCGCCACATCCAGACCGTGTGGGGATTCGGTTATGTGTTCGTCCCCGATGGTCAGGCCCGTCGCTGATCAGGGCCGCTGGCTGCGGCTGCTCGCCTACGGGGCCACCGGGCTGGCCCTGTGGCTGCTGAGCCTGCTGGTGGTGCAGAGCCTGCTGGCCAGGCGGATCGCCGGGGCGCAGCTGGCCCAGCTCGCCTCGGAGGTGGCCTTCAGCCTGCGGTTGGGAGAACTGGTGCTGGAGCGTTATCCGATGGAGACGGTGGCTGAGCTCAGCGGGCTGGACCTGCATCGCCAGCCGGCCGCCGGGCCAGGTGGACGGGACGGCGCCGGCGAGGCCGAGGCGACAGCCCTGCGCCGGGAGCTCTGCACCACACTGAGCCACTGCCGGCAGGTGCGTGCCGCCGATGGGCGTCTCTGGGTGGAACTGGCTTCGCCGATCGACCCGGTGTGGCTGAGCACGGCGATTCCCCAACCGCAACGCTGGCCGCCAGACCCTCTCTCGCTCGGCCTGTCCCTGGTGGCCGCCGGCCTGGCCCTGAGCACCCTGGTGCTGACTCTGGAAGTGCGGCGGCCACTGCGACTGCTGGAACGATCTCTGATGCAGCTTGGTTCGGGGCTGGATCCACAGCCGCTGCCGGCACGGGGCGCGGCGGCCGTGCGCCGAATCACGACCGGTTTCAACACCCTGGCCGCCCAGCTGGCACAGGCCCGCCAGGACCAGGCGACGATGCTCGCCGGCATCGGCCATGACCTCAACAGCCCACTCACCAGGCTGCGCCTGCGCCTGCATCTGGCTGAAACCAGGGCGATGTCGACCGAGGAGCAGCAGCGGGCCCTTGCTGATCTGGATTCCCTGGAGCGCATCACCGGCCAATTCATCAGCTTCGCGCGGGGCCAGGGCGACGAAGCGCCGGCACCGCTGGATCTGCAGGCCCTGCTGGCGGAACTGGCGGGCCAGAGCGGGCTGGAACCCCTGACGCTGGAGCTTGAGCCCCTGCAGGCCCTGGTGCAGATCACCGCACTGGCCCGCGCCCTGACCAACCTGCTCGACAACGCCCGCAGCCACGGTTGCCCTCCCTACCGACTGCAACTGTCTGCCTGGGGTGAGGATGGTTTCGCGATCAGCGTGATCGACAGCGGCGCCGGCGTCGATCCAGAGCAGTGGTCGAAGCTGCTTCAGCCCTTCCAGCGGCTTGACCAGGCCCGTGGCGGCAACGGCCACTGCGGTCTGGGCCTGGCGATCGCCGAACAGGTGGCCCGGGCCCATGGCGGGGGTCTGCTCTGTCGGCGCTGCACGGCGCCTGAGCCGCCGGGCTTTGCGGTCGTGCTGCAGGGGCGATCCTTGGGGCCCTCCCCTGCAGACACATCCAGTCACAACTCAACCGGGTTCAGTCGGATGCCTGTCAGATCTGCCGTGCAGGATTGGAGCCGTTGATCGTCCGGTCTCCAACCGACATCCCCTTGATGACCCATCCCCTGACTTTCAGCAGGCGAGCACTCCATGCCGGCCTGGCCGCCATCCTGCTCAGCGCCGCCAGCGGTGTGCCGGCACTGGCCCAGGACTCAGCCCCCTCGGCCAAGCTCAGCAAGGAGCAGCAGGAGAAGATCTTCCCCGAACGCAAGGCGCTGCTGCTGGAGGACTTGAAGGAGCGACGCCGGATCCTCGAAACGAGCGAGCGCTGCGTCAATGGTGCCCGCAAGTCAGACGGCCTGCGGGACTGCCTGAAGACCCAGCGCAAGGCGGAGATGACGCTGCGCCAGAAGGAGCGCGACGGCATGCGACGCATCTTTGAGCGCAACGGCATCAATGCGCCGGTGGGCGGTCCCGGCGGCAAGGGCAAAGGGCAAGGCAAAGCCAAGGGCCAGAGCCAGGGGCAGCAGGTCAACTGAGCCAGCCGGCATAATGAGAGGACTGTGATCGTGCTGGGAGATGGGCTCGCAGCAAAACGTGTCAGCCAGCCAATCTGCCCCGACGACTCCATCAGCCCCGGCCCATCAGACACGTGGTGCCGCCCAACCAACCCATACCGATCGGCCATCCTCTCCCGATCCGCTCATGGCTCCCCCCAGCCCGCAGCTGCTGGGGGAATTGAGTCAGTTTTTCCGGCTCCTCAGTGAACCGGCCCGCCTGCAGCTGCTCTGCCAGCTCAAGCACAGTTCGATGGATGTGGCGGCTCTGATCGAAGCCACCGGTTTTTCCCAGTCCCACATCAGCCGCCAGCTGGGTCAACTGCAGCGGGCAGGCCTGGTGAGCTGCAAACGCGATGGCGTGCGCCTGATTTACTCCGCCGACGACGACCTGGTGCACGATCTCTGCGACCTGGTGCAGAACCGGCTGCGCCAGAGACTGGAGCACCAGTTGCTGGCGATCCAGGCAGCCTGAACGGTTTGGAGCCCCTCAGCCGCCGCCGGTTGCTCAGCCTGGCCGGCGGCGGCGCCCTGCTCCTGCTGGCGAGAGACCTGGCCGGACAGCCGGTTGTCAGCCGCTCGATGCAACCGGCGGAGCGGCTGGGCATCCTGGCGCGGGGCAGCCAGCGCCTCGGCCTGATCAGCGATCTCAATTCCAGTTATGGCTCCAGCAGCTATGTCCCCCAGGTGCACCGGGGCGTGCAGCTGTTGCGGGAACTGCGCGTGGATCTGGTGCTCTGCGCGGGCGACATGGTGGCCGGCCAGAAACTGGGCTTGAGCGCCAGTCAGCTCGATCACCTGTGGAGCAGCTTCGAGCGTCAGGTGCTGCAGCCGCTGCGCAACGCCGGTGAACCCTTCGCACCGGCGATCGGCAACCATGACGGCTCCAGCAGCAAAGGGACGTCCGGGTACCTGTTCGCCCGCGACCGTGAGCGGGCGTCGCGCTTCTGGCGGGCGCGCCGCGATTCCCTTGGCCTGCAGTTCCTCGAGGGCGGTGGCTTCCCGTTTCGCTACAGCATCCGCCAAGGGGACGTGTTCATCGTGGTGCTGGATGCCTCATCCGCCCAGGTGAGCGAAAGCGACTGGAACTGGCTCGACCACCAACTCGGCTCCGCAGCGGCGCGCCGGTCTCGCCTGCGGCTGGTGATGGGGCACCTGCCTGCCTACGGACTCAGCCGAGGCCGCGACCGCCCAGGCGAGGTGCTGCAACGGCCCGAACGGCTCCGACGGCTGATCGAACGCCACGGCGTGCATCTGTACGTGAGCGGCCACCAGCACGCCTGGTATCCAGCCCGGGTGGGAGACACCAACCTGCTGGGGCTGGGAGCGATGGGCAGCGGGCCTCGCCCCTTGCTCAGTGGCGGCCAGCCGGCGGTGCAGACCCTCACCCTGCTCGACCTGTTCCCGGAGCGCAACCTGCTGGTGGAGACCACCATCGATCTCAATCGGCTGAGGCCCATCCCGGTCTCCAGTCGACCCGTCACCCTGCAGCCGCGGGGCGGGCCGCTGCTGCAACGCCGCGATCTACGCATGACACTGGGTTGACCGGCCAGCCGGCAATGCCCCCTAACCTGCCGCAGACCGCAGCGTTTGGATGCGTCTCCAGTGCTCAGGATCCGGATCGCTGTCCGTCGCATCGGTTGGTACTGCGGAGGTGAGGCCGTGCGCTGGATGACCTCCTTGATGCTGGCGCTGGCCGGATCCGGCCTGATCGGGACCGCAGCCAGCGGGGCAGACCAGCATCACGCCGTTGCCAGCCCCTTGGCGGACTCCCCACTGCGTCACGACCAGATCGGCAGCACCAGCCAGTTCAGCGACCTGCGCCCGACCGACTGGGCCTATCAGGCCCTCTCCGATCTGATCGAACGGGTTGGCTGTGTGGCCGGCCATCCCGATGGCCTTTACGGCGGTGGCCAGACCATCAGCCGCTTCGAAGCAGCGGCTCTGCTGAACGCCTGCCTCGAGCGCGTCAGCGAGGTGACGGACACGCTCAGTCGCCTGATCGCCGCCTTCGAGCCGGAACTGGCTGTGCTGCGCGGCCGGGTTGATGGGCTGGAGGGCAGGATTCGGACACTGGAGGCCCAGCAGGTCTCAGCCACCACCAAGCTCTCCGGCCTGGCCACCGTTGTCATGGGCGGTGTGAGCCACCATCCTGCCGGCGGGAGGGTCACGGTCAACTACGACCTGCAGCTGAACATCGACACCAGCTTCACCGGCAAGGACCTGCTGCGCACCGTGCTGCGCGCAGGCAATTTCGACACTGCCGGCAATGCCTTCAACCGTGGACTCTCCACGCTGGAGACCGCCTTTCAGCTGGATGAGGGCCCCGATCTGATGGGCGTCGATCGACTGTTCTACCGATTCCCGCTGGGCAACGGTGTCACGGCCACCCTCGGCGGCCGGGTAGGCCAGGAAGACATGCTGGCGCTCTGGCCCAGCGTCTACCCGAGCAGCACGGTGCTCAACCTGCTGAACCTGGCGGGGGCTCCGCTGGCCAACAACCAGAATCTCGGCCCCGGCTTCGGCCTGTGGTGGCAGGCCAGTGGTTGGAGCGTGAGCGCCAACGTCGTGGCAGCCAACGGCTCGACGTCCTCCCAGGGGCTGTTCGGCGGCGACTCCGCCACCACCAGCACCGTGCAGTTCGGGTATGGCCGCGACAACTGGGGCATCGCAGCGATTTATTCGGCGATCGATGGCGGTGTGGAGGTACCCGGGGGCACCCCCTTCGTCACCCGCCAGATCGAAAGCGACGGCTCCCGCACCAATGCCTTCGGCATCAGTGGTTTCTGGCAGCCCGTCGCCAGCGGCTGGATCCCTTCGATCAGCGCCGGCTACGGCATCAACGGCAGCGACGCCGGGGACCTGCGCATCAGCCAGTCGTGGATGGTGGGCCTGCAGTGGAGCGATGTGCCGGCCAAGGGCAGCAGCTTCGGGATGGGATTCGGCCAGCCCGCCTTCGCCACCGCCACCCGCAATGGGGCGGCGACCGAGAACGGGGTCTGGGCCTGGGAATGGTGGGTTCGCTGGCAGCTGAGCGACCAGATCAGCCTCACCCCGGCCATCTTCTTCCTCGACCATCCCAACGGCAGCGGCCGGGACCAGCTCGGCGCCCTGCTCAAGACCAGCTTCGCCTTCTGATCAGGGGGCCAGCCGCTCGATCCGCCACGACGCTCCGTCCCCTTGGGGCTGCGGCGATCGGCTGTAGCGGAAGCGGTCGTGCAGGCGATCGGCTCCGCCCTGCCAGAACTCAAATTCCTCCGGCACCACCCGGTAGCCGCCCCAGCCACTGGGCAGGGGGACCTGACCATCGGCAAAGCGCTGCCGCAGGTGCTGCCACTGCATCTCCAGAACCGCACGGGAGCTGATCACCGCGCTCTGCTGCGACACCCAGGCCCCCAGGCGGCTGCCGAAGGGACGCGACACGAAATAAGCCAGCGATTCGGCCGCAGCGATCCGCTCAGCTGTCCCGAGCACGCTCACCTGGCGCTCCAGGCCATACCAGGGGAAAAGCAGGCAGACGTGGGTGGTCGCGTCAATCTCCCGCGCCTTGCGGCTGCCGTAGTTGGTGAAGAACACCAGGCCGCGCTGGTCAAAGGCCTTGAGGAGAACGGTGCGGCTGGAGGGCCGCTGCCCATCGCTGGTGGAGAGCACCATGGCGTTGGGCTCGAGCAGCTCGGCGGCACAGGCCTGCACAAACCACTGACGAAACTGCTCCAACGGATCGGCATGGAGATCACGACGCCGCAGCGCACCCCGCCGGTAGTCGCGGCGCAGGGCGGCTGGATCGTCGCCTGCGGCGCATCCCATCGCACGCTCGTCTGATGATTCCACTATCGACCCCTGGGGCCTGGGCAGCAACCATGCCTGCACCGGGAGGCGGCCATGCTCTGATCGGTGCAAGCGCCAAGACCCGGCTCATCGATGACCACCCCACCAGCTTCGTCGCAGCGATCCGTAAGCAACGATCCGCAGCAGTGGGATCAGCGCTATCGGGAGGGGAACGACGGCTGGGAACTGGGTCGGCCGGCACCGCCTCTGGAGCACTTTCTCCGTCACCATCCCTCCGCCCCCCGCCCGAACGGACTGGTGCTGGTACCCGGCTGCGGGCGGGGCCATGAGGCCGCCCTGCTCGCCGAGCTGGGCTACACGACCCTGGGTCTCGATTTCAGTGCCGAAGCGATCAAGGAAGCCCGACGGCGGCATGGCGCCGATCGTGCGGAGCTGCGCTGGCTCCAGGCCGACCTCTTCGACCACAGGGCCCTCCAGACGGCAGGTCTGCGGGAAGGCAGCCTTGCGGGAGTGGTCGAACACACCTGCTTCTGCGCGATCGATCCAGCCCAGCGCGAGGCCTACCGAACCACGGTGGCCAGCCTGCTCAGGCCAGGCGGCTGGCTGCTGGGTCTGTTCTTCTGCCACAGCCGTCCGGGCGGGCCACCCTTCGGCAGCGATCCGCAGGAGCTGGCGCGGAAC
>Ga0208009_1000335_pt1 | contig 13453 bp, 13 predicted proteins | sample Wag4_2014_7_16_FD_187364 | JGI IMG/M metagenome (GOLD analysis project Ga0208009, IMG submission 187364) | Fresh water mixed with fracking chemicals microbial communities from Ohio, USA - Utica-2 Time Series FC 2014_7_16 (SPAdes) (version 2) ...
AACTTCGCGGAATACTCGTTCAAGTTCTGCTTCGTCGTCGCGTACCACTCCAAGGTTGATTACCTCACAACCTGTTGCGGCAATCATTGAGTCCAACATGGTCAGGTTGCTCTCGCGAATTTGACCGATGCGTAATGGCGAGCCGTCAACCACTAATTCGTCACCCGTTGACAACAACGCAACTCGCGCGCGAGGAAACGCACGTACCGATCGAGCGTTCACACTGGCAAGCACACCAACTCCCGCCGCGTTCATCACCGTGCCGGGAACAAATACTGTTTCACCCGCGCGCACATCGCTTCCCGCATCGCGAATACCATCGTGAACCTTTGCGCTACGCGAAATGAGAACATGGGTTTCGCCAACTCGCTGCGTGTCCTCCACCATCACCACTGCGTCTGCACCGCTTGGCATCGGTGCACCCGTCATGATGCGAATTGCTTCACCTGTATTGACCGAAATTTTTGGTGCCGCCCCTGCAGCCAACGTGTCCACAACCACAAGTTCAACTGGCACCTGCTCGGTATCTGCAGTGCGCACGGCGTAACCGTCTACTGCAGTATTTAGAAACGGCGGAACGTCCTCAACTGCAACTACATCTTGAGCCAAAACCCTGCCGGTCATTTCTGAATACGCAACCTGCACAGGTGTCAACGGTGTGCACCCTGCCAACACCATTTCTTGAGCCTCATGCAGCGGAATCATCTGTCTGAACGGTATCGCCGCGTGACAGGCTGTAGCCATGGTGAACTACCCCGCGCTCGGACCTTCGGGCCACAGCGCCACCTGGAAATCTGTCGATGGAGCGCACGAAAGCTCTGTGACGGTGCAGTGGGAGAACGAAGGTTGGACTGCAAACGGAACCCTTGGCGCCGACAATGCTCAATTTGTTATTCGCATGTCGGCTACGTGGATGGTGCAACAGTTCTTACTGTTTCGCGACCTGGAAGAACCAGACCTGTGGCTGGCAACTGATGGACACGGCCGCTGGGGCGAAATGAATGGTGCCCATCGCACCGAACTAGACGGGTGCGTCGATATCGACCTGCGCGGAACACCATTTACGAATGTGATTCCTATTCGCCGACTGCCACTTCTCGTCGGCCACAGTGCACAACAAAATGTGATCACCATTGATATTGAAACGCTTGCTGTTGTGGTGAAGCCACAGTTGTACACACGCGTGAATGAACACACGTGGCGCTATTTCAGTTTTGCTTCAGACAGCGACGTTGAAGTTGCAGTTGATGAACACGGATTCGTGATTGACGAACCGAATTCATTTGTGCGCGTTACTCAGTAATTGACTGATACACCAAGCTGCGCAAGAACGGGCGAATTGGATGCGTTGTTGAAGGCATTAACTGCGTGAAGAACATTGCAGTGATTTCTTCAACAGGGTCAATCCAAAACGCGGTGCTCGCCATGCCACCCCAGCTATACGTACCGTTTGGACACGCAACTTTAGTTTTCGCTTGGTCAATAACCACAGCGAAGCCGAGTCCGAACCCGAGTCCGTCGTAGAACACTTCTTCACCCATTGGCCTACCCCAATCGGAAATGTCTTTGTTTCCAGGAATGTGGTTCAAAGTCATCAGGTCAATCGTTGTTGGCGAAACAATGCGCACTCCGTTCAGCTCGCCACCATTTTCCAGCATCTGCAAAAACTTCCAGTAGTCAGCTGCAGTAGACACCAGTCCGCCACCACCCGAGTCAAACGAGCGAGGTGTGAGTACCTGGTTTTCAAGTGCGGTATAGCGAACTTTTTTGGCCGGCGATGAGTCATACGAATACAACGCAGCAACACGCGATTGCTTGGCTGGGTCTACATAAAACGACGTGTCGTTCATGCCGAGCGGTCCAAGAATTCGCTTCTGGAAAAAATCACCAAGTCGCATGCCGGAAACCACTTCAACCAACCGACCAACTACGTCGGTAGCCACGCTGTAGTTCCACGAAGTTCCTGGCTCAAACACCAACGGCATCGCAGCGTAGCGATCACATACTTCTTCAAGAGTTGGGTTTGGATTTTCTTTCGCAAATTCAGCTTCGTGCGCCCGATAAATCGCATCGGTTGCATCGAAATAGTTGAATCCGTAAGTCAAACCTGCCGTATGAGTAAGTAAGTGCCACACACGCATTGGCACACGAGATGGCGCCGTGATTGGCTTCATTGAGGAGCCACCGGTAAACACGCGAATATTCCCAAAAGATGGAATGTAATTACTCACTTCATCGGTGAGTTGGATCTTTCCTTCTTCAACCAACATCATCAGCGCAATTGACGTGATCGGTTTCGTCATGGAATAAATGCGATACATGGTGTCTTGCTCGATCGGCAATTTCGCTTCCGAATCACGCATGCCATACGTGCTGCTGTGAACAATTTGCCCATAGCGCGCAACTGCAACGTGATAACCCGACAAACGGCCGTCGTCCACGTAGTCCTTGAAGTGAGAGTTAATCCGAGCAAGACGCTCTGCATTCATGCCCACTTCTTTTGGATCAATAGTGACTTTAAGTTCGCTCATGACACAATGCCCTTCAACCAATCTCGTAATTCTGTTCCTACATCTGAACGCTTCAACGTGAGCTCAACAACCGTCTGCAACCAACCCATTGGCGTTCCCGTGTCGTGTCGCTCAATATCGCTCACCACACCATCTACCGTTCCCGCATTTGCGCCAATCAGCAGAGCGTCAGTCAACTGAATCTCTCCACCCGGTGCTGGCGCAAGTGTTTCAAGAATGTCAAACATTCCCGGCGCGAGCACATAACGACCAATGATGATGATGTCGCTTGGCGCATCTTCCACTTTCGGTTTTTCAACAACGCCCGTAATGGTTACTTGGCCATTCGTACCAGTTGTTCCCGTGGTGGTGATTACTCCGTATGCGCTTACTTCATCTTTCGGTACGCGCTTTAAGCCAACGATCGTCTTACCTGTTGCGTTATGCATCTGCGCCATCTGTAACAACAGCGATGAGTCACCCATAATTTCATCTGGCAACAACAGTGCAAATGCTTCATCGCCCACGGCATCGCGTGCGCATGACACTGCATGACCAAGGCCCCGTGGTTTGTCTTGGTAGGCAATGCTGACGCGAACATCTTTGCCAATGCGCGCCAACCGGTCAGCCAAGTCATCTCGTCCACTTTTGCGAACTCGGTCCACCGTGTCCTGTGATGGCTTCAGATACTCCTCAATGCCTGGCTTTGCCACGTTCGAGACCACCACAATGTGTTCTACGCCAGCGCCAATTGCCTCGTCCATCACCAACTGCAGTGCTGGTGTGTCAAAAATGGGCATCAATTCCTTAGGTACTGCTTTGGTGGCGGGAAGGAACCGGGTGCCCAATCCGGCAGCAGGAATCACAGCGGTGCGCATAGCCATACCTGCATCCTAGAATTACTGGTCTTATGCCAACGTATGTCTACAAATTCATTGACTCTGGCGAGACCATCGAAGTGCAGCAGGCATTCTCTGACGACCCACTGACCGAGATTGCCCACCCAGTAGACGGTGTGGTGAAACCAGTGAAAAAGGTATTCACCCCTGTTGGCGTGTCGTTTAAGGGTGGCGGTTTCTACAAGACCGATTCGGGTTCTTCCTCGAAGTCATCAAGCACTGCAGCAACGCCAGCTGCTCCTGCAGCACCGGCCGCTCCTTCAACACCTGCAGCCGACTAGTCCTTGCCCTTAGCGGTCTGGGACTTCCCTCCGCTGCATGCAGCGAACACATCGGTGCATGAAAGAACTCCTAAATCGACTGCAGCCTGTTTTCCATTTCGCCGAACGCGTGCACCGAGAGTTATGTCGCAATCGCCAGCGGCAAGTTGTTGTCATTACCGTGCTTGCAATAATCGCAGCGTCAATCTATGCACTCTCGGTCTCTCAACTCAATCAGCAACGCGATGCATTCGGAGACTATGTGCTTGTGCATATAGCAACTGCAGATATTTCTGCTGGTCAACCAATCTCGTCACAGAACACCAAAACCTTCACCATGCCCAAGCAGTTTGTGCTTCCGTCAACGCGAACTGCTCTTCCGCCATCGCTTACCGCTACGAGCGATATCGGTGAAGGTGACATCATCAGTTTGCAAAACACATTGGCCGAAGGCGAAGGCGCTTCTGTTCCTGTGGGAATGCGCGCTGTTTCCATTGTCCCTCGCGTTGCCATGCCCGCTCTTTCACCTGGCACATTTGTTGACATCATCGCCAATGGGCAAGTCATCGCAGCGCGCGGAATTGTGCTGTCGTCATTAGACAACAACGTAGGAGTTGTTGTTGCAGTACCCGAACTGTTGGCGCCAGCCGTAGCAAGTGCCGCATCGCTAGGTGAAGCAACGCTTGTTATTTCGAATTAACGAAATGATGTTGAGAGCAAAGTAAGGACTGCGATTCCTGCAACAAAGCGATACATCACAAATGGTGTAAAGCTTCGCGAGCGAAGCAAGCGAATCATTCCCCACATGGCAATCCAGCCAGAAATTCCTGCCGAGATGATTCCCACAATCATTGGGATGATGAGACCGTCTGGAATTCCATCACTTGCCAACTTCGTCAGTTTGAGCAGCACTGCCCCACCAATAACCGGCACGCTCATGAGAAAACTCACGCGCGCTGCCGCATCACGCGAAAAACCAAACTTGCGTGCCGCGGTGATGGTGATTCCCGAGCGCGACGTACCTGGGTTTAGCGCAAGCACTTGAGCTGCACCAATAAGCAAGGCGTCGCGGGTTGAAAAACTGTCCAGATCACGTGTTCCGGTTTGTCGATCAGCCCACACCAACACCACACCGAACACCATGAGTGAAATTGCAATCAATGCTGGTGTTCCAAGTTTCTTCGTAATCCAGTCCTCAGCAAGAGCGCCAGCAATTCCAGCTGGAACTGCTGAAAGAACAAACATCCATGCTCGTCGCCCGATGGTTGTATTCGCATTTTTTGGAGCGACTACAACCTTTATGCCCTCGCGCACATAGGGAACTAAATCTGCTCGCAAATAGAACAACACCGCAACCAAAGTTCCTAAGTGCAGTGCTACATCAAATGCACGCTGTGTTTCTAGGTTGCCGAAGTCATTCCAACCAAACAACCACGGGGTAAGGATGAGGTGCCCGCTTGACGAAATCGGCAAGAACTCAGTAAGCCCCTGAACGAGTCCAAGAACGATTGCGTGGAATATTGACACCCCTCATGTTTACCCCAGATTTATGAGTGCTTGGGGTTATCGTTGCTTATCTGCAACGACTAATCATTGAGAAATTGAGCCACTCGCCATGGAACTTGAAATCGAACTCACCGAGAACCTGATTGCACCAAGTCTCACCACCCAGCCAAACGGCCGCCTCAGGCTGAGTTTCCACTGGAGCGATGAAATACGAAAGGTGCTCGAGCTCGTCACCCATCCAATGCGCAGCGATGTTCGGGATGGATTTATTGAACTGTGGTCGTGCGACGAGACGTCTCGGAGTTTCGAACAAGTAAACGAAACGACAGTGTTAATTCGTTCCAAGCAACGCGGTTAGTCGAACTGAATACCGAGTGCGGTGAGGACTTCTAAAGGCGAAGCGTTCAAGCCATTGCACAACTTCGGAAGCAGATCGATAGAGGGTCGCGTTTCAAATGCGAAATAGCGATACAAATTTCCACGATTCAGGTCGCACGCTTCGGCAACTGCCTGAAGGCTTGAGTAATCGTGTTCATCCATTTTTCGGTACAGCCAGTCAAGGCCGACAACTTTGGTACTTTTTGGCACTTCACCAAAATAGCAAAAGGGTGAGCGGGGTTATGTACCACTCATAGTTACGTCTCGAATAACCAGTGACATTCCATGAGCTCGGGATGGCAGCCAATCGACATCTCCCCCAATAGCCACAATGTCGAGCAACATCCGTTGCAAGGTGCTGGCAATTGTGAACTCTCTTACTGGTGCACCAATGGTTCCATTGCTAATGAGCATTCCTGAAGCTCCAGTTGAGAAGTCTCCAGAAACGGGGTTCACCCCACTGTGTAGACCCGACACCATCTGAATGAGTACGCCATCATCGACATTGGCAATCAGTTCCTCTTGGGTGTGAGTTCCCGGCATTAATTGCATCGCCAAACAACCAACGCCAGGAGAGCCCGCAAACCCGCCACGCGTGGCGTTACCCGTGCTAACGGTGTTCATGCGACGAGCACTGTATGAAGAATGAACGAACTTCTTCAGCACGCCATTTTCAATCAACACATTGCGGCGTGCAGCCAGCCCTTCGCCATCGATATCGGTTGCTGTGTATGCAAGTGGGTTTGTTGGGTCGTCCACCAATGTGAAGCGTGGGTCAGCAACTTGGTCGCCCATACGTTCAGCAAAAAAGCTTCTGCCTTTCGCAACGTTTTCGCCATTCAGGGTGCTGGACAGAATGCTGATGAACTGCGAAGTGACATACGGATCAAGCACCACAGTTGTTCGTTTGCTCGGCGGCTTTATTGCACCAAGCAAACGTGTTGCGCGTTCAGATGCTTCGCGAGCAGCCTTTTGCAAATTGAAATCCTTTGGTGAATCACCAACAGAAAATCCGAAACCAGTTTGTGTTTCCTCTTCGTCGTCTGCGAGCGTGCTCACTGACACATAACACGAGTTACCACGACCGCTCTCACGAATGCCTGTGGTAGTTGCAACTGCAACTTCGCCCCAACCATCGTCGTAGTTTGCTTCATCAACTCGAACTCGATCATCAATACCGAGCGTGAGTTTTTCAAGTTCTTTTGTCAGTGCAATCTTTTTGTCGGTTGGATAACCAGCAAGTTCTTCGTCCCAAAACTTTTGTGGAATTTGTGCAACACCATCAGGAATTGCAAGGCCTGCAAATTCATCTGGCGTTCCGAAACTGACGTTGTCGCGCGCATCGGCAAGTACCTCGGCAATTGCTGCCGGGTCAAGTGTTCCTGCATAGGCAAAACCTGTTCGGCCATCTTTAATGACACGAATGCCAACGCCTTCGCTTTGTGCAGAAGCGAAATGCTCTAGCTCGCCTTCATATATACGAATGGCGGTTTCGCCACCCCTGCTGACATAGGCCTCGATCTGTTCGCCAGCACCTGCTTGCGCAACTACGCGATCTGCAATTGCCTGCAGATCATCGACTGTTGTGCTCATGCTGCGGTTCCACCAATGGTCATGGACTTCACGCGCAAGGTTGGGCAACCATCGCCAACTGGCACTCCTTGCCCGTCCTTGCCGCACGTTCCTGGTCCACCCATTGCAAAGTCATTGCCCATGAGGTCGATGTCCTTCAACACTTGCGGGCCGTTTCCAATGAGGTTTCCTTCACGCAACGGCTCGGTAATTTCACCCTTTTCAATGAGGTATGCCTCCACCATGCCGAATACGAAGTCGCCACTTGCGGTGTCAACTTGACCGCCACCAAGTTTTGCAATGTACACACCATGATCGGTTGCACGAATGATGTCGTCTGGGTTTTCTGAACCGTTCGTGACAAATGTGTTCGTCATGCGCACCATTGGCAAGTCGGCATAGCTCTGACGACGACCATTGCCGCTCTGCTTACGACCTTCTTTGCGGGCACGAATGTAATCCCACATGTAGTCGGTCAAAACTCCGTTTTCAATGAGTGTGTTCTTCTGCGAAGCATGGCCTTCATCGTCAACGCCAATTGCGCCCCACTCGCCCGCCATGGTTCCGTCATCAATCACCGTGACAAGCGGCGAGGCAACAAGTTCGCCCATCTTTCCGCGGTACACGCTGGAGCCCTTACCTACGAGGTCGGCTTCGAGTCCGTGGCCACATGCTTCGTGGAACAAGACGCCACCGGAGCCTTGCTTGATCACCACTTGCATTGCACCCGAAGGTGCTGGGCGCGCCTGCAACTTGGTGATCGCTTGCTGAGCTGCACGAATGGCGAGTTCTTCAACATCGTTTTCATCAAAGATTTCAAAACCAATGGTGTGACCAAGCGAGTTATAGCCCGTTTGCATTCCGGCATCGCCGTTTGCAATGACGCTCACACGCATGAGCGTACGCACTTGTTCGTCTGCGCTAAAGATGCCGTCTGAGTTTGCAATGAGAATTTGTTTAATTGAGTCGCCGTATCCGGCAGACACTTGCACGATTGCTCCGTGCACTCCACGCGCAGCAACATCGGCACGTTGCAGAAGTTCAACCTTGCGAGCCTTTGCCACGGTGTCGGGAAACTGCACAATGGTGTTCACTGGGTGACGAAACACCGGCTGTAACGCAATGGTGTGTACACCGCCATCACCCTGCTTGGCCGCGGCTGCCGCTGCTTCGGCAGCAGCCAACAATCCGCGCTCGGAAAGATCGGAAGTGTGGGCAAAACCAGTGGTGTCGCCAGCGATTACACGAATACCTGCGCCGCGATCGCGACCGCTCGTCACCTGCTCCACTTTTCCATCGTCCAACCCGGCAGAGGTTGACCGCTTGTCTTCTACATAGATCTCGGAGAATTCAGCACCAGTACTGCGACCTTTGGCAAGCACTCGGGCAATGACATCTGGATCAACAAGTGGCGAATCGGTGCGTATAGACATGGTGCAATCCTACCGAAGGTGGTCGGGCTGAGGCTTGGCGTGCCGTAATACGGCGTACGATTTATGTCGTGAACGGCGCCTCAGAACCTATGACGAGCGTCGCTCTGCCTCGCCACCACCGCACACTGTGGTGGAAAGAAGTTTTGATTATCGCCATTTTCTACATGGTGTACACACTGATACGCAACCGGTTCGGCTCAGCATTCGTCAATGGTGAAGACAGACCAGTTCACGCTTTCACAAACGCCATACGTGTCATCCGCCTCGAACGTCTAATTGGGTTGTACCACGAGGAATCAATTCAAGATTTTTTCTTGCCACATGTGTGGTTTATCAAGTTGATGAATACGTACTACGGCACGGCACATTTCATCGTCACACTTACCGTTTTTGTTTTGCTATTCAAGCGTCGTCCCGATGTATTCGGTCAATGGCGCAACACATTGGCGTGCATGACAGGCCTTGCGATTATTGGCTTCGTGCTTTTCCCGCTTATGCCACCACGATTACTTGACGCACCATGTCCGTCGAAGGGCGTAGGTTTTGGCGGAGCGTGCATTGAGAGTCCCCTTCGTAACTACAACGGTGCCGAAAATTTTGGATTCGTTGACACAGTCGACATATTTGGCGGTCCACTGTCGTTTAATGATGGAGCGGCAGCAAAAGTGTCGAACCAATACGCAGCAATGCCTTCGTTGCACATCGGTTGGTCAACATGGTGCGTGTTTGCAATGTGGCCTTTGGCAAAGAGACGTTGGACACGTGTTGCCCTCTTTCTCTATCCATTGACAACATTGTTCTGCATTGTGGTGACCGCGAATCACTTTTGGATTGATGGAATTGGCGGATTGATGGTATTTGCTGCGGGCTACGTCATTGGCACATGGCTTCACAACTGGAATCACCGCCGTTTAGATGCCCGCATGGCTTCACACCCTGCTCTCTAGCGGGGATAGCGTTGAGCGCCATGGCCCTCGCAGATATTCGCCAACCCAGTGATCTGCGCCCACTCACTCTCCCTCAACTCGAGGCCCTCGCTGAAGAGATTCGCGAATTTGTCGTCAGCGCTGTTTCGGAAACTGGCGGACACTTAGGTTCAAACCTTGGAGCAGTTGAACTGACACTTGCTCTGCACCGCGTGTTCGATTCTCCCCGAGATGCAATTCTGTGGGACACGGGACACCAGGCTTACATTCACAAAATTGTCACTGGGCGAAGCACAGGATTCAGCAAGCTCCGTCAAGCTGATGGCATTTCTGGTTATCCAAGCCGTGAGGAAAGCATCCACGACTTCATAGAGAACAGTCACGCCAGCACGGTGCTCAGTTATGCGTACGGACTTGCAGTGGCTCGCGATGCTGGACAAACACTCGATCGTCGTCACATTGTTGCGGTAATTGGTGACGGCTCGATGACCGGCGGCATGGCATATGAAGCTCTAAACAATCTTGGACACAGTGGAAAGCGCGTGATCATTGTGTTGAACGACAACGGCCGCAGCTACGCGCCAACGGTGTCGAATCTCAGTCAAGGTGCTCTCTCCAACATCCTCACTGGCATTCGTTTGAACCCTGTGTACGTTCGTCGCCAACGCAAGATTGAAAAATTCCTTCGACGTCTACCACTTGTTGGATCACAAGCCGAACGAGGAATGGAAGCATTCAAAGCAGGTGTTCGCGAATTCTTGCAACCTCCTGCGTTTTTTGAAGCCCTCGGTGTTCGCTACGTCGGACCTATTGACGGCCATGACTTCGAAGCACTTGAGCACGCATTCAACGCAGCTCAGCAGCGTTCCGAAGAAGGCCCAATCGTTATTCACGTGCTTACACAAAAAGGTCGCGGATACTCGCCGGCTGAAGATGATGACGAAAAGCACCTGCATGATGCACCAAAGTTCAACCCCGCCACTGGCCCATCGAAGTCTGTGCCTACCGGCTATACCGAAGCATTTTCAGACACCATTGTTGCTCTAGCAAAAACCGACCAACGGATCGTTGCGATCACTGCAGCTATGCCCGGGCCAACAGGGCTCATTCAATTCCAAGAACAATTCCCCGATCGCTTCTTCGACGTTGGTATTGCCGAACAACATGCAGTAACTGCTGCAGCCGGAATGGCAATGGGCGGTATGCGTCCGGTTGTTGCGTTGTATTCAACATTTTTAAATCGCGCATGGGACCAAGTGGTGTACGACGTTGCGTTGCATCGCCTGCCGGTAATTTTCTGCCTAGACCGTGCCGGCATTACTGGCGACGATGGCCCGAGTCATCACGGCATTTATGACATGGCATTGCTGTCAAAAGTTCCAGGCATGCGCGTGCTTGCCCCTTCGAGCACGCAAGAAGTTAAACAGATGCTGAAGGATGCAATCACTCTGACCAACCAAGGTCCAGTGGTAATTCGCTATCCAAAGGGCGTTGCCCGCTCCGTTGACGCAACAGATATTGGCTCGGGACTTGCCGCGCGCAAACTACTCACCGACCCATCAAACACTGTTTGCATTTTGGCCATTGGCAAAATGGTTGGTGCATCACTCGATGCTGCTGCCGTGCTCGCCGCCAAGGGCATCACGGCAACTGTGTGGGACGTTCGCTCATGTGCACCTCTCGATCAGTCGATGATCGACAATGCTGCCGCGCACAAAGTGGTGATCACCGTTGAGGACGGAATTCGCGAAGGCGGAATCGGTATGACCATTGAAGATTTAGTGTCACACGCAGCTAGTGCGAATCGCCCAAGTATTGAAGTGCTGGGCATTCCGAAGCAATTCATTCCACAGGCAAAACCCGATGCAATTCTTTCGCGCATTGGATTAGATGCCGAAGGCATCGCCGCAACGGTGCAACGCCTTGTCGAAATATAAGCAGCAGTTAGAAACAGCACTGCGTGCTGCAAACGCTGCAGACCAGGTCAGCCTTGCCGGGTTTACAAACCGAGTATTCACGGTTTCCCGCAAGGCGGACAACAGCGAAGTCACCGAAATTGACCAGAATACCGAGACGGCAATTACCTCAGTCCTGCGTGACGCTTTCCCTGAATTCGGCATTTACGGCGAAGAACACGGAGTTTCTGGGCCAACCGATGCTGAGTTTGTATGGGTCATAGACCCCATTGACGGCACCACTAATTTCGTCCGCGGCGTTCCCGTATGGGGTTCGCTCATTGCACTCGTGCATAACGATGTGCCCGTACTTGGCGTGGTGTCTGCCCCCGCGCTCGGCATGCGTTGGTGGGCAACTGCCGGTGAAGGTGCTTACTTCAACGGCACCCGTATATATGTATCCACCGTAAATGAACTCTCTGAAGCCCATGTGAGCACAACGCCAAATAGGGGTTGGGAAAACGTAGGTGGCCTGCCTGCGTTACAACAGTTGCAAGTAGACGCACTTCGCTCACGAGGGTTTGGCGATTTCTGGCAACACATGTTGGTTGCACAAGGAGCAATTGATGTCGCTGTTGATGTGATTGGACTCGCGCCATATGACAATGCCGCCATCTACCCCATTGTTCACGAAGCCGGCGGAACCATTACCGATCGAGTTGGAAAAGTTGACTGGCGCGCGAACTCATCGGTGAGTAGCAACGGATTACTGCACCAAGACGTAATTACTCGCCTACCGGCGTAACTTTGCGTTGGTTACGCAACTGCAGCAACATTCGTCCAGCAATCACAATGAGCAACACGGCAAATAAGAAATTAGAGAGCGCATCATTCATTCGCGCCGCAATCCAACTTCCTGCAATCGCGGTAATCACTCCTGTCGAACTGACAATCGCTGCCGCAGTGAGGTCGGTGTTCTTGTTACGTAGGTTTTGCAGCGTCCCCGAAAATGCGGTTGGAATCACAACAGCTAGTGAAGTGCCCTTGGCAATCGCTGGAGAAACATGAAACAAGATCACCAGTATGGGAACGGTCATTAGCCCCCCACCGATACCGAGCATTCCTGCAAGTGCACCAACAACTAAGCCAATGACAACAAGCCACGCCGCAGTTGGAGCATTCAAAATCGTCTCTCCTGCTGAATCAATTTTGAAAAACATGCGAACGCCGGCAATGACCAAAACGCAAATGAAAGCAATAGTGAGTGTGCGCTTGGAAAGTCGATTGAGTAATTCGGCGCCAACAAGTGATCCAGCGACCGACCCAATGGACAGCCACAACACAAGGGGCCAATCAATGTGGTCGTGGGTCCAATAGGTGAAAAAGCTAGAAATGGAAATGAGGAACACTCCGGCAAGCGACGTGCCATGCGCTCTGCGTTGATCCATGCCAAGGGCAAACATGAGGCCTGGAACAATGATGATGCCACCGCCAAGGCCAAACATTCCCGACAACAATCCGGCGCCAACACCGAACCCCATCAAAATGAGTGCTCGCTGTTTTGAAATTCTCACTTATTTAGTTTGCTAGATCTCGAGTCCCGCAGCATCATTGAAATATCCAACACCGCATTGGCATGCACCTTTGCCTCATCGGTATTGAGTGTTTTCCCAAGCTCAACAACAAACGCCATGGAGTTCTTTAATCCGCGCTTTTGCCAGGTTGCAGCAACACCCGTATACCTTCCACCGGTAATGCGCTTCATTGGCAAGCCAGTAATCGCTCCATATCGAGATCGAATTTCGCCTTCGAAGCCCACTCCCGGCGAAATGATGTTCAGGTCTTGGTGATACCAAACCCCAAGTGCTGGCTTTATTTCGCGAAAGAAAGCAATAATGGCTTTGGTCTCTGGTTCAGATGCGCGATTCGGTCCTGCGTATTGCCAATAGCCGGGCTGACCAATTCGCGCCCATCCGTGTGGAAAGTTTCTGTTCAGGTCAACACGGTTTGCATTGCCACGTCGGTTTAATGCCGTTCCATCGGGATTGATTGAAGGAATAACCCACAGATTCAC
>Ga0208009_1000336_pt1 | contig 13446 bp, 12 predicted proteins | sample Wag4_2014_7_16_FD_187364 | JGI IMG/M metagenome (GOLD analysis project Ga0208009, IMG submission 187364) | Fresh water mixed with fracking chemicals microbial communities from Ohio, USA - Utica-2 Time Series FC 2014_7_16 (SPAdes) (version 2) ...
GGGAGTATTCGGCGTTGGACTAGGTGGCAGTCGCCAGAAGTGGGGCAATCTTCCTGCTGCGCATACCGACTTTATCTTCTCGATAATCGGAGAAGAACTCGGCCTTGTTGGAACTTGCGCTGTTTTAATCTTGTTTGGAATCCTTATCTACTCTATTTTCAGAATTGCGCTGAAGGCGAAGGATCCATTTTCAAGGTATGCAACCGCAGGTATTGCCTGCTGGATTGGAATCCAAGCAATACTTAATATCGGTACCGCAATAAGCGTCCTTCCTGTTGTAGGAGTAACTCTTCCCTTGGTTTCCTATGGCGGTTCTGCACTTCTCACCACGATTTTTGCATTAGGTTTCGTAATTGGAGTTTCCTTACGAGATAGAGATGTTTCAAGAGAGCTCATCCGAAGATTTAAAGATAAGTAGGGTGCATTGGAAAAATGAAGATTCTTCTTGCAGGCGGAGGAACAGCTGGACATATCGAGCCCGCTCTTGCTGTGGCCCGCTCATTACGAAAATCTCAGTCGAGTTGCGAACTACTTTTTCTTGGCAGTAAAGAGGGACTCGAGACAGAAATTATTCCAAGAGCTGGTTTTGAACTCTTCCTCATCCCAAAAGTAAAAGTACCTCGCAGGCTTACACCAACTCTTCTACTCACTCCTTTTCAACTGATAAGTGCAATCCGTGAGACTATGCGAGCTCTCTCCGGAGTGAACGCCGCAATTGGTTTTGGGGGATATATTTCCGCTCCGCTTTACATTGCGGCAAAGTTAAAGCATGTGCCTTTCCTCATCCATGAACAAAATGCCAAGCCGGGAATAGCAAACCGTCTAGGTGCATACCTGACTCATCATGTCGCTCTCTCTTATCGCTTAAAGACCGGCGCACTCAAGAAGGGCGTCTTTACTGGAATCCCACTCCGACAGGATGTTCACATAGCCCTGCAGAGCGCCTCAAGAGATTGGGTAGCGGCACGAGTGGAAGCAAAGAAGCGGATAACTGTGAAGTATGGGATTGATCCTGCCCTTCCCATCATTTTTATATTCGGTGGTTCACAAGGCTCGCAGGCAATCAACTCGGTTATTGCAGACTCACGAACAATCTTGGCAGATTCGAAATTCTCAGTAATTCACGGGGTCGGTAAAAGTAATCCTCTCCCAAGTAGTGATAACTCATATGTAGCACTGAACTACATCACAGAGATGGCGGACTTGTATCTCGCCTCGGATATTGTGATTGCAAGAAGTGGGGCGGTTACGTGCGCTGAAGTTGGGGCGCTTGCTCGATTCGCACTCTTTATTCCGTTGCCTGTTGGCAATGGCGAGCAGGCTCTCAATGCAGCTCCGCTTGTGACAAGTGGACGTGCTCAATTGATTAGGCAGAGCGAGTTCAGTCCACATTGGTTGCAGGCACATCTTTCTGAGCTCGCTGCGCAAAGTCGTAACGCGCCAAGTGAAGGCGATGTGAGTGCAATTGATGCGGCAGATAGAATCGCGGCAATGGTTGAGAAAATAGCGAGTGTTCAATGAAGTCACTTCAAGGAAAGCGAATCCACTTTATAGGCATTGGCGGATCTGGCATGAGTGGTCTTGCCCGAATCGCCCTAGATGACGGGATAGTTGTCTCAGGTTCTGATTCAAAGGATTCTTCTGTTCTCTCGGCGCTAACAACATTGGGTGCGAGAGTTTCAAAGAATCATAGTGCTGCAAATGTTTCTGATGTAGATGTCGTAATCTACTCGACTGCAATTTCATCGAATAATCCTGAGTTTAGGGAGGCAGAGAGATTAGGGATACCGCTGCTTACTCGCGCTAAAGCGTTAGCACTTCTTATGAATGGCAAAGTTAAAATAGCTGTTGCAGGAACCCACGGAAAAACTACAACTTCGTCTATGACCACCGTTGCATTTCAAAGTTGTGGAGCGGACCCCTCCTTTGCAATCGGAGGCACTTTAAGTGCGTCAGGTTCTAACGCTCATAGGGGTACTGGCAAATTCTTTATCGCCGAAGCCGATGAATCAGATGGTTCATTTGTTGAATACCATCCTGATGCAGCCATCGTTACAAACATCGAGCACGATCACGTTGATTTCTTTGCCACTCCTGAGGCAGTAACGCAGGCTTTTGCTGATTTTGCCAAGACAATCTCCGCAGATGGTGTTCTGATCTACTGCAATGACGATCAAGGCGCTCGTGAACTCGGAGAATCTCTCACGCACTACCGCGCGATTTCATATGGAGTCAGTGAAGGCTCTGCCCTCATGATTGACCAGATAGAACTTACAGCACAAGGGTCACGAGCTCGCGCTCTCTGGAACTCAACTGTTATCGGCCAGCTAGAGCTCTCCGTTCCCGGCCACCATAATCTTCTAAATGCAGCAGGCGCCCTTGCGTTGGGGCTCGCACTTGAACTCAATCCAGCGCAGTTGTTAAGCGGATTAGCAAGTTTTCGGGGAGCGGGAAGACGTTTCGAACTTAAGTCATCGCTCCACGGAATTCGAATCGTTGATGATTATGGGCATCACCCGACCGAAATTTCTGTGACCCTCGATGCGGCACGTAGATATGCAGATAATGGACGAGTCATTGTTATTTTTCAGCCGCATCGATACTCCCGTACCGAGGCTTTCCTTGCCGACTTTGCAGTTGCTCTTGATAAAGCCGACGATGTCACTTTGCTCGAAATCTATGCTGCGAGCGAGCAACCGATTCCAGGGATAAGCGCCTCTTTAATTGTCGAAAAGATGAAGCACGGAACTTTTCTCCCGAACTTTGCTGAAGCAGCAGATCGCGTCATCGAGTTAGCTCGACCTGGCGATGTAATTCTGACATTGGGTGCTGGTGACGTTAATTCTCTTGCCGCAGTAATCGCTGAAGGTATCAGTAAGAAATATTCATGAGACTCTCTCGCCGTTCACTAGCCGCTTCCATCACTATCGCCGTCTTTGTTGGAGCAACTTATTTACTCGCTTGGTCGCCGGTTTTCGAAGTATCTGCAATCACCGTCAAGGGTGCTCCCAAAGAAATATCAAGTGCGGTGATAGTCAGGGCATCAAAGATTTCTGTAGGTGATAAATTGGCCAGAATCGAGCCACGTTCAATTGACAATCGCCTTGCCGAAATCAATTGGATAGAGAGCGCTGATCTCTCGCGCAATTGGATTAATGGCGAGATCACCATCTCGATTAAGCCAAGAATTGCAGTAGGGCTCTATAAAGGGCGAGCCCTAGATACCTCAGGAGAAATTTTTGATCTTCCGGGTGAAGCCCCCGATCAGCTGCCGGTTGTCACGGCTGCATCAGCAGAGCTTGGTCTCAATGCGATAGAGCTTTTCCGTGAACTACCGCTATCCATCAGAGAGAACCTGATTTCGATTAGCGCCTCGAATACATCATCAATTTGGAGCGTGGAGATGAGGGAGAAGCGGAAGTTGCTAGTCCAATGGGGCTCACTTGAGGAACTTGCTCTCAAGGTGCGTGTCTATAAAACCTTATTAGCTCTGCCGGAAAATAAAGAAGTAACTAAGATTGATTTATCAGCTCCACATGCCCCGATAGTGAAGTAATTCATTGAATCTTCAACCGAAAAACCCTCTAGCGATAGTAGAGGTATTTATTCGTGTTGGTTTTTGATTAGGGCGCTCATAAGACATACCTTGCCTTCCATCAAAGCGATTAGAAATGTAACTCTCAAGAGAGGGTTCACAGTTCTTAAGGAGGCTCCAGGTGGCTGCACCACAGAATTATCTTGCTGTAATTAAAGTTGTCGGTATCGGCGGCGGAGGCGTCAACGCAATCAATCGCATGATTGAAGTCGGACTCAAGGGCGTTGAATTCATCGCAATCAATACTGATGCACAGCACCTGTTAATGAGCGATGCAGATGTAAAACTTGATATCGGTCGCGCTTCAACTAAAGGTCTCGGCGCTGGTGCTGCACCTGAAAAAGGTCGTCAAGCAGCAATTGATCACACTGAAGAAATCGAAGAGATTCTACGTGGCGCGGATATGGTTTTTGTTACAGCAGGTGAAGGTGGCGGAACAGGTACAGGCGGTGCACCAATTGTTGCCAAGATTGCACGAGACCTTGGCGCGCTAACAATCGGTGTTGTTACTCGCCCCTTCTCATTTGAAGGAAAGATTAGAACTTCACAAGCAGAAGAAGGTATCAGCGCACTTCGCGAACATGTAGATACTCTCATCGTTATTCCAAATGATCGTTTGCTTGCAATCTCCGATAGAAACATCACAGCACTTGATGCATTTAAGAGTGCAGACCAAGTGCTTCTCTCTGGTGTGCAGGGAATTACAGAGATAATTACTCAACCTGGCCTCATCAATCTAGATTTTGCGGATGTAAAAACTGTGATGACCGATGCTGGTTCAGCGCTAATGGGTATTGGTTCTGCTCGAGGAGATAACCGTTCTATACGAGCTGCTGAACTTGCAATTTCAAGTCCTTTGCTCGAGGCCTCTATTGATGGAGCGATGGGAGTTCTTCTCTCTGTTGCTGGTGGTTCAGACCTAGGTCTCTTTGAAATCAATGAAGCTTGCGAGTTAGTTCAATCTGCAGCTCACCCTGATGCGAAGATAATCTTTGGAACAACTATCGATGATGCGCTGGGGGATGAAGTTCGAATCACAGTTATTGCTGCGGGCTTTGCAGGTGGCGAACCTAAGAAGGTAGAGATGCCAGTAATTGATGCATCCTCCCTATCGGGCGTAGCAGACCCAATTCCTTCAAATGATCCTCTCTCAGTTGCTTTGGATCTCGATGGGAGTGCTCCGCGTAAGCGCATTACTTTCGAAGACTTGGTAGCCGAAGACGAGATAGATGTTCCAGACTTTATGAAGTAGTTTCAAAAGTTATGTCATATCGCTTTACCAAACGCACCGGCGGCTATAGCCACGGTGCGTTTGCATCTCTTAACTTGGCACTGCATGTGGGGGATGACGAATCACTTGTCGCCCAGAATCGTGCGTTGGCAGATAAATATTTGAGTCCAGTTCAATACATGAACCAAGTACATGGAAATCGTATAGCTATTATCGAAGAGCAGAGCGAGGAAGCTCCGACGGCAGATGCTCTTGTTACTGGCATCCCAGGTATAACTCTGGGGGTAATGGTCGCTGATTGCATTCCGTTATTACTTCATTCAAAAGAGATAGTTGCTGCAGTTCATGTTGGTCGACAAGGGTTAATGAATTCAGTCACGCAATTAACTATTGAGCTGATGAGAGAGATGGGTGCTTCCACAATTCAAGCGGTGATGGGTCCCTCCATCTGCGGACGCTGCTATGAAGTCTCTGAGGATGTTTACCATGAAGTCATTGCAGAACATCCGAGTGCAAAATCGACTACAACATGGGGAACTCTCTCACTGGATTTACCAGAGGCGCTGCGTCATGTTTTGGCAGCAGAGGCTGTTGGGGTTCTCGATGAATTTTCCTGTACATTCGAAGATCCCGAGCTCTTCTCATATCGACGTGATGGAGTTACAGGTAGACAGGCGGGATTAATCCGCTTATGACAGTGCGCGCAGAGGAGTTAGCCGAGGCGCTATCTAGAGTGCAGAGCGAAATTGCTCCTTATAACCCTGAACTAATTGTGGTGACAAAGACCTATCCAATTTCGGATGTAGAAATACTCTTTCAACTCGGCGCGCGAAACTTCGGTGAGAATCGAAATGAGGAAGGGATCTTAAAGAGTGCGAGCGTAAAGGCGCGCTGGCACTATCAAGGTGAGATTCAAGGAAAAAAGTTACGTCAGATTGCTTCGTGGGCCCAGGTCATTCACTCACTCGATTCACTGGATCACGCAATTAAACTCAATCGAATTTTAGAAGAGAGTGGGTCAACGATTGAGGTCTTTCTCCAGCTCTCATTGGATGGTAATCCCCAAAGGGGAGGGGTAAATGGCGGCGAACTAATTGCTCTCGCCGAAGCAATCGTTGGTATGCCTCACCTCACACTTATGGGGGTAATGTCGGTACCTCCCGCCGAAGCTTCGCCTCATCAAGCTTTCACAGAAATCGCAGCATTTCATAAGGATTTCGTTGCCAGATTTCCGAGTTCGCCTTATCTCTCCGCCGGGATGAGTGGCGACTACATGATTGCCCTCGAACATGGTGCGACACATATTCGAGTAGGGAGCAAAATCCTCGGTCTGCGTCAGTACGACCAGTAACCTTGCTCCATGTCGAGATCGCTAAATAAGGTAATGGGTTTTCTTGGGTTGGTCGATACCGAGGATGTCCAAGAGGTAAATGAGCCAGCACGTACCCGCGAAGTAACTGCGCGTCCGGTAAGTCGACGTACTTCTGAGCAGACAGGTGTAACGCTGCTTGGATCACGCACTCATTCGATTGAACCTCTTGACCAACATGTAGATGAAGAGCGCCCTTCATACAGCATCGTCACTTTGCAACCACGTTCATACTCAGAGGCTCGTAAAGTCGGCGAGCATTATCGTGAAGGTAATCCCGTCATCATTAATCTTGACGACATGGAAGAAGGCGAACGCAAGCGTCTTGTAGATTTTGCAAGTGGTTTAGTTTTCGGACTTCATGGACGTATCGAGCGAATCAGTCTTAAAGTTTTCTTGCTTTCACCAGCAAATGTAAATGTCAGCAATGAAGAGAAGAGCGCGGCGCAGGCCAGCTTCTTCAACCAGAGCTGATTTACGTCCATGCTGAAAGATCTTATTCTCCAGATCCTTACTCTTTACAAGTGGGCACTCTTTCTACGTATCATCATTGATTACGCTCGAATGTTTGCGCGCAATTGGCGCCCCAATTCGTTTTTGATTGCAATCTTCGAAGCAATTTATGCCGTTACTGAACCCGCTATGGCCTATGTACGTCGATTCGTTCCACCTTTGCGGTTGGGCGGAGTAGCAATCGATCTCTCCTTTATCGTTCTCATTATTGCCGTAGATTTATTGCGCGGAATTATTCGGGTCGCACTCTAGTCTTTTTAAGCTCGTGAGATCGTAAAAGCCAAACCAATCTCGTTATCTCCCAGTGCTAATTCAGCACGATGAATAAACGAGGTTGCTAGAACTTCGCGCGAGATATGCTCAGCTCCATCAGAGATTGTTTGAGCAAACTCTTCAAGTGAGTTCCACTCAATTGTGATGCGATCTGAAATATCAAAACCATCACTCTTTCTGCGTTCCTGAATCGCACGAATGACTTCACGAATATGTCCAGCCGCAATCAGTTCAGGGGTCAAAGTCAGATCAAGAGCCACGCTCTCGCCATCATTGCTGGCAACCATCCAGCCACTCTTTGGAACTTCTGTGATGACAAGATCTTCAAGTTCAATGGCAAAATTTTCAAGGAGTACTGATTCGCCACGGCGCAGGCGCCCAACAAGTGTTGCGGGCTCGCTAGCACCAAGGAGCTTGGCGATATCTTGTACCGACTTTCCATATTTTGCCCCAAGGCTCTTAAAGTTAGCTTTGATTGAGATATCAACCAGATCTCCATCTGCATCTGCAATGTCGGCAAGTTCAATGACATTGAGCTCATCTGAAATCTGATCGCGCATTTCAGCGGGAAGACCAGACCAACCTTGTGCAGAGATAAGTGCGCGTTGTAGAGGCTGACGAATCTTGATGCCTGATTCAGCGCGGGCAGCTCTTCCAAGTTCGACAACTCGACGTGTCATAGCAACATGGCGATTGAGCTCTGGGTTAATCAGGGCACCGTCTGAGATTGGAAAATCAGTAAGGTGCACAGAGAGTGCCGCCTCTGGATCTGCAATTCGAATCAATTCTTGCCATGCAGATTCAGCGATAAAAGGAATCATTGGAGCAAGTAGTTGAGTTAAGGTGCGAAGGGATTCGTGAAGAGTGGCAAGAGCGGCAACATCGCCATCCCAGAAGCGTCGACGAGAACGACGTACATACCAATTTGAGAGATCATCAATAAAGGATGCAAGGGCTTTGCCAGCGCTCTGCGAATCAAACTCTTCATAGGCGCGGTCCACTGTTGCAACAAGTGAATTGAGTTCGCTTAGAATCCATTTATCCATCGTTGAGCGCTCAGAGATAGCTGGAGATTGATCTAGTGTGAAGTTTGAAGCTTGCGCATATAAAGCGTGAAAAGAGATTGTGTTCCAGTAGGTCAGTAAAGTTTTGCGAACCACATCTGAGATTGCATCATGGCCCACACGGCGCGAGGCCCATGGCGAACCGGCAGCGAGCATGTACCAACGGACAGCGTCAGCACCATGTTGATCCATCAACGCCATAGGCTCGATGACATTTCCTACGTGCTTACTCATTTTCCTGCCATCTTTATCCAAGATATGGCCAAGGCAGAGGACATTCTTATATGAGCTTTCGTCGAAGACGAGGGTTCCGATTGCCATCAATGTGTAGAACCAACCACGGGTCTGGTCGATAGCTTCGCAGATAAAGTCAGCTGGGTATGCACTCTCAAACTTCTCGACAGACCCTGGCTTATGCGGATATCCCCATTGCGCAAATGGCATAGAGCCTGAGTCATACCAACAATCGATAACTTCGGGAACTCGGTTCATGGTTGCAGAACATTGCGCACAGTTGAAGGTGATGTCATCAACAAAAGGTCGATGCGGATCAAGGTTGGATAGTTCTTGCCCGGCTAGTTCGCCAAGTTCGGCTAGTGAAGCGATACAAACTTCATGCTTATTCTCACAGCGCCAAATTGGCAGAGGAGTTCCCCAGTAACGATTACGAGAGAGCGCCCAATCAATATTGTTAGTGAGCCAATCACCATAACGACCATTTTTAATTGTCTCAGGATGCCAATTTGTCTTTTCGTTCTCACGCATCAGGGCATCTTTAATCTGAGTTGTGCGGATGTACCACGAAGGTTGTGCGTAATAGATCAGGGCAGTGTGGCATCGCCAGCAATGCGGGTAAGAGTGCTCATATTGCGTACTCTTATAGAGCACGCCTGCGGCTTTTAGCTCCTTCACGAGTGGCTTATCAGCATCCTTAAAGAAGAGTCCGCCGACTACTGGAGTATCCGTGAGGAAAGTTCCATCGGGATTGACGGGATTTACTACTGGCAATCCGTAAGCGCGACATGACATAAGGTCGTCGGCTCCAAATGCCGGAGCTTGATGCACCAGACCTGTTCCATCTTCGGTAGTTACATACTCAGCCAAAATCACATAGTGCGCATCAGGAATTTCAATGTAGTTAAGTGGTCTTTGATAGGTAGTACGTTCGAGTTCGCGCCCCTTAAAGGTCTTAAGAATCTCATGCTCACCACCTACTGAAGCCAGAAGAGCTTCTGCGACAACAAGTACTTCACTGCTTTCTTCTACTGTAGAACGTACCGCCACATAATCAACATCAGGATGAACCGCAATAGCGGTATTTGAAACCAGGGTCCAAGGAGTGGTCGTCCAGACAAGTAGCGATGCGTTGAGTGCTGCTAAATCGCCTGATGTTATTGGGAATCGCACAAATACAGAAGGATCCGTGACTGTTTCATAGCCCTGTGCTAATTCATGATCAGATAAACCGGTTCCACAACGCGGACAGTATGGTGCAACTCGATGATCCTGAACGAGCAGCCCTTTCTTCCAGATTTCTTTCAGGCTCCACCAGACGCTCTCAACATATTCTGGCGCCATCGTCCAATAGGCTTCATCAAAATCGACCCAAAATCCCATTCGCTCCGTCATGCGCGTAAATGCATCCACGTGACGAGTTACAGATGTTTTGCATTGAGAATTAAATTCTGCGATTCCGAACTTCTCAATATCTTTCTTACCTGAGAAACCAAGTTCTTTCTCTACTGCAATTTCAACGGGTAATCCGTGACAATCCCAACCAGCTTTTCGTGTGACGTATCGACCTTTCATTGTCTGATAACGAGGAAAAACATCTTTAAAGACACGAGCCTCAATGTGGTGAGTACCAGGTGCCCCATTTGCAGTTGGGGGACCCTCATAGAATGTCCAAGGTTCGCCGTCTGCTCTAAGAGCGAGGCTCTTCTCAAAAATTGAGTTCTTCTTCCAAAAATCAAGAATGGAGTGCTCCATCGCTGGCAGATCAATCTGCGCTGGAATAGCCTTAAATGAAGGGCTTGAGGAATTACTCATATTCGAAGGCTCCAAGTCGTGTTATCTCTACATTCTCACGTTGCTTGGAGGGACGAGCATTAGCTCGCGGTACCACCCGCCTTGTAGATCTGCTGACCTACCACTTTCTGTATAGCCACTCGGTCGGTTCTACCTCACAGCAAGTTTTCCTTGACCTGTGCATCTTCCGACTTGCTCTGGGGTGATTGCCCCTTCATCGCATTTCTTCGAGTAGCGTGAGTCTAAACCATCACCGGCTCGTTGAGTGCGTGGCGCAGGTGGCGAATGGGAGCAAAAGGGCATAAGGTGCCCCGCGTGTCAGTGAAAAAGGTCGCCAAAAAGGCAGTAGCCAAAAAGACCCCTGCCAAAAAGGCAGTTGCCAAGAAGGCCGCTGTAAAGAAAGCGCCAGCGAAGAAAGCACCAGCGAAGAAAGCACCTGCCAAAAAATCAGTGGCGAAAAAAGCGCCTGCTAAAAAAGCTCCAGCGAAGAAGGCTCCGGGACGCCCTTTCCCATCCAAAGTTGGCAAGACAACTTTGACGGTGGATGAAAAATCTCAAACAGTTTCTGTTGCAACCGTGGTTGCTCCAACAGTCGCGCCAGTGATTGAAGAGCGCCGCTTAGTTATGCCGCCACCTCCTCGTCCAATCAAAAGTGGAAAGAAAGTGGCTCCCCTTAAGCCTCTGCGCGCAGCTCCTACACCAGTGCTCGCATCTGAAGGCGAAGGTGCTTGGAGTGCGGCTGAGCTCAAAGCGATGCGCGTCGAGCTTGCCAATGATCTTGCTCGCCTACAGGCTGAGCTAAAAACTGTAGAACTCGAAATGGAAGATTTAATTGCCGATGCCGGTGATGGCGCTGGAGATGACCAAGCAGATTCAGGTACAAAGACATTTGAGCGCGAGCACGAGATGTCACTTGTTATAAATGCTCGAGATATGGTTCTTCAAACAGAACGTGCTCTCGCCCGAATTGATGACAAGACATATGGCAATTGCGAAGTATGTGCCTCACCTATTGGTAAAGCCCGACTTCAGGTTTTTCCACGTGCAACACTCTGCATGATTTGTAAGCAGAAAGAAGAGCGGCGCTAAAGTGCGCCAAAGTACGAAGTTAGCACGCCTCTATTCTTTAGCGCTCCTTATCTGGTCAATTGATTTTCTAACAAAGAATTGGGCAGTCCAAAACTTAACTGGCGCTTCCAAAGAAGTAATCGGGACATTCCTGCAAGTTACTCTCCATAAAAATCCGGGTGCAGCATTTAGCTTTGCTACTGGTTTCACAATTATCTTCACTTCCATTTCAATCGCTGTTCTTTTATTCATTCTTCTATATAGCCCCCGTATCGTCTCTGCTTGGTGGGCAGTAGTGGCTGGCTTGGTTCTAGGGGGAGTGTTAGGCAATCTTTCAGATCGAATATTTCGCGAGCCAAGTTTTCTCTACGGACATGTAATTGATTGGATTGAGCTTCCCAATTGGCCGATTTTTAACATCGCAGATTCAGCGATAGTGGTGGCTTCGCTCATCGCTTTCGTTCTCACAGTAAGAGATATTCACCCAACAAAGCCGGCAAAACCAAACGATAAGCACGTTGATGGAGTAACGCCATGAGCCGCGAGCAGCGTACTTTGATTGTTCCTGAAGGTGTTGCTGGCGAACGCATAGATAGCGCCCTAACGCGCGTGCTTGGCCTTTCTCGTACATCGATTGTCAAACTCATTGATGATGGCGATATCTCCACTGATGGACGTGCGCTCGGCAAATCTGAACGCGTCACAGCAGGTCAGATGATTGATGTCTTGATGCCCGAACAAAAAAATCTAGATCCGATTCCACTGACTCCTCTCGATGGGTTAACTGTTGTATATAACGATGACGAAATTGTCGTCGTAGATAAGCCCATTGGATGCGCTGCCCACCCTGCACCCGGATGGACAGGACCAACTGTTATAGGTGCACTCATCGCCGCTGGTTACACAATTTCAACAAGTGGTCCAGCTGAACGTGCCGGAATCGTGCATCGCCTTGATGCCGGAACTAGCGGACTTATGATTGTTGCCAAGACAGATCGCGCGTACCTTGCTTTGAAAGAGATGTTTCGTACCCACGATATCGTCAAGATTTATCACGCCTTAGTGCAAGGACATATGGATCCCGCTGAAGGAACTATCGATGCACCGATTGATAGGCACCCTGTGCAAGATCATCGCTTCGCTGTGGTTGCAGAGGGAAAAGAGAGCATTACTCACTATCAAGTTCTTGAGTACTACCGCTCTGTTTCTATGGTGAAGGTCGAACTCGAGACTGGGCGCACCCATCAGATTCGTGTGCATTTTTCTGCACTTGGTCATCCACTTGTTGGTGATACTGCCTACGGCGCCGACCCGGTATTAGGTAAGTCGCTCGCAATGCGCCGTCCATGGCTGCATGCTCTTGAGCTTCGCTTTTCACATCCTGTCTCTGGAGAATCGATGGTTTTGAACGCTCCATATCCAGCTGACCTTCAGGCTTCGCTGGCGTTGCTTTCGGATGCAGTTCTTCCCTAAGGGGCTACTCTTGCCCCACCATGTCATCTGAAGATCAATTAGCTTCACGGGCATCGACGAACGACTCTTTTGTACATTTACACGTACATACGGAGTACTCGATGCTCGACGGAGCCGCGCGCATAGGCGACCTCGTCAAAGAGGTAGCTCGCCTCGGAATGCCAGCGATTGCAATGACAGATCACGGCAATGTATTCGGAGCATTTGATTTCTACAAGCAGGCAACCAAAGTTGGCGTCAAGCCAATAATCGGAATCGAAGCTTATGTTGCCCCCGAATCTCGCCATGATAAAAAGCGCATTCAATGGGGCGACGGTGGAGAAGATGACGTCTCTGGTGGTGGCGCTTATACCCACATGACAATTCTCGCCGAGAACAATCAGGGACTTGGCAATTTGTTTAAGCTTTCATCACTTGCGTCCCTTGAAGGTTATTACTACAAGCCGCGTATGGATCGCGAACTTCTCAGTCAATATGCTGATGGCTTGATTGCAACAACTGGTTGTCCGGGTGGAGAAATCCAGACTCGTTTACGCATGGGCAAGTACAAAGAGGCGCTCCGAGCAGCAAGTGATTACCGAGATATTTTTGGTGCTAACAATTTCTATCTCGAACTTATGGATCACGATATTGATATTGAAAATCGGGTGAAGGCAGATCTCCTTAAGCTCGGTAAAGAACTCAAACTTCCGTTGCTCGCCACCAACGATTTGCACTACACCTTTCACGAAGATGCGCCAGCTCACGAAGCCCTGCTCTGCGTGCAATCAGGGTCAACTTTGGCTGACCCGAAGCGCTTTAAATTTGATAACTCAGAATTCTATGTAAAGAC
>Ga0208009_1000339_pt1 | contig 13424 bp, 17 predicted proteins | sample Wag4_2014_7_16_FD_187364 | JGI IMG/M metagenome (GOLD analysis project Ga0208009, IMG submission 187364) | Fresh water mixed with fracking chemicals microbial communities from Ohio, USA - Utica-2 Time Series FC 2014_7_16 (SPAdes) (version 2) ...
CCGTTAGACTCTCGCCATGCATCCTTTTCCGCATGTTTATCGAGTCAACGCCACGACCGAGGTCGCAGGCGCCGTTCAACTGACATCACCGGGGCTCGCTGCGATTGCGAGCACTGGACCTGCCGAGTTCGACGGCCCGGGCGATCTCTGGTCGCCCGAGACTTTATTGACGGCCGCATTGGTGGATTGCTTCGTACTGAGCTTTAGGGCCGTCGCGCGCGCCTCGCGCGTCGAATGGCTGCACTTGGAATGCGCTGCCACCGGCACGCTCGATCGCATCGAGAAGGTCACGCAGTTCACCGCCTTCACGGTGCACGCCGTGCTCCAAGTGCCACGCGGAACGGATTTGGAGAAGGCGCGCAAAGCGCTGGAGAAGTCCGAGCAGGTTTGCCTGATTTCGAACTCGCTCAAGGGCGATAAGCATCTCGAGATCGAAATCCGAGAAGTGTGACCCTCGGCGCCACTCTGAGGCTCGTCAGCCGCCGGTCAGCATGTGACGACGAATGACCTCGGGCGACACCAAATGACAGTAGTGATTACCGCGCCAACTCTCTGGCATCACTTTCCAGCGCCAGTCCTCCCACTCGGCGAACAAGGCGCTCGCGCGTAGTCGCAGTTTGTTGTCGGTACCGATGCTGATTTGCGGCTGGGTCTTGATCCAGCTTGAGCCGGTGTAACTCAAGCGATCGGTCTGCAACATCACCTCGGTGGGCCGAAACCGTGCCGAGGCTCGCTCGCCTGGACCCAAGGCTTGCCAAATATCGAGGACCATCGCGCGATGGATATCTGCACAGGCGCGCGGCGCGAGCGCGGGATCGCGGGCTGCCTCAACGCCCTGTGCGCTGCGCAGATGATCTGCGGTTTTGGTTTTGCAGGAGATCTGTACGATGTCGAGGCGTTCGTCACGCAAGACGTATTGATGTGTGCGCAGCGGCGATATCGCCGGCTTCGACAGCTTGAATGACTCGTAGTCTTTCTCGAGCACGTTCTGCATCGGCAGCGTCGTATCAACGAGACGTCGCTGAACCTCGCTGCAAAACTCCGAGTGACTGTTGGAGAGCGGCATCGGTGTCGTGGCAATAGCAGGGGTCGACACCATCAAAGATGTTGTCAGCAGCGCGACCGCTATAGCGAACTCGGGTCGGGGTCGTGTCATATGTTCCTCACGAACCGGCATTATTTTTAGCTCGTTCGAGTTTATCATCCGAAGTCATGGAGCCCTTCGTATGAAGCGATCGAAAGTCCACTCTCTGGCCCAAAAGGTGATGTCGCTCGAGCCTGCGACGATCGATGCGTTGTATGGGCTTGAACCGGTTTTTGAGCCCGGAGCGGGCGAGCCGACCGGGCATGCCGAGCTCGGTGTATTCGTCGAACTACAGTGTCCCTATTGCGGCGAGGCTTACGGCTCGATGCTCGATCTCACCGATGCGTCGCGGGTCTATATCGAAGATTGTCAGATCTGTTGCCGGCCTATCGAAGTCACGCTCGAGGTGGATGAGCGCGGCGCTTTGCAGCGTGTGGCAACTAGCCGAATCGACTGACTCGATCAGCCGCCGTTGCCGAAGGCGCTGTGGCGTAAGCGATCACCCGTTTTGATGCCGCGTTTGGCTGCTTCACCACCGCGCAGTTCTAGAATGGCTTTGACGGGCACATCCGGACCAACCGGGTCGAGGGTGAGAGGCGGCACATTCGCGAAGATCGCCACGATCTTGCCGCGCGCATCGACGAAAATCATATCGAGAGGGATGTAGGTGTTTTTCATCCAGAAAGACGACAGACGGACGCTGTCGTTGATGAAAAGCATGCCTTGATCCGAGGGCAGGTCACGAACCCACATCAACCCTTGTCGTTGACGCTCAGGCGTATCGGCGATCCACACGTCGAACTGGTGTTTCTTCTTATCACTATCGATGCGCAGGGCAGTGCGCGGATAGGTGGAAAGGTCGAGCGGCGCCGGCTCTGCTGAATTTCGCGACTGCGCGTGAACCGGTGCGATCAGCGCGAGCGATAACAGCAACGACAAAAGCAAATGGCGTGGGGTCATAGTGTGACCAGCATACGCTTTGCGAAGGCGCCATGCAGTCGACCGAGTGCGCGCACCACGTGCAAAGTGACCGTGGTTACCAGAAGACCGCCGATCGCGAGTAAAAGAAGTCCAAGCGGATGTCGAATCCATTCGTACATCCAAACCGATTCGCTCGCGAGGTGGATGCCGGGCCGTCCAGGCCAAGTCACGCCCACCGCAGCCAGTCCCTCGAAGATTGCAGCGGCGATCAAGCCCGCACCTAGCGAGAGCCCCACAACCACAATGACGAAGTAGGCGATACCGAGCGGAAGCATCAGCGCTTCGTAGGCGAGTGTCGTCCAAGTGCGGATTTCTTTGAGCATTCTGCCGATGCGTTGTAGCAACGATAAATCAGGGGGCAGGGTGGTTGGACGCCGCGGCATGCGCTCGCCGGTCATCGCCTCCACCAATCGTCCCTCAACCAATGCCAACAGTCGCGCTGCGCCGATGAACAGCACGAAAAATGGCAGCCCGATGATCAAGATGGCGAGGCCGATCGAAAGTGAGAGCCCGATGGCGACGAACGAAAAATAGAACACGCCCGTGAAGAGTGAGAGAAGGCAATAAAAAAGCATCGTGTAGCTACGCACATCGCCATACACCCCAAAAAATCGTCGCCAGATTCCGATTTTGCTGGTGCCTTGATCGGGCGTGGGGAGTTGGCGACGGTTTGATACGGGCGTCGCCATCGCCGCCTGCACGCGTGATTCGGTCTCGAGGTAGGCAGCCGCCACTTCCTCGGGAGCGCCGTAGCTCTTGACGATCTCGGCAAGCAACTCGTGCTCAGCCGAGTTTGGCCTCGCCGCGATCTCGGCTCGCAAGTGTTGCTCGGCATCGTAGAGCGCGTCTTGGACGAGCGCCGGGTCGGCTGTGTGCAGTGCTTCACGTAATGCCTGCAAATAGTCATTGATCGAGGCGGGAGTGGCCGAGGTCATAGGGTCGATCCTTCTGAGGGTCGCTGTTGCGTTGCCGCGCGCGTGAAGTGCTCAACGAAGTTGCGGGTGTGGGCCCAGGCGGCCAGCCAGTCTGCTAAGACGGCTCGACCCTCGGGGGTGATGCGGTAGTAACGACGGGGCGGGCCTGAATACGAGGGCACGATGCGGCTCGAGAGCCAACCGGAAGCCGAGAGCGAGCGCAGCACCGGGTAAATCGTGCCCTCCTTGAACAGGGGCTCGCTGCCATCCGGAGGCTGCAGGCGCTTGGCGATGTCGTAGCCGTAGGCGTCTTCGTCGGTGGCCGCGAGCACCGCCAGCAGGACGAGTGCGACCAGGCCGGCGTTCAGGTCTTTCTGGAACTTCTTAGCGTGGCTATCGTTCATTGAGTAGTACTGTAGAGTAAACAGTATAGGCTTTCAAGCAGTAGCCGACTTTGCGGTCGACCCCGGATGTTGGACCGCAAGCAATGTTGGTTAAGATGCACGCAATGCGCCGCCACCTCCCTTGGTTTCGCCTCTTGCTCGCGATGACTGTCGCAGTCGTGTTTGCGGGTTGTGCTGCGCTTGGTCCGAAGTTGCAGGCGCCGGACTTATCGATCGTCTCGGTCGATCTCGTGAAGGGTGATCTGTTCGAGCAGCGCATCAAGGCGCGCATGAAGGTGAAGAACCCGAACGAGCTGGAACTGGCCGTGAAGGGTGTGACCTACACGATCGAGTTAGGCGGTGAGCCGCTCGGTCATGGACTCTCCGGCAGTAGTTTTATTGTGCCCGCCAAAGGTGAAGCCGAGTTCGACATGCTGGTGACCGTCAATCTCGCCGGCACCTTGCTCAAGCTCGTCGAGAAGGCGCGTAGCTCGGGCGGTTCGCTGAACCAAGTGGACTACCGACTGCGTGGTCAGGTTCGACTCGAGCGTGGCGCTCTGCGCACCGTTCCCTTCGATGAGAAGGGCGTCTTGAAGTTGCGCTGATCCGATGGTCGACGCCAACCGCGCACTGACGCGCCGCCGAATCCTCGTCGTCATTACGGTGATTTTGCTGATCGTCGGTTCGTCAGCCGTGGGTTGGTTGGCTGCGACTTGGCCCGCGTGGCGCGCAGCGGTTTTCGGCTAAGCGCGATCGCAGACCCTCGCTTGAGCGCGTCCCCCTTTTGCACAGCGACGACTTTCGCCGGTATCGTGCGTTCGCTTGCCGTGCTCGCGCAGCAAACGGCGAATCTGCCGGCGAGTTCGCGTCTGGCAACGATGACAGGCGTTAGTCTCGGAAAGTTGCGTCGTCAGTTTGTCGAGTGGTCTGGCGTCGAACTCGATCTGTTGTTGGAGGCTTGTGCCGTCATTGGCGAGGAGGAGGGCCTCGTCGGTGAAGCGCGTGTATTCGCCGCGGCGCATGCATTGCAACTGCGCGGACAAGATCTGCTGCGTCATATCGTCGTCGATCTTCGCCCACAGCAGATGGATGCGCAGCGTTGGCGCGACACGCTGCATTGGGGGTGCAGTGCGTCGCCCTTTGGGGACTGCGTGCTCGCTTGGAACGATATCGGTCTCTGCCATCTCGAATTCTTTGAACAGTCGACTAATCCTATCGCGTTATTACAGGCCCGTTGGTCTACCGCCAAGCTTAAGCGCGATGATGTCTCGGCGGCCAAGATGGCACTGGCGGTGTTTGGTGGTCAGAGCGTGACGTTGCATTTGATGGGCAGCGCTTTTCAACTCGCGGTCTGGCGAGCGCTGGTGGCACGAGATTCGGGTGAGACCGTGAGCTACGGGGAGTTGGCTGCAACGATGTCGCAACCACGCGCTTCGCGTGCGGTGGGCACTGCAGTGGGTAGTAATCGCATCGGTTGGCTGGTTCCTTGCCATCACGTCGTGCGTTCCGATGGGGGCCTCGGCGGTTTCCATTGGGGTGTTGATCGCAAGCGCGCGATGTTGATCTGGGAGTCGCTGCGGCCAGCCTAGGGCGATGCAGTGAGGGCGATGTTATGCTCGCGCCCTCTGGCTTTTACCCTTTCAGGAGTTGCCCATGGCCATCGCCCTCTGGACTTTGTTGCTTGCGGTTTTGATGCCGATCGTTTGCGCCGGTATCGCTAAAGCGGGCCCCGGTCGCTATGACAATCGTAATCCGCGCGATTGGCAGGCTAAGCAACAAGGCTATAGAGCCCGAGCTTATGCCGCGCAGCAAAATTCGTGGGAAGCACTCGCGGTGTATGTGGCGGCTCTCGCCGCCGCCTTCATCGGCGGTATCCCAGTTGAGACCTTAGGGTTGATTGCCAGCATCTTTGCTGCCTCCCGTGTGGCCTATCTCGTTTGTTACCTCGCCGATTGGGCTTCATTACGTTCTTTGGTGTGGCTGGTCGGTTTCGGTAGTTGCATTTGCTTGATCGTGATGGGGGCTCAGGCGGTTTGATGGAGGTTCAGGTCACGACGGTGCCGATACCGGCGCTGCCGTCGGCAAAAACATCGAACACCTTCCGCAAGCTGCAGGCGCAGCTGCGTGGTCTTGTTGGCAAGGCGATCGAGGACTACGCCATGATCGCCGAGGGCGACAAGGTGATGGTCTGTCTCTCGGGCGGCAAAGACTCCTACACGCTGCTCGATATTTTGATGTCGCTGCAGCGCAGCGCGCCCGTTCACTTCGATCTCGTGGCCGTCAATCTCGATCAAAAGCAGCCAGGCTTCCCGGAGCATGTGCTGCCAGAATACTTACAAGCTCTCGGTGTACCGTTTCATATCATTGAGCAGGATACCTACTCGGTGGTTAAACGCGTCATACCCGAGGGAAAAACCATGTGCGGTTTGTGCTCCCGGTTGCGTCGCGGTGCGCTATACCGTTGGGCCGCCGAGAACGGGGTCACTAAGGTCGCTCTTGGCCATCATCGCGACGACATCGTCGAGACGATGTTCCTGAATCTCTTCTTTGGTGGTCGTCTGAAGGCGATGCCGCCAAAACTGCAGTCGGAGGACGGTCGGCACATCGTCATTCGGCCCCTCGCGTATGTGCCAGAGCGCGAGATAGAACGCTACGCCCGTGCGCGTCAGTTTCCGATCATTCCGTGCACTCTTTGTGGTTCGCAGGAGAATGCACAGCGACGCCAGATCAAGCAGATGCTGCAAGATTGGGAGCGCGAATATCCAGGTCGCACCGAATCGATTTTTTCTGCGCTACGTTCCGTAGAGCCTAGCCATTTAGCGGATCCCCGTTTGTTCGACTTTGCGGCGTTGGGCGCTAAGCACCACGGATGACAGACGAGAGTTTTGACTGGCTCGACGCGTCGAGCGCAGAGTTTGTCTGGCGTTGGCGCGATCGTATTCGAGGCTCGCTCTTGGGTCTCGCCCTTGGTGAGTCTTTGTCGATGCCGACGCAACTGCGTCGTGCGGGAAGTTTCGTGCCCGTCCGTGATCTTTTCGGGGGTGGTCCTTTCGATCTGCCGCGCGGTGCTTGGGCGGATGAAACGGCACTCATGTTGTGCACGGCGACGAGCCTGCTCGATCGCGCCGGTTTCGATGCGGTTGATCAACGGGAGAGCTTTCGTCGTTGGCAGCAACTTGGTGAAAACAGCGCGACGGGAGAATGTCTGGGTATAAGTGCTCCCGTCAGTCGTGCGATCGTCGATGGCGCACCCGATGCCACGTTGTCAGACGGTAGTGATGCGCTGACGCGGTTAGCTCCGCTCGTTGTGTGGCATCTAGCGGATGATGCGGATGCACTCGCGCAGACGATCGCCGCCTCAGTGCGCCTCACCAGTCACCAAGAGTCGACTTTGCAGCAGGCTCAAACTTTTGCGTTGATTTTGAAGTCGGCTTTGCACGGTGCATCTCACGCTGCGCTCTGTGAGCAAATTGCCGCAAGCCGTTGGCCGCCAACCGAGACCGGTCGACTACTCAGTCTCGCCACCCAAGCTTTTTGTAGCACCTCGAACTGGACCGATGCCGTGCTTGAGTCGGTCAATGAGGGTGGTGATTCGGATGTGCTCGGCGCACTCTGTGGTCAACTGGCTGGCGCTCATTATGGTGCGAGCGCTCTTCCGTCGGCATGGCTCGATTCATTAGCAGAGCGCGAGTTGATCACACGGCGAGCCGATGAATTACTGGCTGCCGTCTTGGTGGGTCGTGATTGAAGTGGTGATGATTCGATGAAGTCTTTGAAGATTTTGGTGGTGGTTCACGAGAGTCTCATCCCGCCTGCGAGTATCGAGGGCTATACGGAACAGCAGATCGACGACTGGCGGACTGAGTACGACGTGATCACCCATTTGCGTGCCATGGGGCACGAAGTGCGTTGCCTCGGTGTGCTCGATAGCTTGACGTCGCTTCGCAGTGAAATCACCGAGTGGAAGCCCGATGTGGTTTTCAATTTGCTCGAAGAATTCAATGGGGTTGTCACATACGATCAGCATGTCGTCGCCTTTCTCGAATTGATGGAGCAGCCTTATACCGGCTGCAATCCTCGCGGCTTGCTGCTCTCGCGTGACAAGCCGCTCTCGAAGCAGCTGCTGCACTATCACCGTATACCGACACCGCAATTCGCCGTCTTTCCCAAAGGGCGGGTGGTGCGCTTGCCATCCAAGCTGCGGTATCCCCTCTTCGTGAAATCGGCGACGGAGGATGCCTCACTCGGCATCTCGCAGGCGTCGGTCGTCGAGACACCCGAGCAATTGCGCGATCGCATCGCGTTCATGCACGAGCAGGTCAAGACAGACGCGCTCGTCGAGGAATACATCGCGGGACGAGAGTTATACGTCGGTGTACTTGGCAACGATCGACTGACGCGCTTACCGGTCTGGGAAATGCACTTCGGCTCGATGGGTGATAACCAAGCCACGATCGCCACGCGCAAGGTGAAATGGGATCGACGCTATCAAGCCAAGCATGGCATCACGCGCTCGGCTGCGACCGAACTGTCACCTGCACTTGAGGCTCGCCTCGACAAACTAGCCAGACGCATCTATCGAAGCCTCGGCCTTTCGGGCTACGCACGCATGGATTTTCGCGTGCGGCCCGATGGTGAGATTTTCGTTCTCGAAGCGAACGCCAACCCTTGCCTAGCCGCAGCCGAAGATTACGCGCGTTCAGCGCTCTCCGCGGGCATCGCGTATCCCGAGTTGCTGCAACGCATCGTGTCGCTCGGCCTCAATTACCAGGCGGAGTGGCGGGCGGGTTACGTGTAACTTTCAAATGTTGGTCCAACCACCCGATCACTTCCGAATGCCAACGCAGGCTGTTGGCAGGCTTCAAAATCCAGTGGTTCTCGTCCGGGAAGAAGACGAAGCGGCTCGGAACACCTTGGCGCTGTAAGGCTGTGAAAGTGGCAAGACCTTGCGAATAGGGCACGCGATAGTCGAGCGCGCCATGGATGACGAGCATCGGTGTTTTCCACTTCGTCACGTGATCCGCTGGGTTGAACTTTTCGTGAATTTTCGGCGTGAGGTAATAAGGACCACCGTTTTCCCACTCGGTGAACCAGAGCTCCTCGGTGGTGTAGTACATCGTGCGCTGATCAAAGATACCGGCGTGATTCACGATGCACTGGAAGCGATCGGACCAATTGCCGGCAATCCAGTTCTGCATGAAGCCGCCGTAGGAGGCGCCGAGTGAACAGGCGCGGTTGCCATCGAGCCAGTCGTAGCGGTTGACGGCGGCATCGAGACCTTTTTGCAAATCGACGAGTGGCTTACCGCCCCAGTCCTGACTGATCGAGTCGGTGAAGGCTTGACCGTATCCGGGCGAGCCGTGGAAGTCGATGAAGACGACCGCATACCCCGCGCCCGCGTAAACCTGTGGGTTCCAGCGCCACGACCACTGGTTCGAGAAGCTTACCTGCGGTCCGCCGTGCACGATGAAGGCGATCGGATATTTTTTGCCACGCTCGAAGCCAGCTGGCTTCATCACGTAGCCATAGACGGTCTCGTCATTCCAACCTTTGAACGAGAATTGCTCGAACTCGCCAAATTGGCGTTGCGAGAGCAGCGCTTGATTGACGGCCGTGAGAGGTTTAGGCGCAGGTGGCAGCGCAGCACGCGAGTTGGCTGACTTCGGCGCCTTCGATACCCAATACAAATCCGGTGGGCCGCCAAGCGAGGCCCAAGAAATCACAACGCCATCGCGCGCGGGGGAGTAGCCCTGTACTTGGCCGTTGCCTAGCAGTCGCTGCCGAGAACCCGACTTAGGGTCGATCTCGACGAGCGCCGTTTGGCCCACATCGTCAGCGGTTGCGATGAGCTTGCGACCATCGAAGCTCGCGGCAATATGGCCGACCGAGCGATCCCAGTCGGCAGTGAGTGCGCGCACCTTGCCGTCCTGGCTACCACGCAGCATCACGACATATCGATCTGCCTCAAAACCCGGGCGTGACATGGCGAGCCACGCGAGATCGCCATTAGCCAGAAATACGGGCTGTGCATCCCAAGCAGGATTATCGGCCGTTAGATTGCGCGTCTCCCCCGATCCGTCGGCAGCGACTTCGTAGAGATCAAAATTAGTCGACCACGGTTCTTGCGCATTAGCGAGGCGCGCTGAGAATACGATGCGCTGTCCATCGGGACTGAACGTGTAATCCTCCTCGCCACCAAATGGCTTGGAGGGAACGTGTCCGCGAACCGATCCTGAAATCAGTTTGAAGTTATCGGCTTTTCGATCGTTGCTTAGCGTTGCCGTGAAGAGACGCGAGAGCGTGCCATCGTTCCATGTGTCCCAGTGACGAACGAAAAGCGAGTCGTAACTGCGGGCCGACGCCTTATCTTTTTTTCGCTCGGCCAAACGATCCGTCGTGCATTTGATCTCGACGCAGTCTGGGAAGACCTCCATCGATACGGCGAGACGATCACCGCTCGGTGAGATTTCGAACGAGCCGACATCGAGCGGCAGCGAAGTGACTTGCTGTGCTTCGCCGCCCTCGAGGCTGATGTGCCAAACCTGCGAAGAGCCGCTACGGCTGGATAAAAAATAAATGCCGCGACCATCGGGCGCCCAGCGACCCGACGAGTCGCTCGCTGGATGTTGTGTCAAACGACGTGAGACCGGACGTTCGTCGTTGAGATCCAGCAACCAAAGATCGACCTTGCCCCGATTGGCTTCGATATCGGTTTCGCGCAGGGAAAACACCACGTGCTTGCCATCGGGCGAGACTTGCGGATCGGAGACGCGCGCCAATCGAACGAGATCATCCGCGGAGAACGGTTGGTGGAGGTTCGAGGCGAGCGCTTGTGTCGCGAGCAGCGAGAGGCTCAATAAGGGCAGGGCAGTCCAGTTCATTCGCATGGTTGTGCTCCAGGAGCGATACCGGTAAAACGAGCGCCCGATTGTACATCCGCGGCTTTCCGATGCTCAGAGACGTGCGCGCCATCTGTTTCGATCTCGATGACACCTTCTGGGAGGTGCGCCCGGTACTGCAGCGCGCGGAGGCTCGCATGGCCGCCTTCCTGCAAGAGCGGCATCCCGAGCTCGGCGCACGGTTTGCGCCGGAAGATCTCTATGCGCGCCGCATGTCGCTCGTGCAAGAGAGGCCGGATCGCGCACACGATATGACGTGGTTGCGCACAGAGGCTCTGCGGCGTTTCGCGCTCGAATATGAGCATGACCCTGGCATCGCCGATGACGCTTTCGCCGTCTTCATCGATGCTCGGCACGAGGTGACGTTCTTCGACGACGTGCTCCCGGCACTTCAGTTACTTTCAGCCGCGTATCCGCTGGCAACTTTCTCAAACGGTAATGCGGATGTTCACCGCATCGGCATCGGCGGTCATTTCGTGGTGACGCTGAACGCCGAAAAGGTGGGTCATGCCAAACCGAAACCCGAGGCGTTTCTGGCAGTAGCGGATTCGCTCGGTCTTCGCCCCGATCAAATGTTGTACGTGGGCGATGAGCCGCGACTCGATGTCACAGGTTCGCGTGCCGCCGGTTGTCGCAGCGCGTGGATTAACCGACGGACGACGCCTTGGCCGTCGGATTTGGCGCCGGCTGCGGATCTGGAGGTGTCGAATCTGCTGCAGTTGGCGGAGCAGCTCGGCGTGTCAGCAGCCACAGAGTGACGATAGCTCCGCCCTGAATGAAGACTTCGCCGAGATTATCGAGGCGATGTCGATTGAGTGCGGGAACGGCTGCGGTCAGCAGCATCACAACACCGCCGATCGTCATCCAAGGCATCCCTTGCTTGCGCCACATCATGAGGCCCGTAAAGATCACGACAAAGCAGGTCACGACTGGGGCGATGGGGAAGGTATTACTCACTAAGGCTTGATCTGGTGTGCAGCGGGTACTTTCACTGACTGCACCCGCGTAGCGAATCAAATCGTATTCGCAGACGGGGTAAATTTCTTTGGTCCAAAAGAGGGGTAGATCGTGCGCGATTAGCGCGGCTGCGAGGAGGCAAAATCCACCCATCACCCAGCGATGCTCGGCCCAAGAAATTCCCGCAAGGCGCAGAATCGAGCCGCTGGCGATGATGAGCCAACAGCCCGTCAGCCAATGTGCCCAGAAAGCAGGCCAGGTGATCGCGTACAGAAAGTCCCCAAAGCCGATTAGTGCGCCAAGCGCGACGCGAGCGTTGTCCCAGATGAGGAAAAACTGGGGGACGAGCAAGACATAGCCTGCAGCAAGGCGGTGGGTTCGCGTGAGTTGCAGCAGCCAGACAAATAGCGCGAGCTGTGCGACGGCGAACCCTGCAAACATCAGGCTGTACATGTCACGACAATCTTGCCGATAGCCTCCCGTCGCAACAATTTTTTGATCGCCTCACCACCCTGCGGCAAAGAAAATCGATCCGAAATCCGCGGTCGAATTTGCCCGGCCTGATAACGCTCAAGCAGCGATTGCATGATGCGCTGATGCGCAGCCGGATCGCGCTCTGCGAACGCCCCCCAGAAGACCCCGCATATATCGCAACCTTTGAGCAGCGGTAGGTTGAGTGGAATCTTAGGGATTCCAGCCGGAAAACCGACCACCAAGAATCGCCCCTGCCAAGCGATCGCTCGCAACGCGGCCTCAGCATAGTCTCCGCCGACGGCGTCATAGATCACATCAGCGCCTTGCTTACCACAGGCTTCTTTGAACTGTGCGGCCAAAGACTTGGCATCGGTAATCTCGCGCGGATAGACCACGGTGACATCGGCCCCGTGCGCGCGCGTGACGGCGGCTTTCTCTTCGGAAGAAACGGCGGCGATGACCTTGGCTCCCATCGCTTTGCCAAGCTCCACGGCGGCAAGTCCCACGCCGCCGGCTGCCCCCAAAACCAGCAGCGTTTCTCCGGCGCGTAAACGCGCTCGATCTTGCAGCGCATGCAGCGAGGTCGAATAGGTGACGAGTAATCCCGCTGCTTCGTCAAAGGGCATGTCGCTTGGAATGCGGGTGCAGTTGCGTTCGTGCGTGACGAGCTTTTCAGCAAGACCGCCGTGACTCGTATGGGCGATCACATGATCACCGACCTTGATGTGGGTGACGTCAGCGCCGATTGCATCGACGATCCCTGCCGTTTCTAGGCCCGGCGCAAAAGGTCGAGGTGGTTTGAACTGGTATTTGTCCTCGATGATGAGTGCATCGGGATAGTTGATGCCGCAGGCTTTGACGACGACGCGAACCTCGCCGGCACCGGGCGTGGGTTCTGGCACCTCGCGCAGAACGAGGCTCTCGGGGCCGCCGGGTTGATCGCTCATCAATGCTTTCATGGTTGTCATGATTTCTCTCCGCAGACTTGCCAGGCGCGCAGTAGCCCTAAGCCGGTTTTCGAATCTTCTATTTCGCCGCTCAAGACGCGCTGTACGGCGGTCTCGAGCGCAATCCAATGTACCTCGAATACCTCGGCCGCTTCGCGTGCATCGGGCGCAGGCGTGAGATCCGTTGCGAGGTAGAGATGAATGCGCTCGGTAAATACACCGGGCGAGCTCAAGGAGATACCGAGTGAACGCCATGTCGAGGCGTTGACGCCTGCCTCTTCGATGAGTTCGCGTTGCGCGGTCAACTCGGGCGGTTCGCCCGGCTCAAGTTTGCCCGCGGGCAGCTCCCATACGTAGCCGCCCGCTGCGTGACGAAATTGGTGTAACAAGCAGACGCGATGTTGCTCATCGATAGCGACGATCGCAGCGCCGCCTGGATGATGCAATATCTCAAGATCAGCGCGATGTCCATTTGGCAGATCGACCGTATCGACCGTGAGTCGTGTGACTTTGCCGCGAAAGATCTCGCGCTGACTGACGAGTTTGGTCATCCGCGCGAGCGTCCGTGATATTCCTCGTTCGGCATCATGTCGGTAGCCGTGGCGAGACGGTTGGTCATATTGAAAAAGCCCGTGATCGCAGCGATGTCCCAGATCGCACGATCTGACCAACCGGCTTTGCGGAGCGCTTGACGAGCCTCTTCGCCGGCCTCTGCGGGAGTCGTCGTGAGTCGATGCGCAAAGTCGAGCATGGCCCTTTGTCGTTTTGACACTTTGGCGACTCGA
>Ga0208009_1000345_pt1 | contig 13298 bp, 8 predicted proteins | sample Wag4_2014_7_16_FD_187364 | JGI IMG/M metagenome (GOLD analysis project Ga0208009, IMG submission 187364) | Fresh water mixed with fracking chemicals microbial communities from Ohio, USA - Utica-2 Time Series FC 2014_7_16 (SPAdes) (version 2) ...
GAGCTTGGCCATGCGCTGCTGATCACGCGCGGACTTGGGTGGCGCGAAGCGAACGGCGTCGACGTTGGCGAAGAAGACCGCTGCCACCGGACCCAGGCGTCCGACACGCCCTGCGGCGGGCTGGGGCACCATCTGCCCGATCAGTCCCGACTTCAGGAGCAAGCCGATGTGGTAGTAGAGGCTCGGCGGGCTGACGTCGAGTGCACGCGCAATCTCAAGGACGGTGCATCCGCCCGAGCCACGGATGGTCTCGAGCAGCCGAAGGCGGAAGGGTGAGCGAACGCAATGCCACACGGCGTTGACCGAGAGGTCGATTGCCTGTGACGAGGACTGACGACCAGCCTTGTTCCCCCGGAGAGAGGTCGAAGACCGAGCCATGGAACCTGCCTTATGTAGACCGAAGCGAGGCGATGCACGCTGCATCGCGTGAACCGAGGATATCGACTTGCCGGGCGAGACGGCTTGACCAATCAGCCAATCGCGTGCATCAGTGCAAGAATCTGCGGCGGAGTGAGTGTTTCGGCACGCATCGTTGGCAGGATCCCGATGGGGAAACTGGCTTGACGGCCAAGCAGCGCACCGAGTTGCTTCCTGCGGGAGGCGAAGATCCGGTGGACGAAGGCGCTGACCTGATCAGGATCCAGTGCAGGCCTGTCCGGCTTGGGAATCACGGACATCATGGCACTGGTGACCCGTGGGGCGGGCCAGAAGCAGGATCCGGGCAGCGTTTCGAGCACACGGACCGTGCTCGTCAGGGACACCAGCACCGTGGCCGCGCCGTAGTCGTCGCTGCCGGGCTGCGCAGCGAGCCGCTGCGCCACCTCGCGCTGGACGGTCACGAACTGTCCGAGGCACGTCGGGTGGTGGGCAGCCAGGTTCAGGACCAGAGGGGTCGCCGCGCCGTAGGGAAGGTTGGCAACCAACCTGAACTGGCGACCACCGAGGGCCTCGAGGATGGCTGGCGAGACGGCGTGCTTGCCGTCGAGGCAGTCGCCGTGGATCAGCGTCACCCGGTCTCCCAGGCGCTCCCGGATGATGGCGGCCATGTCGGCGTCGAGTTCACAGGCCACGACCTCGCAGCCGGTGTCGAGCAGCGCTTCGGTCAACGTCCCGGTGCCGGGCCCGACCTCCAGCACCACGTCGCCGGCCGTGACGCCGCTGTGCCCGATGAGCGCCCGGAGCTTGTTCTGGTCGTGCAGGAAGTTCTGCCCGAGCCGATGCTTGGGTTCGAGCCCGCGGGTGGCCAGGATCGCCTTGATGTCGCTCAGGGTCTGCACGGTTCAGCGCGCCGATGCCTCGGCCCGCACCTCGCGCAGGACCGAGACCTTGATCTCGCCGGGGAAGGTCATCTCGCGCTCGACGCGGGCAGCGATGGAGTCGGCGATCGCACGGGTGCGGGCATCGTCGACCGAGCCGGCATCCACGATCACGCGCACCTCGCGACCTGCCTGCACCGCAAAGGCCTCCGTCACGCCGGCATGCTCGCGCGCGATGGCCTCGAGCTGCTGGAGCCGCTTCACGTACTGCTCCATGCTCTCGCGCCGTGCACCCGGCCGTGCGCCCGACAGGGCGTCGGCCGCCATCACGATCGGGGTGTAGGGCGTCGTCGAGGGGATGTCACCGTGGTGGCCGGCAACCGCGTTCAGGACCGCTTCGTTGCGCTCACCGTGGCGGACCAGGAAGTCCCGGCCGATCGCCGGGTGCCCGCCTTCCATCTCGTGGTCCATCGCCTTGCCGAGGTCGTGCAGCAGCCCGCATCGGCGGGCCAGGCGGCCGTCGAGCCCGAGCTGGTCGGCGATCATCTGCGACAGGAAGGCCACTTCGATCGAGTGGCGCAGCACGTTCTGGGCATAGCTGGTGCGGAACGACAGGCGACCGAGCGCCTCGATCACGCGGGGGTGGAGGTTGCGGACATCGGCTTCGAGGGCGGCTTCCTCGCCGGCCTTGGTGATGCGCTGCTCCATGTCGCGACGGACCTGCGCGACGACGTCTTCGATGCGCGCAGGGTGCACGCGTCCATCGGCGACGAGTCGCTGCAGGGCCTCGACCGCGATCGCCTGGCGCACACGGTCGAAGCAACTCACCGCGATCACGCCCGGCGTGTCGTCGATGAGCAGGTCGGCGCCGGTGGCCTTCTCGAGTGCACGGATGTTGCGCCCCTCCCGTCCGATCAGGCGGCCCTTGATCTCCTCGTTGGGCACCTTCACGGTGCGCACCGTCGATTCACCGACGGTTTCACCCGCGTAGCGCTGGATGGCCATCAGCGTGATCTCACGGCCCTGCTCGCGGGCCGAGCGCTCCGCTTCGGACAGCAGGGCATGGCGGACGTGCGCCGCCTCGTGCTCACTGTCGCGTCGGGCATCATCAAGCACGCGCTGCATGGCCTCGTCACGCGTCAGGCCGGCGATCGACTCGAGCTGGCGTCGAAGGTCCGCCAGCGCCGCTTCACGCTCCGTCAGGGCGGCCTTGGCGTGCTCCAGGGTGGTGGAGGCCTCGCGCTCCCGGTCGTTCACACGCTGGTCGCGTTCATCGAGCCGGCGTTCCCGCTCGCCGAGCGCGGCCAGGCGGGCATCGACCTGCTGCTGCGTGGTGCGCAGGGCGTCCTGGCCCTGACGCAGCTGGGCCAGCGCGGCGTCGATCTCGCGATCGATCTGCGCGCGCCGTTCGGCGATCCGGCGCTCGGCCTCGAGTTCGAGGCCCTTGGCCGAGGCGAGCGCTTCAGCCTGGGCGGTCTCGACGATGGCCGTCGCCTGCTGCCGCGCCACGCGCAGCGAGCGTGAACCGATGAATCGGGCCGCCAAGGCGCCGGCCAGGGCGCCGCCCACGGCACATGCCCCGGCGAGGGCAACGACCGTCGTGGTGGACATGCCGGGATCGACTGGCTCGAGCATGGGCTCAAGGGTAATCGACCCGCGCGACCGGGCGCGCGGGCACCGTACGATCCGAACCATGTCCGGCGTGGTCCAGCGACTCCTCGCACTTGCTCCGACCAATCCCATCGCGGTGCGCGTGGTGACCGGTGCGAGCCGCCGCACGCGGCACCTCCACCTGCGTGCGGGCTACCTGGGACTGATGGCCACGATCCTCACGCTGGCGCTGTTGTTCACCGGATCCGAAGGCATGCGCGGCCTTGCGGCGCGTGGCGCGCAGGCCTTCACCCTGGTCAGCTACGGGCAGGTGCTGGCGATCTGCCTGCTCACGCCTGTGTTCATGGCGGGCGCGATTGCGCATGAATCCAGCCCGCGGACCTGGGAAATCATGCTGACGACGCCGTTGTCGAGCGCGCAGATCGTCCTGGGCAACCTGCTCGGCCGCCTGTTCTTCGTCGTGGCCCTGCTGCTGAGCACGTTCCCGCTCTTCGCGGTCACGCAACTCTTCGGCGGCGTGAGCGGCGGCTCGATCATGGGGTCGTACGCCATCGCGGCGTCGACGGCGATCCTGGTGGGCAGCATCGCCATCATGCTGTGCGTCACGCGCGTGGGCGGCCAGCGGGCGGTCTTCGCCTTCTACGTCTCGGTGGTGGCCTATCTCTTCGTCACGTACGGGGTCGATGCGGGATTGCGGCAGCAGGTCGGGACCACGCTGGACGTCACCTCGACCACGGTCATCACGCCCCTGAATCCGTTCCTCACCCTCGAGGTCCTGTTGCGATCCAATCGCTACGTGGTGCCGGCCGAGGGCGGCTTCTGGATGACGCGTCCAGTCCTGGCGCAGGCGGTCCTCTTCCTGGGCACGGCGCTGGTGCTCATGGCATGGAGCGTGCTGCGCGTACGACTGATCGGAGCCGACGAGCGTGGTTCGCTGGGTCGCGTCCGGCAGGGTTCGAGCCGTCCGCCGAGCGAAGTCTGGCAGAACGGCATCGCCTGGCGCGAGCTGCATGCACGCAACCTCGGGCTGGGGTCGCTCGTCATGCGCTGGGGTTTCCTGTCGATCGGCGTGGCGGCGTCGGCCGTGCCGGCCATCCTGCACGCCCGGGGCACGCTCAACGATGCCGGGTTCCCCGTGGCGGTCCTCATCGTGGTCGCGGCCGAGAGCGTGATCGTTGCCCTCGCTGCACTGAACGCCAGCGCGACCGCCGTCACCAAGGAGCGCGAGGACGGTTCGCTCGACATCCTGCTGACCACCCCGATCGATCCCGGTGCGTACTTGTCGGGCAAACTGCGCGGGATCGTCACGTACCTCTGGCCCATGCTGGCCGCCCCGATCCTGGGCGTGCTCGTGGCGGTGGCGTACTCCATGGCCCGCGGCCTGCTCGTGGCACTCCCCGGCGGATCGGTGCGCGCGCCGCTGATCCTGCCGGAGGTGGCGATCGCGTTCCCGCTGGTCCTCGTGGCGTTCACGGCCTTCTGCGTCATGGTCGGCCTGCAGTGGTCGGTGCAGAGCAAGGGGACCATCGGCAGCGTCTTCGCGGCCACCGGCGTCGCCGCGGCGGTGGCGCTCGTGAGTGGACTGTGTGGCCTGGGCCTGGGCGGCCGCATCCCGGTCCTGGGGCCGTTCCTCGCGGGGTTCAATCCGTTGGCGGTCCTGCAGCTGGGGCTGGCGCCGCAGGACCTCTTCGCCGCACTCGCGGTCGAGTCGCTCGCCGAGCTCTCGGCCACCCGTGCCGCACTGGTGGCCGGTGCCATCGCCGGCTCGGTCGGCTACCTGGCCATCGTCGTCGCGATCCGCGCGTCGCTGCGGCAACGCTTCATGACGATCGTGCGGCGCCTGGCGGGCACGGCCTGATCCGGTTCCGACGGGAATCCCAGCATGTTCCGGCATGCCGGCCTGCGCGCACGCGTGGTCGGCACGGCCCTAGAATCGCTCTTCCCCAAGGAACACCCCATGCACGATCCCTTCAAGGCCAAGGCCACGCTCCAGACCCCGACCGGACCCAAGTCGTACTACAGCCTCGCTGCCCTGAAGGGCATCGGCAATATCGATCGCCTCCCGTACTCGATCAAGGTGCTGCTCGAGAGCGTGCTGCGCAACCTCGACGGCCGCGTCTACACCGAGGACCACGTGCGGGCGATCGCGAACTACGACCCCCGCAACCCGGGCGAGGACGAGATTCCCTTCATGCCCGGCCGCGTGGTGCTGCAGGACTTCACCGGCGTGCCGTGCGTGGTGGACCTGGCTGCGATGCGCGGCGCCATGAAGCGGATGGGAGGGGATCCGCGCAAGGTCAATCCGCTCGTGCCGTGCGACCTGGTCATTGACCACAGCGTGCAGGTCGACGCCTACGCCAGCGGCGTGGCCCTCTCGATCAACAACGAGAAGGAGTTCGAGCGCAACGCGGAACGCTACGAATTCCTGAAGTGGGGCCAGGGCGCGTTCAGCAACTTCCGGGTCGTCCCGCCGGCCACCGGCATCGTCCACCAGGTCAATCTCGAGTACCTGGCCAAGGGCGTCTGGGAGAAGGATGGCGTCCTGTACCCCGACAGCCTGGTCGGCACCGACAGCCACACCACCATGATCAACGGCCTCGGCGTGCTGGGCTGGGGCGTGGGCGGCATCGAGGCCGAGGCCGTCATGCTGGGGCAGCCGATCTACATGCTCATTCCCGAGGTCGTCGGCGTGCGGCTCACCGGGAAGCTGCCTGAAGGCACCACGGCGACCGACCTCGTGCTTCGCGTGACCGAAGTGCTGCGCAAGCACGGCGTGGTCGGCAAGTTCGTCGAGTTCTTCGGTCCCGGCCTGGCCGACATGCCGCTGGCCAACCGCGCCACGATCGCGAACATGGCGCCTGAGTACGGCGCGACCTGCGGCTTCTTCCCCTTCGACGAACACACGCTTGACTACATGCGCCTGTCGAGCCGCCCCGAGGAGCTCGTGCGCACGGTCGAGGCGTACGCCAAGGCGCAGGGGCTCTGGCGCGACGACAGCCTCCCGATCTCGTACGGCGCCGTGGTGGAGCTCGACCAGTCGACGATCGTGCCGAGCCTTGCCGGCCCGAGCCGCCCCCAGGATCGCGTGGACCTGCCGGCCATGCAGAAGACCTGGCAGGGCGCACTGCCCAAGTTGAAGGCCGGATCCAAGGCCACCACGCTGCCCACCGCCACGGCGCTTGCCGAGGATGGCGCGGCCGTGATGATGGATGGCCAGGAGTTCATCCTCAAGCACGGTGCAGTCGTGATCGCGGCGATCACCAGCTGCACGAACACCAGCAATCCAAGCGTCATGATCGGTGCGGGCCTTCTCGCGAAGAAGGCGCGACAGTTCGGCCTCGAGCGCAAGCCGTGGGTCAAGAGCAGCCTCGCCCCGGGGTCCAAGGTCGTGACGGAGTACCTGAACAAGGCCGGCCTGCAGGGTGCGCTCGATGAGCTTGGCTTCCAGACGGTCGGCTACGGATGCACCACGTGCATCGGCAACAGCGGTCCGCTGCCGGAGGCGATCGAGTCGGCCATCAAGGGCAGCGACCTCGTGGTGGCCAGCGTGCTCAGCGGCAACCGCAACTTCGAGGCCCGCGTGCACCAGGATGTGAAGGCGAACTACCTCGCGAGCCCGCCACTGGTCGTCGCGTACGCGATCGCCGGCACGGTCGACATCGACCTGCAGAAGGATCCCATCGGCATCGGCAAGGACGGCAGCCCCGTCTACCTGCGCGACGTCTGGCCGAGCCAGGCCGAGGTGGATGCAGCCGTCAAGGCCAGCGTGACCAATGAGCAGTTCCGCACGCAGTACGCGGATGTCTTTCGTGGCAGCACGGAGTGGCAGGCGATCCGCACCGGTGGTGGCGACATGTACTCGTGGGATGCCAAGAGCACCTACATCCAGGAACCACCGTTCTTCACCACCATGACGCTCGAGGAGCCCGGCCCGATCGGTTCGATCAGCGGGGCGCGTGTGCTGGCCAAGCTCGGCGACAGCATCACGACCGACCACATCTCGCCCGCCGGCAACATCAAGAAGGACGGCCCTGCGGGCTCGTACCTGCAGCAGCACGGCGTTCCGGTCTCGATGTTCAATTCGTACGGCAGCCGTCGTGGCAACGACCGTGTCATGACGCGGGGCACGTTCGCCAACACCCGCATCCAGAACCAACTTGCGCCGGGCACCACGGGTGGCGTGACGATGGACTTCACCGATGGCCAGGTGAAGCCGATCTTCGATGCAGCGGAGCGCTCCAAGGCGCTGGGCATCCCGCTCATTGTGCTTGCCGGCAAGGATTACGGCATGGGGTCCAGCCGTGACTGGGCGGCCAAGGGCACGTACCTGCTTGGGGTGAAGGCGGTGATCGCCGAGAGCTTCGAGCGCATCCATCGCTCGAATCTGGTGGGCATGGGCGTGCTCCCGCTCTGCTTCCTCGAGGGCCAGTCGGCGGCCAGCCTTGGCCTTGATGGATCCGAGACCTTCGACATCGACGTGCCGTCCACGCTCAAGCCGCGTCAGCGGCTGAAGGTGGTGGCCAAGGGTGAGAAGGGCGTCACGGCCTTCGAGGCGCTCTGCCGCATCGATACGCCCGTCGAGATCGACTACTACCGCAACGGAGGCATCCTCCAGACCGTGCTGCGTGCCATGGCGCGCGCCTGATCCGCACCGAACTTCCTTCGTGCCCCCGCGGGGCATGGCCTGGAGCATGTCTGCTCCGCGCCATGCCCCGCTTCTCATTGCCGGATGCGCTTCGCGCGTGGATCGATCCAGACATCCTCGGTCTGACCGAGCTCCCGTTGCCGCGGGCGCTCGGCACATCCGTGGGTCATTGCACCGTCTGCGGTGCGTGGACGAACGGTGGCGGGTCGGACCCCGCGAGCCGTGACGGATGCGAACTTCCGGAAGGGGTCGATGCGGTGATCTCGTTGGGCGACTATGACGGCCCAGCTGGCCAGGCCGCTCGACTCATCAAGGGCACATGCTGGGCTGACGGTGCGTGGTGGTGGGGGAGAGCACTCGGCGAGCGGCTCCTTGCGTGGTCGGCGTGCGAGCGAAACGCCGGAGCAGGGATCGGGTGCGGCGGTGTCTCGGCATACGCCGCCATGAAGGGCGCCGTGCTGGTGCCCGTTCCCGGCGATCCGTGGCGCACGCTCGTGCGCGGGATTGACCATGCCGGCGCGTTGACCCGAGCGGCGTCCACGGCCTGCGGATGGCCGTCCCGCTCGCTGCTGGTCCGCCATGACCGGGTGCGGCAAGCGTCGCGCCGGGCGCAACAACGTCGGTCGTTGCACGGGCGATTCGCACTCCGATCAAAAATCATGACCGTTCCAGAGCAAGTCGTGCTCGTGGATGACGTCTGCACGACTGGCTCCACCGGCGCCGATTGCGCCCACGCGATCCGCCGTGCGGGCGCCTCCTGGGTCGCCTTGGGAGTGCTGGCCCGAGCGCACCGATAAAACCATCGGCCAGATCGGCGGAAAGCGCTGCTTATTGAGCCTTGAATGAATTGTGGACAGCCTCACAACCCCTTGACAGGCCGTTTGATTTGCGTACACTCTCCCTCCCGCCGCATCTCGCAGCGGGCACACTGGTGCGCTACGCAGCAGTGAGTTTCCTTGACAATCGAGCAGTTGGAACCGCGAGGATGCGGGCTTCGCACGCAACGTTCACAGCGTTGAGTGCAGGCAAAAATCGCTCACTATCACAGTAGTGAGCGCCGACATCCTCTGTGATGCCAGAATGTGATAGATAGTCGATTCTGAGGACTCCTTCGCGGGGCGAAAGCCCATGGCGACGGATGTCGGAAACTTCCATCGGATTGCCATCCGATGGCACCAACAGAATGGTGAACGACCGGCCGGTGCTTTCGGCACCGGTCGCCAGGCAACCTTCATCGAAGATCACAGGGCTTGCCCTGTTTATTCGTCCAATTGAAGAGTTTGATCCTGGCTCAGATTGAACGCTGGCGGCATAGCTAAAACATGCAAGTCGAGCGAAGCAGCAGCAATGCTGACTGAGCGGCGAAAGGGTGAGGAATACATTCCTACGTACCGTGAGGTCGGGGATAGCCAGGGGAAACTCTGGGTAATACCCGATGTGGTCGCAAGATCAAAGATTCATCGCCTCATGAGCGGGGAATGTCCTATCAGGTAGTTGGTGGGGTAACGGCTCACCAAGCCTAAGACGGGTAGCAGGTGTGAGAGCACGGCCTGCCACATCGAAACTGAGACACTGTTCGGACTCCTACGGGAGGCTGCAGTAACGAATCTTCCGCAATGCGCGAAAGCGTGACGGGGTAATGCCGCGTGCAGGATGAAGCCCCTCGGGGTGTAAACTGCTGTCAGGAACCAGGAACGCAATGACCAGTTCCAGAGGAAGAGCCGGCTAACTCTGTGCCAGCAGCCGCGGTAATACAGAGGGCTCAAGCGTTAATCGGAATCACTGGGCTTAAAGCGAGCGTAGGCGGATCGGTAGGCACGTTGTGAAAGCCCACGGCTCAACCGTGGAATTGCAGCGTGAACCCCCGATCTTGAGGCGAGTAGAGGTAGCCAGAACGATAGGTGGAGCGGTGAAATGCGTAGAGATCTATCGGAATGCCGAAGGTGAAGACAGGCTACTGGGCTCGAACTGACGCTGAGGCTCGAAAGCGTGGGGATCAAACGGGATTAGATACCCCGGTAGTCCACGCCGTAAACGATGCGCACTAGGTTGAGGATGCTTGACGCGCCCTCGGCCGTAGCAAAAGTGTTAAGTGCGCCGCCTGGGGAGTACGGTCGCAAGATTAAAACTCAAAGGAATTGACGGGAGCTCACACAAGCGGTGGATCATGTGGCTTAATTCGAAGCAACGCGAAGAACCTTATCCTAGGCTTGACATGCACGGATCAACTCCATGAAAGTGGAGCCACACCCGCAAGGGCGGAACGTGCACAGGTGCTGCATGGCTGTCGTCAGCTCGTGCTGTGAAGTGTCGGGTTAAGTCCCTCAACGAGCGCAACCCCTGTCTCTAGTTGCTAACGGGTAATGCCGAGGACTCTAGCGAGACTGCCGGTGTCAAACCGGAGGAAGGTGGGGATGACGTCAAGTCCTCATGGCCTTTACGCCTAGGGCTGCACACGTGATACAATGGTGCCGACAGAACGATGCGAGGCCGCAAGGCGGAGCAAATCGCTTAAAAGGCACCCCAGTTCGGATTGGAGGCTGCAACCCGCCTCCATGAAGTTGGAATCGCTAGTAATCGCGGATCAGCACGCCGCGGTGAATAAGTTCCTGAGCTTTGTACACACCGCCCGTCAAGTCATGGGAGCTGGCAGCGCCCGAAGTGGCCCCGTTTCAGGGGTCCCTACGGCGAGGCTGGTGACTGGGACTAAGTCGTAACAAGGTAGCCGTAGGGGAACCTGCGGCTGGATCACCTCCTTTCTAAGGGAATGTTCTTAGACATCCCGCGAGAGCGATCTCGCAGATGCAATCGTCAACGTACCTCGTCCACTCACGTGGAAACCGGCTCGGCAACGAGCTGGAATGGCTCCAACTGCTCTTTTCTACAGCGCCCTCGGCTTGCCGGGGGCGCTGTTCTTTTTGGTGCCTGGGTCGTCCTGCCCTCGGCCACGCTAGCCTGACGTGATGGACCGCCGCACCTTCCTGGCCTCTGCCGGATCCGTCGCCGCCGCTGCACAACTCTCCTCAGGCGCCACGCCGGAGTCCACGGTCGGCTCGAGAGCGCAGATCCGAGAGCGCGCCGCTGGCCCGAGTGGTGCCCCGACCTATGGCCACTCGGTCTGCCGCTGGTGCTACGGCGGATTCGAGCTCAAGGACCTGTGCGTCCGGGTCAAGGCCATGGGCTACGGGAGCGTCGAGCTCCTGAGCGAGGACGAGTGGGGGGTGGTGCGCGATGGGGGTCTGCAGTGCGCCGTGTCCAACGGCCCCACGTCGATCGTCGAAGGCATGAATCGTCGCGAGACGCACGACCGCATCGTGAAGGAGGCCGAGCGGCTCCTTCCGCTCGTGGCCAAGGCAGGCATCCCGCAGATGATCGTGTTCAGCGGAAATCGCCGAGGCATGGCTGATGACGAGGGCCTGGCGAACTGCGCGGAGTGCCTTCGCCGGATCATGCCCGCAGCCAACGCCGAGGGCGTGACGGTCATCATGGAGTTGCTGAACTCCAAGGTCGATCACCGCGACTACATGTGCGATCGAACTCCCTGGGGCGTTCGGCTGGCCGAGGCGGTCGGCGACGACCGGTTCCGACTGCTGTACGACATCTATCACATGCAGGTCATGGAGGGCGATGTCATCCGCACCATCCGCGATCACGCGAAGTGGATCGGTCACTACCACACCGGCGGCGTCCCAGGCCGCAACGAGATCGGCACGACGCAGGAACTGTTCTATCCGGCCATCTGCTCCGCCATCGCGGCGACCGGCTTCACTGGTTTCATCGGCCAGGAGTTCATCCCGGCACTCGATCCGATGCAGGGCCTGCAAGCGGCCATCTCGCTCTGCCGCGATCCACGCGCGGCGTGACGGACCCATGCCAGCTCCGGGGACGGCTCGTCCGCGGGGGTGCGCGCCAGAGAAGGACCGAAAACCTGTTCGGCGGCTTCAACGCGCGGAAAAGGTGAGCGAGCGCGAGGAAATTCACTTGCGCTGCGCAGACTCCGAACTACCTTGCAAGTGCTTGGAAGGAAAGGGCCCTCGCCGCGCAAGCGGCACGTCGGTTGGCCCCGCAAGGGGCACCTGCCCGCCTTCCAGCGATGCAGGCGATCGGCACGGGGGCTCACTGGTGCGCGGTCACTCGCGCGCCTGCGCGGCGCCCCCGATCTGGGCCCCGACCTTCTGAGTTTCGGGCGCCACCGGACTCCATCGTGGGGGAGTCTGGGGCGCCTTTTTCATTCCGGCAGCGGGCGAGCGCCCGGTCTACGATCCCGGCCCCAACCAAGGAGCCTCCATGACCTCGCTGCTCGCCGCACTCGTTCTCTCGCTCGTTGCCGTTCCGGACGGCGCTCCCGACTACTCGGCGCTTCCAGTTGATCCTGCCGAGATGGAGCAGCGCCTGGCGGCCTGCGCCGTGAGCTTCGACAAGGCGATCGAGTTGGCCGTGGCCAAGGTGCCCGGCATGGTGGTGGAGGCCGACGTGCATGACCACGGCGGCGTGCTGCAGTACGAGATCATCATCGGTGGCAACGGCACCATCAAGCGCGTGGTCGTCAACGCGACCACTGGCGCCGTCACGGCGCCGGCGCTCGACCTGAAGGGTGCCGTGGCGGCGGCCCGGGCGAAGGTCGATGGCCAGGTCATGAGCGTGGTCTCCGACCAGCTCGCCGATCCGCCGACCTACACGGTCCGCATGTACCACAAGGGCAAGATGCACACCATCACCCTGAGCGCCGTCGACGGCGCCATCGCCAACGCGACCGCGCAGGGGCGATTCCCCGGTGAAGACACGGGCGACAAGGAACCCGTGGTCCTTCCCAGCGGCCTGCAGTACGTGGACCTCGTCGAGGGCACCGGCGCCCAGCCCAGCGGCCCATCCGCGAAGGTCAAGGTGCACTACACCGGATACTTCAACGACGGCAAGGTGTTCGACAGTTCCGTGAGCCGCGGCCAGCCGGCTGAGTTCCCCCTCGGCCAGGTGATCAAGGGCTGGACCGAAGGCGTGGGCAGCATGAAGGTCGGTGGCAAGCGCAAGCTCGTGATTCCCTTCCAGCTCGCCTACGGCCCGGAAGGCCGTGGACCGATCCCGCCCAAGGCCACGCTGTTCTTCGACGTCGAGCTGCTCGAGATCGTGAGCGATCCGGGCGCGGCACCTGCCGGCAAGTGATCGTCGTCGGCTCGGCCGCAGGCCGGCCTGACTGAGGTCAGGGCTGGATGTCGTCGATCTGCTTCTGGATCTCGCGGTCGCGTGCTTCCATCTGGTCGCGCACGTCGAGTGCCCTGTCCCGCGCCTTTCCCAGCACACTGCTGGATTGCCGCTTGCCGGCGGGGGCTGCCGGTGGCTGGCCTGCGGATGGCCCAGAAGCCGCCGGGGCTGGAACGGGGGTTGCGCCGGTCGCGGTGGGTGTGGCGGTGCTGTAGGTCGCACCGTCATCGCACCCCGGAGCAACGAGCGTGGCGATGGAGACCAGGGCCGTCATCGTGATCGTTCGTTGCATGTTCGTCGTCCTCCTACGCTCCTGCGCGATGGTGTTCAGGCGAGTCGATCGGGATTCAGGTCCTTCAGGTCGTCGACCACGAAGAGTCCGTCGTGGCGGATCACCTGGCCATCGAACTCGATCGTGCCGCCGCCGCACTCCGGTCGCTGGATGCAGACGAGGTCCCAGTGGACCTGGCTTCGGTTGCCGTTCTCGGTTTCCTCGTAGCACTGACCGGGCGTGAAGTGGAAGCTCCCGGCGATCTTCTCGTCGAAGAGGATGTCCTGCATGGGGTGCAGGATCATCGGGTTGAAGC
>Ga0208009_1000347_pt1 | contig 13279 bp, 9 predicted proteins | sample Wag4_2014_7_16_FD_187364 | JGI IMG/M metagenome (GOLD analysis project Ga0208009, IMG submission 187364) | Fresh water mixed with fracking chemicals microbial communities from Ohio, USA - Utica-2 Time Series FC 2014_7_16 (SPAdes) (version 2) ...
GATTTATGTGGCTTGCATAGCCTGGCTCTCAACAGACGGCATTGATACAGGTGGTATAGCAGGATCTTACATCGGATTATTCCTGCTCTGTGCTGTTTATACGGCAATAGGCTTATTCACCAGTAGCATCCAGCAGAATTCAGTAGCCGCATTTCTACTGAGTGCCCTGATTTGTTTTTCAGTGTATTCCCTGTTTTCATCCCTTGCAACTGCACCTTTTCTTGGTCATAAAATCGGTTACTGGGTGTCTATGGCAGGTATTGAAATGCATTACCAACAGATCAGCAAAGGATATATCGATAGCAGGGATATCATTTATTTTTTAACGGTCATCGTCCTTTTCCTGCAACTGACCATCCTGAATGTAAAAAACCGATAGACCATGAAAATGAAAAAAAGGGGTTTTCGCAGCATGATGTCGGTTATGTTATTTCTTTTAACCGCTAACATCCTTTCCGTTTTTTGGCATACAGGCATTGACCTTACTGCTGAGAAAAGGTTCACGCTCTCTCCAGCTACGCGGGAACTTGCTGCAGCTATTGATGGACCCATGACACTTACGGTTTACCTGGAAGGGGATATCCCGGCCGGATTCAAAAAGCTGGCTGCTACAGCAGCAGATATGTCTGCAGCCTTCAGATCCATCAGTAATGGCCGGTTCCAGGTTGTTTTTGAAAGACCTGGTGATGGTCTTGATGATTCTGCACGAACGCTATTGTTTGATTCCCTCCAACGGATGGGTATCAATCCCACCAATGTGAAAGCACAGGCACGGCAGGGTGAACAATCTGAGGAAACACTTGTGTTTCCAGGCGCCGTGCTTACCAGTAATAGTGGCAGCAGGGGTATTGACTTTTTAGAGGGACAGAGTAGCCTGAACGGACTGGAATCACTGAATAATGCAGAGGCCCTGATGGAATATAAACTTGCCAAAGCAATTGTGATGTTGCAGCGTAAGACTGTTCCATTGATTGGATACCTGACAGGCAATGGTGAGCCACTGGATTACCGGGCTTACGATCTGATTGAAAATGTTCTCCGGAAGGAACATGCCTTCAGTATATTGCCAATAGACAGTGTACCTTTTTTACCTGATGAATTCAGCGCCATAGTTATTGCAAAGCCAATGCAGGCATTTTCTGCAGCGCAGCGGCTCAAAATTGATCAGTTTATCATGCATGGGGGTAAAGTATTGTGGGCACTTGATAACCTCTATGCCAGCATGGACAGTCTGCAGCGCAGCAGTGGATCTTTTGTGGCCTTTGACCTAGGATTGGAACTGGATGAACAGTTGTTCAAATATGGTGTACGCATCAACCGAGACCTGGTGCAGGACCTTGAATGCGACAAGGTGCCTTCTGTTATTGGCAGTATAGGCGATAAGCCACAGATTGAATTGCTGCCATGGCCTTATGCGCCGCTGTTACGCAACACCACACCACATGTCATTTCCCACAACCTGGATCATGTGTCTGCCAGTTTCCCCCAATCCATTGATACAATCAGTGCACCAGGGATCAGCAAGCATATATTGCTTGCCACTTCACCTTATGGTAGAAAGCTGTCGTCTCCTGCATTGGTAGAATGGAAGAGTATCCGTACTGAAGAAGACCTTAAAAATTTCAATCAACTCAATATACCTGTAGCGGTGCTTTTGGAAGGACAGTTCACTTCACCATTTGCAAACAGGCTGTCTGCTGCAGATCTGGCAAGCATGGAACAGCAATACAGTCGCCCTTTTTTAGCTGCAGCCCCTAAACCAAACAGTATGATTGTGATTGCTGATGGGGATATCCTGCTCAATTCTGTGAGTCAGGAAGATGGTCCACTTGCCATGGGCATGAATAATTACACCCGCCAATCATACGCCAACCGTGATTTCATAAGCAACTGCCTGTTTTTCTTAACCGGAGGAGCTGCGGTAATGGAAGCCAGAGGGAAAGAATACAGATTGAGGTTGTTGGATAAAGAAGCGTTGGAAAAGAACAAGGGTTTCTGGCAGGCATTTGCCCTTTTGGCCCCGATGGTGCTGCCTTTTTTATTCCTCCTGGCCAACGGCTGGATTCGTAAAAGGAAATATGCCAGACCTTTCTGAGCAGTGCCTTACTTATTGATTATCTTTGGTGTTTCTAAATATTTTGTGGACCATGACTGTTGACCAGATAACTTACCTGACATTCGGCATTGTATTGATTGTAGCCCTGGCACTCGATTTGGGATTGATGAGCAAGAAGAATGAGGCGATAACCATGAAGAAGGCCATGTGGCAAACTATATTCTGGGTAATGCTAAGTGTGGCGTTCTGTTTATTTCTCTGGTTTGAGAAGACACCGTTGGTGGCTACAAAGTATTTTACTGCCTACCTGATGGAATGGTCCCTTAGCATCGATAATATTTTTGTGTTCATCCTCATTTTCACTTTTTTTAAAGTGGAAGCCTCTGATGCAGGCAGGGCCTTACTTGTGGGTATCCTGCTTGCCATTGTGTTCAGGATCATTTTCATAGCATTGGGTATTGAACTCATCAATAAATTTCACTGGATCCTTTACGTTTTTGGGTTCTTCCTGGTTTATACGGGTTATACTTTATTCGTTAAAAAAGATGAGGCAGAATTTGATCCTGGGGAAACCAAAGTGTATAAGCTCATCAATAAATTTTTCAGGATCAGCGCACTGGAGCCCAAAGGCCGTTATTTCCTTACGCTGCATGGGAAAGTATATTTTACCAATCTCGCAGTAGTGGTGCTAATGCTTGCTGCTGTGGATATTGCATTCGCTCTGGATTCCATTCCCACGGTTGTTTCGCTGGTGCGGGAAAAAGCCAATGCTCCTTTTACGCCAGATGATATCCTGGTTATCTATTCATCAAATATTTTTGCTGTTCTAGGTCTCCGTTCACTTTTCTTTTTACTAAAAGGTGCCGTGGACAAATTTGATTACCTGCAACAGGGAATTGCCATTGTATTAATTTTCATTGGCATGAAAATGCTCATTGAATATTTTGGTATTCATATCAACATCATGATTTCTCTGGCTGTCATTTTAGCCTGCCTTGCGGGTTCAATTCTCTATTCCATCCGCAACCAGCGGAAAAAGGCTATTGCCCATGAATAAAAAATAATGGGATACACTGCAGCAGATATTGCACGCATGTCAGATTCGAGGTTGATGGGAAATCAGTCTGGATTGCAAACCGTGCAACACCTCCTGACAGACAGCAGGAAACTTACTTTTCCGGATACTACATTGTTTTTTGCTATCAAAACCCAACTGGGAGATGGCCATGATTATATACCTGAACTGTATAGACAGGGGGTCAGGCATTTCATGGTTTCCCTTTTGCCGGATACAACTGAATACCCTGGGGCTTTATTTTACCACAGGTCAGACGTGGTTACCGGGTTACAGTTACTCGCCATGAACCACAGGCAGCAGTTTTCTATACCCGTTGTTGGCATTACTGGCAGCAACGGGAAAACCATTGTAAAAGAATGGCTTAATGCCTTGCTCCAGCATAAACTGAATATAGTAAGGAGTCCGCGCAGCTTCAACTCACAAATAGGAGTGCCACTCAGCGTCTGGGAATTGCAAGAGCAACATGATTTGGCCATTTTTGAAGCAGGTATCTCACGGCCTGGTGAAATGCATTTGCTTGAGCAGGTGCTAAAGCCAACGATTGGCGTGATTGCAAATCTTGGGGATGCGCACAATGAGGGATTTGAACATCATGAACAAAAACTTCAGGAAAAACTGTTGTTGTTTCGTCATGTGCATTGCCTCGTTTTTTGTCTGGATCATGATTTGATACATGATGCCCTCAAAAAAGTAAATCCGGTTTACCCAGATCGCAGGCTGGTTTCCTGGGGCAGAAAAGAAGGAGCCGATTTGGTTCTGAGAAGCACTGAGCCGGCAAATACAGGAAGCATTTTGGTGGTGGAAGCCGGAAAAAAAACCTATCGGTTTGAAATCCCTTTCAGGGATGCAGCAGCAATCGAAAATGCGATGCATTGTTTTGCATTGGCATATGTTCTGGGCATGCAGGATGAAGTGATTGATTTTATGCCTTTGCTGCCCCCACTGGCCATGCGTCTTCAAATCAAAGAAGGACAGCAGGGGTGTACGTTGATTAACGACAGTTACAATGCAGACCTCAGTGGTATGTTTACTGCCATCGATTTTCTAAACTTACAAGATGGTTCAAGAAAGAGAACAGTAATTCTTTCTGATATATCCGGACTATCTGAAAATGTTGCATCGGCATACGAACAGTTGGCGGCTTACCTGGAGCGGCATCAGGTTAAAAAACTTTATGGGGCTGGCACTGTCATCAGCGCGCATGCAGGTTTTTTCAGGTCTCGGATGGAAGCCTATTTTTTCCCCGATTCAGCGGCGCTGGGGGCTTATTTATCTCATGTTTCATTCAGCCAGGAAATAATTCTAATTAAGGGTGGGCGACATTTTCATTTTGAGAAGATCAGCAGCATGTTGGAGAATAAAAAACACCAGACCCGGCTGGAAGTGAATCTATCTAGCATTGCGCAAAACTTTCAGGCATACAGGAAAACCCTGCCACCTGAGACTGCCATGATGGTTATGGTTAAAGCTTTTTCATATGGCGCAGGCAGCATCGAGATTGCCCGGTTGCTGCAATTCTACCATGCAGAATATATTGCAGTAGCCTATGTTGACGAAGGAGCAGAATTGCGAAACGCCGGTATTCACCTGCCTATTATGGTTATGAATACAGAACCGCAGGCTTTTGCGAGCCTTGTTGAACACAATCTTGAGCCAGAACTGTATTCACTTGAAATCATCGGTCAATTCAATGACTTTCTTAAGCGGGAAGGAATCCGTTTTTACCCTGTACACCTCAAATTGGATACGGGTATGCATCGGTTGGGACTGGATACGTCAGATGTGCAGCGTTTCATCCTTGATTTTGCCGGATCCTCCCACCTGGTGGTTAAATCCGTATTCACCCATCTGGTGGCCAGTGAGGATCCTATGCAAGATGATTTTACCGGATTGCAGCTGGATGCTTTTGAGCAGTTATGTGGGATGCTGCAGCATAGACTTGGATACTATTTCATGAGACATGCTGCAAATACTGCCGCTATCAGAAGACATCCCCGGGCCACTTATGAGATGGTCAGATTGGGTATCGGTTTATACGGAATTGATACCGGTAATAGTGGACTGCCTTTGCAGGAAGCAGTGAGCCTGAAAACAACCATTGCTCAGATCAGGCATGTCAAAGCAGGTGAATCTGTAGGCTATGGCAGAAAAGCCATTCTGTTAAAGGATTCCAGAATAGCTACTATCAGGCTTGGGTATGCAGACGGATTTCCACGGTTGCTTGGTAATGGCAGAGGAGATGTGCGCATCAAGGGAAGATTATATCCCACTATTGGACATGTTTGCATGGATATGACCATGATAGACATATCCGGAGCTGATGATGTTGGTTTGGATGAGGAAGTGCTCGTATTTGGTATCGGACGCTCCATCAGTAACGTTGCGAAAGCTGCAGGCACCATACCTTATGAAATCATGACGGGCATTTCCCAGCGCGTTCCAAGGATTTATTTAAGTGAATAGGGAAAAGCCTTCAAGCCGTTATCGTTGAATTCCTATATTTGCAAAAACCGGTTCTGTGAAGTTCAAACACGTTATTTTACTTACGCTGGCCATCCTTTTTCTGGATCAGGCTTTGAAGGTTTACATCAAAACCCATTATCACATGGGGCAGGAGAATGTGCTTATTCCTGCTATACCGTGGCTGCGGTTTCATTTTCTTGAAAATGAAGGGATGGCCTATGGCTGGAAGCTTGCTGGCAGTTGGGGTAAAATAGCCCTAACAGTATTCAGGCTTATTGCAGTAGGTTTTGGTACTTATTACATCTTTAGTGTAATTCAGAAAAAGTATCATATTGGATACATCATCTGTTGCACATTTATATACGCCGGAGCCATCGGAAACCTGATCGACAGCCTTTTTTATGGTATGATCTTCGAATTCAGCGATCCCTATTCCGAAAACCTCGCCAGGGGGTTCTGGCAGGAGGGGTTTATGGGTGGCTATGAGGGTTTTCTGCACGGCAGGGTGGTTGACATGCTCTACATTCCCATTATTGAAAATGGCAGTTTCCCTTCCTGGTTTCCAATTTGGGGGGGTGAGTCTTTCGTTTTCTTCAGACCCGTTTTCAATATTGCTGATGCAGCTATCTCCGGAGGCGTTTTTGCCATCCTGATTTTTCAAAGCAGGTTTTTCCCGGCATTGCCTGCTGAAACAAATACTCAAGCCCCGCCTGAGCGAAACTAAATTATTGCCTGTTTTACCATCATCATGCCTGGTTGCACTTATCCACCCCATCCCTGGCGGTCTAGGTTTCTGTAATGAATGGCTTCAGCAACGTGAGCTGTTTTGATGGTGTCTTCGCCATCCAAATCGGCAATTGTTCTTGAAACCTTCAGGATCCTGTCGTATGCCCGTGCAGACAGATTCAATCTTTCCATAGCTTTTTTCAATAGCGCATGGCTATCTTCCTCTAAAGCGCAAATTTTTCTAATTTGCCGGGCGTTCATTTGCGCATTGGCATGAATGCCTTCCTTGCCTCCAAAACGTATTGATTGAATGTATCTTGCTTCAATCACCCTTTTCCTGATGCTGACTGAAGTCTCGGCAGGTTGCAGGGAGGAGAGTTCCGAGAATGCTACAGGGGTTACTTCAACGTGCAGGTCGATTCGATCCAGCAAGGGACCTGAAATCTTATTGAGGTATTTGGTAACCAGTCCGGGCGGACAACTGCATTGCTTTTCAGGGTGGTTGTAGAATCCGCAGGGGCAGGGGTTCATGGAAGCCACCAACATGAAGGATGCCGGAAAATCGATGGCCATGCGGGCTCTGGAAATAGTAACTTTTCTTTCTTCCATTGGTTGGCGCATGACTTCCAGAACTGTGCGCTTGAATTCAGGCAATTCGTCTAGGAAGAGTACCCCATGATGTGAAAGTGAGATCTCTCCGGGCTGTGGAGAAGCACCTCCACCAACAAGTGCCACATCGCTAATGGTATGGTGGGGACTCCTGAATGGCCTCCTGGTAATCAGGGAGGCGTTTTCCGGCAGTTTTCCAGCTACGCTGTGGATCTTTGTGCTTTCAAGTGCTTCTTCCAGGGAAAGGGGCGGCAGGATGGAAGGGAGGCGTTTTGCCAGCATGGTTTTCCCGGCACCGGGCGGACCGATGAGAATTACATTATGTCCGCCCGATGCCGCGATTTCCAATGCACGTTTTATGTTTTCCTGTCCTTTGACATCTGCAAAATCAGTTTCAAAATGCTGGCTATCGTGTAAAAACTCTTCTTCAAGGTTGATTTTTACAGCTGGTTTACTTTCGTGGTCTCTGCTGATGAAGTTTACTACTTCCTTTAGGCTCTTCATGCCATATACCTGTAATCCCTCTACCATGGCAGCTTCGCGGGCATTGACTTCTGGCAGGATAAATCCTTTCAATCCTTCTTTACGTGCCTGAATGGCAATGGGTAAGGCCCCTTTGATGGGCCGTAATGCCCCATCCAGGCTTAGCTCACCCATTATGATGAAGTTTTCCAGTGCAGGTGGTATCTCTAGCTGCAAAGAGGCGGCCAGGATGCCAACAGCGATGGGCAGGTCAAAAGCGGTGCCACTCTTTCGCAAGTCGGCTGGTGCGAGGTTGATCACAATCCGGGTTCTGGGCATTTCAAAACCATAGGCTTTTATGGCGCTCTCTACCCGTTGCAGGCTTTCCTTGATGGCAGAATCAGGTAGTCCTACAATGCAGTATTCTTTTCCCTGGGAGGTCCAGCTGACTTCAATGGTGATGGTGATGGCTTCCACGCCATAGACTGTGCTGCCAAATAGTTTTACAAACATGGCATGAAGGTAAACAGGCAGGAAATTCTGTTATGGGTGTTAAGGACGGTATCTCCATGTTTTTTTCACGCATTTTGGGGGAAATCAACGTTTTGGGCTTATTTTTTTCCAATATTTTCCAGCAAGGTGGTAACGCCTTCTTTTTGGAGGATGAGGTATCCCATCCGGTCTTTGCTGATGCCATCTTTAAGCTGATAGCTGAAGTGAAGGTCGTTGTTTTTCAAGATGGTCTCAAAGTACTTAAAACGCAGTGTTGGCAGGCGTTTGAGGTCGTCGCCGATTTCATAGAGATGTGAGGATAAGATGAAGAGTGCGTTTTCTGCTTTAGACAGGCCTTCAACCACAGATACCGTGCATTTCATGGCATCCTGCATATTGGTGCCTTTGAAGAGTTCATCAATCAGAACCAGCCATTTACGGCCATCACTGATTTTGATTAGTGTTTCCCGAATGCGGCGCACTTCATTGTAGAAATAACTTTCTCCCTTGATGATATTATCCATCACATTGATATTGCTGAGGAGTCCTTCAAACAAAGATAACCGCATGAAACTGGCAGGTACGCCCATGCCGAGGTGTGCGAGGTAAACTGACAAGCCAACGGCTTTAATCAAGGTACTTTTGCCAGCCATATTCGCACCGGTTAGGAAGATGAAATGTTGGTCTTTATCCATCAGCAAATCATATCCCACAGCCTCTTTCAGCATGATATGTTTGAGGTTCCTTATTTCGAGCAACGGATGTTCGCTGGATTCAAATGTTGGGAAATGCAGTTTCAATGTTTTATTGGCTGTTGCCATGGATTTCCAGGCATCCAGACTGGCATGAATCTCTAGCAAACGCCGGAGTGTTACGGGAAGTTCGTTGTGGAAAATGCTGGCATATTTCAGGATTTCCGGCGTAGACATTTCCTGAAAATTTTCAAATGCTTTTAAGCTCGTAATCAGCCGGTTGCTGATGAGTCGTTCGCTTTCACCAACAAGTAGTTCCAACCTTGATGGGAGTTTGTGTTTTCGGAATAGTTTGTGCAGCTTTTCAAACCCCCTTATCAAGGCAAACAACTGCCGCATCGAAAAAAGTGTCATTGAATATTCTCCCGCATTGAGAATCCTGTATAGGAAACTGTTGAGGGGATTTGGATTCTCAGGGATGCTTTGTGGGTTATCGTTGAGGAATTTTTCCACCACCAGCATCGTACCATTGGTAATGTCTCCAGGCCAGTTGTTGAGCTCTTCTTCAAGCAGTTTCAGGATATCCTGTACCTCTTTTATTGCGTTAAAATCCTGCAAAGGGCTTGAGAATATTTTCTGAAGCACTTGTTTACCTGTAGCAGTGGTTGTATGATCAATCCGGGCAAAAAGGGACTGCTCTTCATCTGGATGAAAAATGGAAAGGTCCTGCAGTGTTGTTTTGTCAATCAGCATGCATTCAATTTCTATCGAAGAGCAATCGCATTCCCCGATGAGATGCATCGACCTGTCCGTTTTCATAAACAGGATATCCGTTTACAAAAGTCATGTTAATGGTTGCAGGGAAGGTGAATCCTTCGAGTGGACTCCATCCGCATTTATACAGGATATTTTCTTTACTCACAGTATAAGGGGTATTCAAGTCTACCAACACCAGGTCTGCATAGTAGCCCTCGCGGATGAATCCCCGCTCCCTGATCTGGAAGCAGGTGGCAGGAGCATGTGCCATTTTGCGCACCACATCTTCAATGGTGATTTTGCCTTGTTGAACATAGTGCAACATAAGCTGCAAGCTGTGTTGAACCAATGGTAAACCTGCATGTGCATGTGTGTAATCACCAGACTTTTCATCTATGGTATGGGGTGCATGGTCTGTGGCAATAATATCCAGCCGGTCATCTAGCAGGGCTTCCCAGAGTGCAGCTTTGTTTTTGGGCGACTTGATAGCGGGGTTACATTTTATTTTATTGCCAAGGGTCTCATAGTCATCTGCTGTGAAATGCAGGTGGTGGACGCAAACTTCAGATGTAATTCTTTTTTCAGCCAGCGGAAGGAGGTTGCTGAAAAGCTGCAGTTCTTTGGCTGTAGAGATGTGCAGGATATGTAACCTTGTGTTATTTCTCTTCGCCAGCTGGATTGCCATCAGGGAGGATTCAAAACAAACTTCTTCATCACGGATGATGGGGTGATCTGCGGCTTGCGGAATCCTGCCTTCGGCAGCAAATTTTTCCAGGTTTCGTTTGATGATGCGCTCGTCTTCACAGTGCGTGGCGATGAGCACCTCACTTTCTCTGAATATTCGGTCGAGGGTCAGGTGATTGTCTACCAGCATATTACCGGTGGAAGATCCCATGAAAATTTTAATCCCGCAAATCCTGTCTTTTTTATCATTGGTTTTCAATACCTCCTCTTCGTTATCGTTGGATGTGCCCATGAAAAACGAATAATTGGCTGGAGAGGACTGGGCGGCTATGGCATATTTTTCCTCAAGCAGGTCCTGCGTCAACGCCGCTGGCCTGGTATTGGGCATTTCCATGAAACTCGTTGTACCACCTGCCACAGCTGCCACAGATTCAGTGTGGATATTGGCTTTGTGGGTGAGCCCGGGTTCCCTGAAATGTACCTGATCGTCAATAACACCCGGTAAGAGGAATTTATTCTCCCCATCAATCTCCCGTGCATGGTATGAATTGTCAATTCTGTGGTTTATCTTTAAAATTCGGTTATCACCTATCAGTATATCACCATTGATTATTTTTCCGTCGGACACCATGCGGGTGTTCTTGATTAGGATCTTAGACATTATACCTATGTTGTTGAACACGCAAATTATTAAAACATTAGCAGTCATTTCGATTTTTGCTCTGCCTTTACCAGTTTTAGCACAATCCTCCCTGTTTCAGCAGGGCTCCAAGGATTATTTTCTGCTCAACAGACTTGAAATTAAGATGCAGCGGGATTCCGGGCTAAATTTTTCCGTACTGAAACCTTTCAATAGAAAATGGTGGGTGGGTGCTCTTGACAGGGCTATCGATAGTGCAACTGGAATTACGTTATCGGCAGTTGATCGGTATAATGTGCAGCGGGCAAGGCTAAATAACAGAGAATGGAAGGGCAGGGATTCTGTTTTCCCAGTAAGTAAAAAGGCTCTTTTTGCATCCTTTTACCAGGACCCAGCCAATTTTGTGGGCATTGACGAGCCTGACTTTTTCCTATCTGTTAATCCCGTTCTGCATCTACAGGCAATGCGAGACGAGGCCACTGATGAAATGCTCTATACCAATACCCGGGGTGTAGTGGTTCGTTCACAGATTTCAGGTAAACTCGGCATGCAGATTTTCGTTACGGAGAATCAGGTTAAGCCACCTGTTTACCTCCGTGACCGGATTGAGCATTTCAGGGCAGTTCCGGGAGCTGGATTGTATAAACCTTTCAAAGAAACCGGATACGATTATTTTGATGCCCGAGGTTCGCTTTTTTACAATGCAGCCAAATCTATTGACTTCCAGTTCGGCTATGATAAAATGTTTATCGGTAATGGTTACAGAAGCCTTTTTTGGAGTGATCATGGAAATAGCCACCTTTACCTCAACGCTAATTTGCGTATCTGGAAACTCAATTACATGAGTAGGATCATGGAGTTGCAACCGCAATACACCCGCAGAACCCTGGGCAATGATACCCTCTATACCAAAAAATATGCCGCTGTTCATTACCTCACTCTCAATGTACCTAAGTGGCTTACCTTCGGGTTCTTCGAAGGCATTGTGTTTGGTAGGCCTAATCGTTTTGAATTTCATTATTTGAATCCTGTCATGTTCCTGAGGGTTTCTGAGTTGCAGGTGGGTAGTCCGGATAACGCCTTCATCGGTTTCGATGCTAAGGCCAATTTGGGTAAAAGGGTGCAGTTATATGGTCAAATTTTACTGGATGAGTTTTTTACAACATATATCAGGCAAAAAGATAATTGGTGGGGTAACAAATGGGCTCTGCAGGGAGGTTTGAAGTACATAGATATGCTGGGTGTAAAAAATTTGGATCTCCAACTGGAAACAAACTGGATCAGGCCTTTCACCTATTCTCATACCGATACACTCGCCAATTATACCCATTATAATCAGCCCATAGCACACCCTTCAGGATCTAATGTTCGGGAAGGTATAGCAATTCTAACTTGTCAGCCTTCACCCCGTTGGTACCTGCAAGCCAAAGGTGTTTTTTGGCTTGCAGGAATGGATCCTTTGGGCAGGAATTATGGCAATAATATATTCAAACCGAGTGATACGAGATCTATTGACGAACGTGTTTACTATGGTGTTCCAGACTCAAGGAAAAATCTACATACAAGCCTCTGGGCTGCTTATGAATTGAAGGAAAATCTTTTTCTGGAAGGGACTGTAACTTACAGGAAAATGGAAGGAATGCCGCGTGATGTGCAGATTTCCGCAGGTTTACGCTGGAACATACACAGGCAGGAGCACGACTATTGATTTACCGACCTAGTCCACCTCCTTCAAAATGCAGTGAAAAAAGCACCATCCTGCTATTCATCTTGTCGATTACGCTGGAATAGCGTAGGCTTTCGTCTCTGCTGTGCACGTTAGACAGGCCAAAGCTGAATTTTATTTCCGGGGAAAGGATGAAATAGGGGAAGAAGAATTGGAATCCGATTCCACCTTCAACGCCGTAATCCGACTTTTTCACCTTGACGATATTGTCTGCATTCCTGGCACCTGAATTACTTGCAAGATCGAAATCATATTTCATTCCAGCCAGGGTATAGACCCTAAAGTTGTTGATACGGTCACTTTTCAACCTTACCTGAAGCGGAAAACTCATGACAATTGATTCCACATTTTGATCGATGATAGAAGCTGTAGTTTGATTCGGAAGCTTTTCTGTATAGCCGAATTTTTTTTCGCTGAAAATCAGGTTAAGAGGATAGAAACGGAAATCAATGTGTTTTGACGCCTGCCAGTTAGCCATGATGCCCAGGTGAATCCTGCCGCTGTTTTTGGATTCCACCCTGTAGATGGTGTCTTGCGTGAGGAAGCTAGGGTGGTGAGAGATATTGTAATTGGAGCGGTTATAACCCAGGATAATACCAAAGTAATAGTTTTTCTCGTCGTGATCAGGCAGATTGAGGTCTACCCGTTGTGCACGGGTCTGCATGCTAAAAGCCAGCAGGAGTAGCATAAGTGTTATTTTGTACCTGTATATATGCTGCATATTCCGAAGCTTAGTCTTTTGCATGAGGTATTGTGGAAGCCTGTGGTGTCGAGCACACGCAGGAAGTCTTTTCCTTCAGGAAATTTTTGAACTGAATCGTTCAGGTATTGGTAGGCGTTGCGGCTTTTGGAAAAAATCCTGCCTATACCCGGGGTAATAAAATTCATATACAGG
>Ga0208009_1000353_pt1 | contig 13202 bp, 9 predicted proteins | sample Wag4_2014_7_16_FD_187364 | JGI IMG/M metagenome (GOLD analysis project Ga0208009, IMG submission 187364) | Fresh water mixed with fracking chemicals microbial communities from Ohio, USA - Utica-2 Time Series FC 2014_7_16 (SPAdes) (version 2) ...
CGCAACGCCGTGATCCTGGCCCACTACTACCAGGACGACGCCATTCAGGACCTGGCCGATTTCATCGGCGATTCCCTGGAGCTGGCCCGCAAAGCCGCCAGCACCACCGCCGATGTGATCGTGTTCTGCGGCGTGCACTTCATGGCCGAAACGGCCAAGATCCTCAACCCCGGCAAAACGGTGCTGCTGCCGGACCTGGCCGCCGGCTGCTCCCTGGCCGACGCCTGCCCGGCCGAGGCCTTCGCCGCCTTCCGTGCCGCCCACCCCGACCACATCGCCGTGAGCTACATCAACTGCTCAGCGGCGGTGAAGGCCCACAGCGACCTGATCTGCACCAGCAGCAACGCCGTGGATCTGGTGAAGCAGCTGCCCGCCGACCGGCCGATCCTGTTCGGCCCCGACGAGAACCTGGGCCGCTGGGTGCAGGCCCAGAGCGGCCGGCCGCTCACCCTCTGGCCCGGCAGCTGCCAGGTGCATGTGGCCTTCAGCGAGCAGGCGCTGCTGCAGCTCAGGCTCGAGCACCCCGGCGCCGAGGTGCTGGCCCACCCCGAGTGCCAGCAGCACCTGCTCGATCTGGCCGACTTCATCGGCTCCACCAGCGCCCTGCTGCGCCGCGCCGCAGCCAGCGAAGCCGCGAGCTTCATCGTGCTCACCGAGCCGGGGATCCTGCACCAGATGCGCCTGCAGGTGCCGAGCAAGCAGTTTTTCGAGGTGCCGGGTGCCGACGGCTGCAGTTGCAACGCCTGCCCCTACATGCGGTTGAACACCCTGGAGAAGCTGTGGCAGTGCCTGGAGCGCATGGAGCCCGAGATCGTGCTGGACGAGCAGCTGCGGCTCAGGGCGCTGGCGCCGATTGAGAAGATGCTGGCGATGAGCCGTTAGTAGCTGTAGTTAGCGACGAACAGACTGGTGTCGTCGGAGGGTTCACTGCCGGGCTCGTAGGCACCGCGGCTGGCCGCACCGTTGGCCCGGGCTCGGGCCAGCAAGGCCGCCTGACCGGCCGCCGTATCGCTTCCTCCCCAGCGTTGCAGACAGGAGTGCTGCAGAGCCCGGCCGTAGGAGAAACCGAGATGCCAGGGGGCGTAGCCCTGGGCTGCCACCTGGTTGATGGCATTGAGGCAGAGGCTGCCATCCTCCTCGCTGAGGCCGCCGCTGAGAAACAGGATCGCCGGCACCGCCGCCGGCACGGTGCGACTGAGGGTGCGCACCGTGAATTCACCCACCTCCTCAGCTCCGGCCTGCTCGGGACAAGCGGCACCGGGGCAGGTCATCGACGGCTTGAGCAGGCTGCCCTCCAGAAACACCCCGTTCATCGCCAGGGCCTCATAGGTGGTGCGCAGCACCCACTCCTGCACGGAGGCGGTGGTGGCGATGTCGTGGTCGCCATCCATCAGGATCTCCGGTTCCACGATCGGCACCAGCCCCTGCTCCTGCACGGTGCGGGCGTAGCGGGCCAGCCCCCAGGCGTTCTCCCGCACCGCCAGCTCGCTGGGGCAGCCCGTGGAGCTGATCTTGAGCACGGCCCGCCACTTGGCGAAACGCGCGCCCCGTTCGTAGTAGCGGGCGGCGCGCTCAGCCAGACCCTTGAGGCCGGTGCACCAGCTCTCACCGGCGAGGCCACCCGAGAGGGGCTCCACCCCCTGATCCACCTTGATGCCGGGAATGATGTCCTGTTGCTGAAACAGGTCCACGATCGGGGCACCGCCCGTCGCAGCGGTGCTCGCCTGGAAGAGGGTTTCCTCAAAGAGGATCACACCGGAGATGTGGGCATTCAGCCCTTCTGTGGTGGCCAGCAGGCTGCGGTAGGCGCGGCGGTGCTCCTCGGTGTTCTCCAGGCCGATCGCCTCGAAGCGCTTGCCGATCGTGCCGGTGGATTCATCGGCCGCCAGCAGGCCCTTGCCAGCGGTGGCCAGGGCGGCCGCCGTGGCGGCCAGTTCATCGCGAAACGCATCCAGCGCCATGGCGGCACCCCGGGGATCATCCCCTGGCTAGGAGCGGCGAGGGCGGCCGTCAACGGTGCCTGGTGAGCTGCAGCACAACCACCGCATCAGGCACGGAACACCGACGAGGGCGTGCAGCCGTAATGGCGCCGGAATTCACGGCTGAAGGACACCGCACTGACAAAGCCGACGGAGCGGCCGATCGAAGCCACGCTGTCGCCGGGCAGAGGGTGCTTGAGCCGCTGCATGGCCCGATACAGCCGCCGCTGCCGCAGCCACTGCATCGGCGTGCAGCCACAGGCGCTGCGGAAGGTGTATTGCAGGGTGCGCCGCGACCAGTGCACCTGGGCCTCCAGATCGGTGAGCCCGATCGGCTGATCAAGGTGTGCATCGATCCACTCCAGCAGGGGCTCGAGCCTGCGCCGCGCCGCCAGCGACGCCACCGGCTCGCTCACCCGGGGGCTGTCCTGCTGGAGCTCCGGCAACAGCAGCAGCACCAGCGCCCGCAGCAACACATCATCGAGCCGCAGGGCGAGCGCATCAGCGCCGCTGGCACAGGTGAGCTGATCGATGCTGAACAGCATCGCGTAGATGCCGTTGATCAGCCTGGCGCAGGCCGGGTCGCTGAGGAGCAGCCGCTGCGGCTGCTGAAACACCCCCAGGCGATGGGGAGAGAGCCCCTCCGGGCCGGCCATGGTGATGGCGGTGGCCACCAGGTGAGAGGGATTGACGTTGAGCGACACCCCGGAGGTGATGTCGTTCTCCAGTTGCAGGGGGGCTGGTGGCAGATACAGCACCGATTCCCCCAGGGGATTTTCAAAGACGGTCTGCTCGATCCGCCAGTGACCATTGCCGCGATAGGGCAGCAACAGCTGGGCCGATGGATGTTGATCGGTGCTGAGGGTGATCGCGGAACCCTGGGTGGCAACCATCAGCACCTGGCCCAGATGGAGGATCGCGGCGTCATTGCGAAAGGCCTGCCCGCTCTGCAACGGCTCGCAGATCCGCACCGGAGTGGTCGCGCACACGGTGCTGGCCCAGGCCTGGGGATCGTCGGTCGACTGCCGCAGCAGCGGATGGCCGAGCAGGGGAATCGACAGCAGGGCGGGATTGAGAAGCGCGGCCATTCAGCAAGACGATGGGGCTGATCGTGAAGGCAGCCAATCAGCAGCGACGCAGAGCCGGAGGAACACAACGGCTGCGTAAGCGTCCACGCGGGCGTCGCAGCGATGGGGGGGCAACAGAGCGGAAAGAATGGGCCGCCGAGCGAGGCCGCGCACTGGCAACTCGGCCCATGATGCCTTACTCCTGCAAGCGCCATGGATTGCGCTCAGAGTCGGTTTTTCTGCGTTCTGATGCAAGCAAACCGAGCCAATTCATGCGATTTGTGGGCCCACTTCGGCTGGCAGATCGGTGGTGGGTGCGGTTGTTCGCGGTCTGGTGGGCCCGCTGCTCCCCCTGCTCCTTGCCGGCAGCATCGGCCCGGCCCTGGCCGAGCCCGCGCCCCTCAAGCAGCTGGAGCGCCTCGAGCGGGAACTGGAGGCCTCGCGGCAACGCCTCGCCGAGCAGCAGAGCCGGATTCAAGCCGAACTGGCGGATCAGCAGCGGCTGGCCGATGAGCTGGCGGCGCTGCGGGCCCGGATCACCGGCAGCCCACTGCCGGAGGCACCAGCCACGGCCCCTGCGACAGCCAGCGCACCGGCCAGCGGCGCCCCAGCTGCGGTGTCCTACACGCCAGGGGCCGGTTTCAGTCTGCGCAGCGGCGACAGCCTGCTGCGGATCTGGGCCGAGGCCAAACTGCTGGGCTTCTCCAGCAACCGCTACGTGTTCAACCCGGGGCAGCCACTGGTGGTCGGCCCCAAGGACCCCGATCCCTCCTACGACCTCACGGCCCAGCAGAGCACCGTGGGGGCGGCATTCCAGGGACCGCGCTGGGGCAGCTGGACCCCCGGCGCCTACGCCCTGTTCACCCTGCAGGACAACATCCTCGCCGAGGGGTATGGATTCACGCCGGTGGTGTTCTACGGCGACCTGAGCAGCAGCGGCTGGCGGATCGCCGCCGGCCAGCAGTTCGACCGGTTTGCCCCCCGCGATCCCGACTACCTGCCCAGCGGCAAGCTGGCCACCACCGGCAACCCGGGGGCCTACCGCCCCCAGCTGCGGCTGGAACGGCGGGACGCCCTCGGCTCCGGCAGCGAATCGCTGCTGCAGCTGGGTCTGTCCTCGCCGATCACCACCGCCCTGCCCAACAGCTTCGATTTCGACCGGTTGCCGGAGCAGAAGCTGGTGGAGGACAACGGCTGGCCGAACGTGGAGGGCCGGCTGAGCTTCGGCTTCGGTGCTCCGGCCGAGCGGGCCGGTGGGCGGCAGCTGCGTCCACTGGAACTGGGCGTGTCCGGGGTGGTGGGCCAGCTGCGGGTGTTCGACAAGATCCGGCTCACCGATCCGATCACCCTCAAGGCCGATCGCTCGGTGGTGAACGTATGGGGCGCCGCCCTCGACGGCCGGCTGGCCCTCGGCCGCCACCTCAGCCTGAGCGGGGAGCTGTACAGCGGCCAGGCCCTCGGCGAGTACATGGCCGGCATCCTGCAGACCTTCAACCGGCGCACCAACCAGGCGGTGCCCACCTCCGGCGGCTGGGCCCAGCTCGGCGCCGCCATCAACGACCAGCTGCGCGTCAATGCCGGCTACGGCATCGACACCGCCGACGACACGGGCCGCTTCGGCCTGACCCTGAACAGCACCGCCTTCGCCAACCTGATCTGGGATGTGAACCCCTGGCTGCAGCTGGGCCTGGAGGCCAATTACAAGCTCACCAACTACGACCGCTTCGGCGACAAGGACGCCTGGGTGGTGATCTCCCAGCTGCTGCTGAAGCTCTGAGCCGCGCGCGTGCAGGTGTACACCAGCAACCCTGCCTAGGGTGCCGTCAGTTTCCTCCAAGCCGCCCATGCGCACCGCCAGCTTCGCCAACGGCGACCGCATGCCCCTGCTGGGCCTGGGCACCTGGAAGGCGGCGCCGGGGGAGGTGGGGGCAGCGGTGCGGGAGGCGATCCGGCTGGGCTACCGCCACATCGATTGCGCCAGCGTGTACGCCAACGAGCCGGAGGTGGGGCAGGCGATCGGTGAGGCCATCGCCGCCGGTGAGGTGCGCCGCGAGGAGCTGTGGATCACCTCCAAGCTCTGGTGCAACGCCCACGGCCGCGAGAACGTGGAACCGGCCCTGCGCCGCACCCTGGCCGACCTGCAGCTGGAGTGGCTGGATCTCTACCTGGTGCACTGGCCGGTGCCGATCAGGCCCGGCGTGGCTTTCCCCACCAGTGCTGCCGACCTGCTGCCCCCGGAGAGCATGCCGCTGGCCGACACCTGGGCCGGGATGGAGGCCGTGCAGGAGCTGGGCCTCACGCGCCACATCGGCGTGAGCAACGTCTCCAGCCGCAAACTGCAGGATCTGCTGGCCCAGTGCCGCCACCGGCCGGAGGTGAACCAGGTGGAGCGCCACCCCCTGCTGCAGCAGCCGCAGCTGCTGGCCGACTGCGCGGCCGCCGGCGTGCACATCACCGCCTATTCCCCGCTGGGCTCCGGCGACCGGCCGGCCGCCTTGAAGGGTGCCGATGAACCGGTGCTGCTCGACAACCCGGTGATCGGCGCCATCGCCGCGGAACACCGCTGCAGCCCCGCCCAGGTGCTGATCGCCTGGCAGCTGCAGAGCGGGGTCTCCACCATTCCCAAGTCGGTGAACCCGCAACGGTTGCGGGAGAACCTGGCGGCGGCCGATCTCCAGCTCACCCCTGCCGATCTGGAGCGGATCGCCGGGCTGGATCAGCACCGCCGCCTGGTGGATGGCTCCTTCTGGCTGCTGGAGGGTGGTCCCTGGACCCTGCAGCGCCTGTGGGATGAGCCTTGAGCGCGGCAGCCTGCTGGAGCTCACCCCCCAGGGCCTCTACTGCCGGGCGGCGGCGGCCTGGATCGACCCCTGGCGTCCCGTTCCGCGCGCCCTGATCACCCACGCCCACGCCGACCATGCCCGGCCCGGCTGCGGTGAATACTGGGCGGTGGGCGCCAGCGAAGGGATCCTGCGCCAGCGGCTCGGCGCTGAGATCAACCTGATCCCCGCCGACTACGGCCAGCTGCACCGCATTGGCGACGCCCGCGTGTCCTTCCACAGCGCCGGCCACGTGCTGGGCAGCGCCCAGATCCGCCTTGAGGCCGGCGGCGAGAGCTGGCTGGTGAGCGGCGACTACAAGCGCTGCGCCGACCCCAGCTGCGCGCCCTTCGAGCCCGTGCAGGCCGATGTGTTCATCACGGAGGCCACCTTCGGGCTGCCGATCTACCGCTGGCAGAGCGGCGAGATGGTGGCCCGCGAGATTCTGCAGTGGTGGCAGGCGGCGCCGGAGCGGCCCTCCATCCTGTTCGCCTATGCCTTCGGCAAGGCCCAGCGGCTGCTGGCCGAACTGGCGGCGATCGGCGTGGGCACGGGCGGCCAACCCGGCGGCGCAGGCCACGAGATCCTGCTGCACGGCGCCGTGGAGGCCCTGATGCCGGCCTACCGGCAGGCCGGGGTACAGCTGCCCCCCACCCTGCCCGCCAGCGCCATCCCCCGCGGCGAATCCCTGGCGGGGCGGCTGGTGATCGCACCGCCTTCGGCCCACCGGTCGGTGTGGATGAAGCGCTTCAAGCTGCCGCAGACGGCCTTCGTGAGCGGCTGGATGGCCGTGCGCGGCGCCCGCCGCCGCCGCGGCTATGAGCGTGGTTTCGTGCTCTCCGACCACGCCGACTGGCCTGGCCTGATCCAGAGCGTGAAAGACAGCGGCGCCAGCCAGGTGTATGTGACCCACGGCAACAGCGACGGCCTGGCCCGCTACCTGCGCGAGGTGGAGCAGATCAGCGCCGAGCCGCTGGAAGGGGACTTCCAGCGGGAACGGGGCGATGACGCCGAAACCGCCCTGGAACCGAACAGCGGCCAAGGCGGTGGCCGGCTCTGAGGTGGCGTGAAGCTGGCGGCCAAAACGGTGGCGAGGGGGCCCGCAGGCCGATATCGCCAGCCACACCGGTGCAAGGACCCAGTTGTGATCCAGCAGACGCCTGACCCACCGATGGTCATGGTCGCTGTGGCTTCACAGCCTGCGCAACTGAACCGACCGGAAACGCAGGGGATCTGACGGCTCTAGCGACAGTTTCTACCCTCCGGGCAGCCACCATCCCAGGCCATGCCCGAGCGCCGCCCCCGGCATCTGCCCGTTCTGCTGCCTGCGCTCGCCTTCGGACTGGCGTCGGGCCTGCCGGCGACCGGCGCCCTATCCAGGGCTCAGCCGGCCGACACCCTCTACACCGGCGGCACGATTCTGACCATGGCGGGCCAGCGGCCCACCACGGTGGAGGCCCTGGCGGTGGCAGGCGGACGCATCGTGCATGCCGGGCCACTGCGGACGGCCCCCCGCTCCGCCGCCACCCGGGTGGTGAACCTGCAGGGCCGCACCCTGCTGCCGGGCTTCATCGACACCCACGGCCACTTCATCTACTTCGGCAAGAACCTGATCGATGCCGACCTGTTCGGCGCCGCCACGATTCCCGAGATCGTGCGGCGCATGCAGGAGCAAGCCAAAAAAGTGGGTCCGGGCGAGTGGATCGTGGGCTTCGGCTTCCGCGGCAACGACCTGCAGCGCTACCCGAGCGTGGCGGAACTGGATGCGGTGTCGGCCGACCGGCCGGTGATGGTGGTCGACAGCTCCGGCCATGCCGGCGCCATGAATTCAGCCGCCTTCCGGGCTGCCGGCATCAGCGCCGCCACGCCAGATCCGGAGGGAGGCAAATTCGAGCGGGGGCCCGACGGCCGCAGCCTGGCCGGCAAGGCGGAGGAAACGGCCCTCAACCTGGTGCGCGAGAAGCGGCCCCCCTTCACCGGCGCCACCGCCGATGCGGTGGCCACCCGCGCCAGCGCCCTCTGGGCCAGCTATGGCCAGACCACCGCCCAGGACTGCGGCATTGGCCTGGGTAGCGACGACATCGATCTGGTGCGCAACGCCATCGACAAGCGCCTGCTCTCGCTCGATCTCTACATCTGCGCCAAGGATTCCAACGTGGAGGCCATGGCCGGCGCCGCCGCCAAGGTGGTGGCCGACTACGGCAAGCTCACGCCCAGGGGCGATGGCGACTTCCGCCGCCAGGAAGGGATCGTGAGCGACGCCGCCGGTGGCCAGGCCAACACCAGCGGCCGGCTGCTGCAGCTCCGCCCCGACCTCGACAAGCGCTACGTGAACCGGGTGCGCCTGGGGGGCATCAAGTTCTGGCTCGACGGCTCGATTCCCACCGCCTGGATGAGCCAGCCCTACGCCGTGAACCCACCTGGCACCGAGCCGGGCTTCCGCGGCTACCAGCAGATCCCCGATGCGGTGCTGGAGGCGGCCTTCGAGCGCTGGTGGCGCAGCGGCGTGCAGATCAACATGCACATGAACGGCGACGCGGCCGCCGAGCAGGCCCTGCGGGCGATCGAGGCGGTGGTGCAGCGTCAGGGCATGGCCGACCACCGGCCGGTGTTCATCCACGCCAGCTACCTGCGGCCCGACCAGATCCAGCGGATGAAGGCGGTGGGCGCCGTGCCCAGCTTCCTCACCACCGGCCTGATCCCCGGTGGCGACACGGTGGTGAAGCTGTGGGGAGCTGAGCGGGCCGCCAACGCCATGGCCGCCGCCAGCATGGCCCGCAACGGGATGCCTTACACCTTCAGCCATGACGCGCCGGTGTCACCCCAGCCCTGGGTGCTGGCTCTGGTGGATGCGGGCGTCAACCGGCGCACCCCTGGCGGCCTGGTGATCGGCCCGGCGGAGCGGGTGAGCCCCTACCAGGCCCTGCAGGCGGTGACCAGCCACGCCGCCTGGCAGATCAAGGAGGAGCGCAGCAAGGGCACGTTGGAGGTGGGCAAGCTGGCCGACCTGGTGATCCTGGAGCGCAATCCGCTCACGGTGGATCCCACCACGATCAAGGACATCGTCGTGCTGGAGACGATCAAGGAAGGACGCACGATCTTCCGCCGCGATCCCGCCACCGCCAGCGGATCGGGCCCGGCGATGGGCGGCGGCAGCTCCCTGCCCTGCCTGCACGATCACGACCATGGCGCCCAGCCGCCACTCTCCGCCAGCGCCCGCGACACCCTGAAGCTGCTGCTGCAAGTCAGGTCGGACAGGGCCCCTCAGCCCTGAACGGCGAACGCCCCACCAAGGCGGTGATCCCGAGCTGCTGGCGCCAGTCGGCCAGGGGCCGCGCCCAGCCCTCCTCCCAGCGCTGGGCCAGCAGCGGCGCGCAGATCCGCCCCAGCTCCAGCCCGTAGGCCACTGCCTGCCCCACATCCACCGCACCATTGGCCGGACCCTCCAGGCAGCGGTGCAGCAGATCGGCTCCCAGCAGCATGGCGCTGCCCGGCCAGCGCAGCTGCATCACGTTCACGGCGCTCATCGCCGCTTCGCCAGCCGCTGTGGGCGGGCAGGCGCACACCAGATGCCAGAGGTCGTGGGTATGGCGCACGCGCTGGTGCAACCAGGTGTCGTCGCCATCGCTGCCGGACTGCAGGAGCGGGTTCGGCAGCGGCTGGCCACCGGCCGCGGAAAACCAGCTGGCATAGGCATGGCCAAGGGTTTCAGCAGGCAGCGCCTGCAGCTCGGCTGCGCTTGGCCACGGCCCCCAATACCGCTCTGCGATCAAGGCGGCGATTGCCGGCTCGCGGCGCAAGGCGGCACGGGCCACATCAGCTGCCGGAGTGGCGTAGCTGCGGGTGAGCAGATCAAAGCCGTGGCCCAGATCGTCTGGGTTGGCTGCCAGAGCGGAAAGATCGGTGGCCAGGTGCAGCAGCTGGCGGCGCAGAGAGGCACGCATAGGGCGCATGGGATTCACTCCCTGGGGTAATGCAGTGTCACCGGTTGGGGGTTGTCGATGTCGTAATCGAGCAGATCGGCCGGCAACCCCACCTGCGACGCGCGCGGGTAGACGCTGAAATCTTCGATCCGCTTGAACAGTGGCAACAGCACCCGTGCCAGGGCGTTGGGAGCGCCATAGAAAAATGCGTGGTGGCCCAGCAGGAATTCGGTGGTGCCCGCCCCTTCCGCCTGCTGCTGCCGCTGCAGAAACCGCCGCAGCTGCTGCCGCTCAGCGGCGCTGAGCTGTGGGTGGGCAATCACCGGGAAGTCGCGGCCCGCAGCCACCAGGCCGGCCTTGCGCCAGTCGAGGCTGGACAGGGCCGCGATCAGCGCTGGCCGCTCAGGGGCGAAATCCACGCAGGTGAGCTGCTGCTCCTCGATCGCCATCACCTGCTCCACGTCGCGGCGCTGCAGCAGCTTCCATTTGTGTCGAGCGTCGTCGTGCACGACGACCGCCGCCAGCCGCACCCGCGCGTAGCGCTGCAGCAGCGCACGGTTGGCCCCATTGCGGGCCACAAACGTGAACAGGAACTGGGAGCCGGTGCCGATGTAGTCGTCGAGAATCACCAGGGCGCGGCGCTGATCGGCGGCTGGGGGTGAGGCCTGCAGGCCTTCGATGTTGTGAAAACAGGTCACCGGCAGGCGGTTGGCCTTGCGATAGAGGTAGGAGATCAGATCGCCGCTCTTGCACACAAAAGCGCGCGTGAAGTCGATATCGGAGCAGCGCTCCACATCGAAGCCGTCTTCCGCCAGGTCGACGCAGAGACGCTCATGCAGCAGCCGGCACTCGCGGATCAGGCGTGCCCAGCCGTGCATCTGCATGCACTGCAGCAGCCGCAGGGCGATCGGCTGATCCGGGGCGTCGAACTGCCCGATCCAGCGGCCCAGGGATGGCCGGGCGATCTCAGCTTCGTTCCAGGCCTCGGCCAGGTGATCCAGGCGGTCGTCCAGCGCAGACGGCATGGCGGGCAACGGGATGGCGCAGACCGCACCATTCAAGGCAGGATCCAGCCCCGGAGCCCAGCGATCAGCAGGCCATGTCAGCCTGAAGCCCCATGCGCCACTTCGCCGCTCTCTACAGCGCCCTGGATGCCAGCAGCGGCAGCAACGCCCGGGTGGCGGCCCTGGTGGCATTCTTCGCGGCCAGCGCCCCGGCGGATGCCGCCTGGGCCCTGCACGTGTTGCTGGGCAAGCAGGGCAAGCGCCTGATCACCGGCCGCCGCCTGCGGGAGATCTGCCTGGAGGGCTCCCCCCTGCCCGACTGGCTGTTCGACGACTGCTACGCCCACGTGGGCGATTCCGCCGAGACGATCGCCCTGCTCTGGCGGCAGGTGGCAGGGGAGGCCCCAGACCCGCAGGCGATCACGGCCGAGGGCCGCTGCGACCAACACCCAGCCCACCAGCCCCTGCAGCAGTGGATGGAACAGCTGCTGCCCGCCGCCGCCGCCCGCGAGGGGACCGAGCAGGCCGAGGCGGTGCGCCGGCTGTGGCACGGGCTCAACCCGGCCGAACTGCTGGTGGCCAACAAGCTGCTCACCGGCGGCCTGCGGGTGGGCGTGGGCCAGGGGCTGGTGCTGCGGGCCCTGGCCCAGCTCAGCGGCCTGGAGGAGGCGCTGCTGCAGCACCGGCTGATGGGCGGCTTCCATCCCAGCGCCGAGGCCTACCAGGCCCTGCTGGCCCCCGCCGCCCAGCAGGAGGCGGTGCCCAGCCGTCCCTACCCCTTTTTTCTGGCCTCACCGCTTGAGCTGGAGGCAAGCGGCGATTCGGCGGCGGCTCCCCTGGGCGGCGGCGCCTGCGCCTGGCTGGTGGAGTGGAAGTACGACGGCATCCGCGGCCAGCTGATCCGCCGCGCCGGCCAGGAGTTCCTGTGGAGCCGCGGCGAGGAGCTGATCAACGCCGCCTTTCCCGAGCTGATCGCCGCCGCCGCCGCCCTGCCGGAGGGCACCGTGCTCGACGGCGAGATCCTGGTGTGGCCGGCCGATGCCGAGCAGCCAGCGCCTTTCGCCCAGCTGCAGCGGCGCCTGGGCCGCAAGGCACCGGGGAAGACGCTTCTGGCCGACTGTCCAGCGGCATTCGTGGCCTACGACCTGCTGGAGCAGGGGGGCGAGGACCGGCGCCAGGCACCCCTGAGCCAGCGCCGCGCCGCCCTGGACGAGCTGATCCAGCAGCTGGCAGGGGCGACACCCACCCCTGGCGCCGGGCTCCTGCGCCTGTCCCCCCGGCTGGCCCTGGAGAGCTGGGAGCAGCTGGAGCCCCTGCGCCAGCAGGCTGCCGCCGCCTGCGCCGAGGGCCTGATGCTCAAGGCCCTGGCCTCGCCCTACCTGGCGGGCCGCAAGCGGGGCCACTGGTGGAAGCACAAGCGCGACCCGTACACCCTCGATGCCGTGCTGCTCTACGCCCAGGCCGGCAGCGGCCGCCGCGCCAACCTGTTCACCGACTACACCTTCGGGCTATGGGATCGCCCGCCAACGGAAGCCGGTGAACCAGCCCGGCTGGTGAGCTTCGCCAAGGCCTACTCCGGCCTCGACGACGCCGAGATCACCGCGCTCGACCGCTGGATCCGCAGCCACACCAGCGAGCGCTTCGGGCCGGTGCGGGCGGTGCAGCCGCTGCAGGTGTTCGAGCTGGCCTTCGAGGGTCTGCAACGCTCCAGCCGCCACAAGAGCGGCATCGCCGTGCGCTTCCCGCGCATCGCCCGCTGGCGCCGCGACAAACCCGCCACCGAGGCCGACACATTGGCCAGCGCCCTGGCGCTGCTGGCTGAGTGAGCCGCTCAGCCCAGCACAGACACGAACCTGACGGGGGGGCCTGATCCAGCCCTACCGGCAGGAGCTGCAGGCTCGCATCACCAAGAACTTCATCAGGATGAAAGCCAAGAGCTACAAATTGCAGGCTGTGGACTCCCTCGAAGATGTTGTCTGTATGTCTACCTGGGCGCATCACTCCAGGGATTGAGCACCTCCACACCCGTTGGCAGGAAGTCGCCCACGTTGCGAGTCACCACCACCATCGCGTGCACCAGAGCCGTGGCTGCGATCAGGCCGTCACGCAGCGGGCGGGGATCGGGCAGATGCAGCGCAGCACTGCAGCGCGCCACGGCCTCATCGATCGGCAGGATGCGCCCGGCAAAAGCGGGCACCACCTGTTGATCCAGCCATTGGCGTAGCAGCTGGCCCTGGCGCGGGTCGCGGTGTTGCTTCAGGCGTACGCCCAACTCCAGCTCGTGAAGCGACACCACCGAAAGGAACAGAGCCGCGGGATCGGCCTGCTCGGCCCAGGCCACCACGCCTAGATCAGCGCATCCACTGCGAGCCCGGCGCAGCTCTGAAACCACGTTGGTGTCGAGCAGAAA
>Ga0208009_1000355_pt1 | contig 13132 bp, 17 predicted proteins | sample Wag4_2014_7_16_FD_187364 | JGI IMG/M metagenome (GOLD analysis project Ga0208009, IMG submission 187364) | Fresh water mixed with fracking chemicals microbial communities from Ohio, USA - Utica-2 Time Series FC 2014_7_16 (SPAdes) (version 2) ...
GTCCGGGGCGCCGTCATCGGCTCGAGGCGACCGACCCCGCTCCCGGATCCGTCTGGCTGGCCCTGTTCTGGCAGGAGGCTTCTTCAGCGTGAGAGTCCGCACCAGCCAGAAAGCGGCAGCCAGGGCCAGCACGGCAATGCCCAACCCCGCCAGCAGCTGGGGCTTGCTTTCAGCGCCCGCCGGCAACACGATCACCTTGCGGGCCACGGCTGTCATCGCCGTGAGCAGCACCAGTTCAATCTGAACCACATGGCGGCGCAGGTATGAGGTGATGTTCTGCAGCACCTCAACGGCAATCAGCAGGTTGAGCAGATCACCGAGCACCCGGTTGAGCTTCTCGCCCAGCCAGGGAGTGGCCGGATTGCTGAGGGCCACCGCCGTCTGGCCGATCAGCTGGAAGGTGGCCGCCACCATCACCACCACCAGCACGAACCCGAGCAGCTTGGCGAGCAGGCGCTCGATCTGATCGATCAGCCTCAGGTAGGCGACGTCGTCACCCAGGCGAGCCAATCGGCGCAGGCTCATCCGCATCGCTCTCAGTTCTTGAACAACTCAAGCTGGGGCCTGGCCCGCGTGTCGCCGGGGGGATTCACCAGTTCGGTGTCGCAGGTGACCGAACCATCCGCAGCGGTGACACAGTTTTTCGGCTGGACCTCGGTGGCCGGACCCACCGTGCTGCCGGGGCCGAGCAGAAAACTCTCGCTCTGGGCCTGAACAGGCAGTGCCAGCAACCAGGACACCAGCAGGAGCGCGGCGCGGCCGGTGAGCGAACGGGCAGAAACCGATGGGCCGACCTTGAGAGCAACCATTGAGACAACCGTGTTTGAGAACCGTGTTTGAGAACCGTGTGAGACAACCGTGGCAGGTGAGCGGGGCCGGGTGGCCGGCGCTTCCCCACTCTGCCTGGCCTGGATCAGCTGCTGGCCTCGGCCCGGATTTCCTGCAGCAGCAGATCGAGCTGCCCTAGATCCGCTGCAGCGGCTGCCATCCCGACGCCGCCAGCGGTAAGGGACGACGGACCCTCCTCCCGCCAGCGCGCATCGACGCTGCAGAGCTGCTCGGCCAACCCGGCTAACCCCTGCCTGCTGTAGGTGTGATGGAGCGTCTCCAGCAGCACGGGCATGCGGATGGAGCTGGCATGGAGGGCGCGGCGCAGGTCGGCCTGGCTGCGACCGGTGTGCCGCAGCCAGTCCTTGATGAACGACTGCAGTTCATCGAGCTGCTGGGGGGAAAGGGCCACCATCAGCGTCCAAGCGGGAACCAGCGATCCAGTCTGCGCTGGGCCCGCTGGCGGATCGCTTCGGTGCGATGCCGACCACAGGTGCCCAGCAGTGCGGTGATCGCCACCAGATCATCACTGAACCCCGCCACCGGCAGAAAATCCGGGATCAGATCCACCGGCACCAGCAGGTAGGTCAGGGCGGCAAGCACGGTCAATCGCGCCGGCGCCGGAGTCGCTGGATCGAGCAGCAGCTCCAGGCACTCCAGCGCCGGCCGAGCCACAATCCGGCCGGCACGCCTGAGCAGGCGCAGAAGCACCGCCTCATCGACCACCTGACTGTCCAGCACCTCAGCGTCAACAGCAGGTCTGGCGGCTGGGTCGGAAGCGGCTGAGCTGGTCACGGAACTGAATAGACCGGGGCTTCCATTGTGCGTGTCTCAGCACTCGACCAGGCCACTCTCGATGCCGGTTTTCCGCAGCTTGCGCAGGGCCCGTTGCACCACCTGGCGGCAATACTCGCGGCTGCAGTCGAGCTGGCGGGCCACCTCCGCCAGGGTGCGCCACTCATGGCTGCCATCCAGGCCGAAGCGCAGCATCACCACGGTGCGCTCCTTGGGGGTGAGATTGGCGCGGTCGAGCAGGGTCCACACACTGGCGGAGCGCTCCGCCAGCTCGGCCCGTTCCAGGGGAGCCGGCTCTGGACTTGGAAGCACATCCACCAGTTCGGAAGGCTCCGATTTCGACTTCACAACACCCTGCAGGCTGACGGTGACACTGCGCAACTCACAACCGAGCAGATCCTCCACATCAGCAAGTGGCAGATCGAGCAGACGCGCCAACTGCAGCGGTGAAGGCAGCACGCCATGGGCCTGGAGAAAGCGTGATTTGGCCGCTCTCAAACGCGTGAGTTTTTCATTCACATTCACAGGAATGCGAATGGTGCGGCTCTGGGTGGACAGGGCACGATTCAATCCCTGGCGAATCCACCAATAAGCATAAGTACTGAAGCGGTGCCCGCGGGTGGGGTCGTACTTCTCCACGGCCCGTGTGAGCCCAAGGGTGCCCTCCTGAATCAGATCGAGCAGGTCCAGCCCCTTGTTCTGATAGCGCTTGGCGAGATTCACCACCAAACGAAGATTGGCGGTGATCATCTGATTTTTTGCCCGTTCACCCTGGCGAAGCGTGCGACGCTCCAGATCGCTGTACTCACAGGCAGGCCCTTGGCCACCGGCCAGTCGACAACGATCCTGCAGGGCGGCCATGGCCTGAACCTTGCGGCCCAGGGTGAGCTCCTGCTCAGGTGTCAGCAATTGATGACGACCGATCTCGCCCAGATAACTGCTCAGAGAGCTGGTCATCGCCGCATTTTTTGCACTGAATTGACAGTAAAGACTTTTCACCAGCGCACTGAAACCATCGGAAAGTTTTCCAGGTTTTCTTTTTTCTTCTCAGTTGATGATCTCCACCTCCCGGGCCACCCGGCGGAACCCCGGCTCCATCGAGGGCATCAGCCCGCTACGGTGATGGCCCTCATCACGGCTCTCGATGCCAGACCTGACAGCGCTCTCCCCTGACGTGCTCAACCAGGCAGGTGTGGCATACGTGCATTACCTGAGCTTCATGCTCTGTTTCGGAGCCCTGGTCCTGGAGCGGCGGTTGATCCGGCCCAATCCCAGCAAGGCCGATGCCACCTTGATGGTGATCACGGATGTGGTTTACGGACTGGCGGCCCTGGCTCTGCTGGTGAGCGGCATCCTGAGGGTGCTCTACTTCGGCCAGGGCAGCAGCTTCTACACCGAGAATCCACTGTTCTGGTGGAAGGTTGGCCTCTATCTCTCCGTTGGTGGGCTCTCCCTTTATCCCACCATCACCTACATCCTCTGGGCCATCCCCCTTCGCAAGGGTGAAGCGCCCCAGGTGAGTGAAGCCCTGGCCAATCGTCTTGCCTGGATCCTCAACGTCGAGCTGGTGGGATTTGCACTGGTACCCCTGCTTGCCACGTTGATGGCCAGAGGCGTGGGGCTGCCAGGCTGAAGCGTGACGATGGCCTGGGTCCAGTCGATCGCAGGGCAGCCTCACCTCCAACAGTGGCGGTCATCACGCAACTCCGGAAGCTGATCAGCCAGGGCGCCCTCCAGGCGGCCCTGCTGCTGGCGGTTCTCGGCTGCGCTGAGGCGGCCCCACTCCCCTGCGTCGCTGGAGTCGAAGCGGAGCGGCTGGCGGCGATGTCTCCGCCCCCGCCGCCCGATCCAGCCGACGACGACGATTACCGCCATCACCTCAGGGCCACCGCTTACGGCTGGCCGCGCCGCGACCACTGGTGTGTCTGGATCGAGCCGGTATCCGCCGAAGGGCCTGCCTCCCGCTGGGATCTGGCCTGGCGTCAGGCCGTTGAAGCAGCCCTGATCAGCTGGGCTGGCCTGGTCCCGATCACTCTGGTGGATCACCAGGAGCAGGCCCAGGTGTTGATCCAGCGGCGGCGGCCACCGCTGCGGGGCGGTCGGGCCAGTCACGGCAGAGCTGAACTGTCCCTGGTGATGATGCGACGGCAGGGAGAGCCTCAGCTCGAACCCCTGGTCACCGTGCAGATCAGCCCCGGACAGCGGCCCGAGGCGATGCAGGCCACCGCCCTGCACGAACTGGGCCACGCCTTCGGGCTCTGGGGCCACAGCGAAGCTGCCGGCGATGCCATGGCGGCGATGCCCGGAGCCTCGCCGGTGCTGAAACTCAGCCCCCGCGACCGGGCCACCTTTCTCTGGCTGCAGCAACAGCCGGGGCTCGGGCCAGCCCCCACCCCCTGAGCCGCGAGCCACGCCAACCAGCTCCATTGCGGGGTGTTGCGCTGCGTGAACTTGTTTGTTGTTTGCCGCGGCCGCCGTCAATCCGGAAGCGACCGCCCATACCTTGCGCGTTTTGCCCGTCCCGGCCCGATGCCCCTGCCCGTTCTGGCCACCAGGCCCCTCACCAGCAATGCCCGGGTGAGCAGTTTTCTCGCCGCCAACGAGGAGTCGCCCCGCCAGAGCACCACGGTGGCCCTGCAGCGCGACCGCGCTGCCGCCGACGCCCTGATTGAGCAGGCCTACCGCCAGGTGTTCTTCCACGCCTTCAAAGCCGACCGCGACGCCGTACTGGAATCTCAGCTGCGCTCCGGCCAGATCAGCACCCGCGAGTTCGTGCGCCAGCTGCTGCGTTCGGAGAAATTCCGCAACGACTTCTACCGCTGCAACAGCAACGTTCAGGTGGTGGAGCAGGTGGTGGGCCGGGTGCTGGGCCGGCCGGTGCACGGCGAACAGGAGCGGATCGCCTGGTCGATCGTGATCGCCGAGCAGGGGCTGCCCGCCTTCATCGACGCCCTGATCGACTCGCCGGAGTACCAGGAGGCCTTCGGCGAAGACCTGGTGCCCTACCAGCGCTCCCGGGTGCTGGCTGGCCAGGCGGTGGGCACCATGCCCTTCAACCAGCAGGCCCCCCGCTACAACGCCTACTGGCGCGACACGATGGCCCGCCGCGCCCCCGCCGGCAGCGGTGGCGGCTGGTCGCCGAACGCCGGCTGGCCGCGGCCGGCCTGGCTGGCCAACCAGCCCACTCCGGCGGTGCAGAACGCCTGGCGCTGGTTCGTGGCCACCGGTGGCTTCGTGCTCACCGGCTTGGTGATCTGGACGGCCCTGGCGATGCTGAGCACGGGCGCCCAGGGCTGAGCCCATTCCCAGGGTCCAGCCCCCTCAGTCCCGCCGCGGCGCGCCGCGGCGGGCGGCCAGCACCTGCTGCACCTGGCGCCAGCTCACGCCGTGGTGGGCCAGGGCCACCTGCAGGTGAAAGAGGATGTCGGCGGCCTCGCCGGCAATCTCAGCGGGGTCGCCGTCCTTGCAGGCCATCACGAACTCGGCGCTCTCCTCGCCGATCTTCTTGAGGATGCGGTTGTCGCCCCCCTCCAGCAGCCTGTTGGTGTAGCTGCCGGGCTCGGGCCGGTCGCGGCGCCCCTCGATCACCCGCATCAGCTCGGTGCACACATCGGCGGGCGGCGGTGGCGCTGTGGGCCCGCCAGCACTCGGATGGGGGCCCTCGTCGTAGAAGCAGCTGCGGGCGCCGGTGTGGCAGGCCACGTCGCCGCGCTGCTCGACCGTGAGCAGCAGCACGTCGGCGTCGCAGTCGTAGCGCAGACCCCGCAGGGCCTGGGTGTGGCCGCTGGTGGCGCCCTTGTGCCAGAGCTCAGCGCGGGAGCGGCTCCAGTAGTGCACCTCGCCGCTGGCCAGGGTGCACTCAATCGCCTCGCGGTTCATCCAGGCCACCATCAGCACGGCCCCATCCAGCCAGTCCTGGGCGACGGCCGGGATCAGTCCGGCCGCGTTGAAGCGCAGGCTGGCGATGAAGGCGGTATCCGCCAAGGCGGGAGCTGGGGAGCCTGGGCCGGGTGGCTGAAATGATGCTGACAAAGCCCCTGCACTGCTGCTGCCCCGATCCTCTCCCATGCTCACGCCGGTCCACAGCTGCAGCAAGACCTTCAGCGGTTTCCCCTGCACCCACCGCCAGTGGCGCCACAGCGGCCACTGCCGCTTCGTGCATGGCTACAGCCGCAGCTTCACCTTCTGGTTCCGCGCCAGCGAACTGGATGGCTGCGGCTTCGTGGTCGATTTCTCCGGCCTCAGGGAGCTGGAGGCGCGGCTGGCCCAGCAGTTCGACCACACCTTCCTGGCCAGCGACGACGACCCCCTGCTGACCAGCTGGCAGCAGCTGCATGAACAGGGAGCCCTGGATCTGCGGGTGATGGCCAATGTGGGCATGGAGGCCAGCGCCGAACTGGTGTGGAGCTGGGCTAATGAGCTGCTGCTGCGGCGCGAGGGCAGACGGGCCTGTTGCTGGAAGACCGAAGCCCGCGAGAACGACAAGAACGCCGCCTGCTACGAGGCCATCCCGGCGTGGTTCAGCGGCTGATCGCGAAGAGCGGGGATGCTCTGGAGCCAGGTTTCAATCAACCGCCATGGCGCCTGCAGGACCTCTGGCTCAGCAGCAGGGCGATCAGAAAACCCGCGAACTGCACGATCACCACGCTGGGGCCGGAAGGAAGATCGGTGAGTCCGGAACCCAGCAGACCCAGCAGGGCACAGCCCCCTCCAAGCCCCATGGAGGTGAGCATGAAGTGCGGGAAACGGCGGCTGAGCAGCCGACCGGCACAGGCCGGAATCACGACGAAGGCACTGATCAGCAGCACGCCCACCGCCTTCACCGACACCGCCACCACCACCGCCAGGAGCACGATGAACGCCAGCCTGTGCCACGCGACCCGCACGCCCACCGCCCCGGCGAGATCGGCATGGAGGGTGAGCAGCACCTGGGCCCGCAGGCTGAGAGTCAGATAGGTCGCCACCCCCACCAGCAGCACGGCGATCACGCTCAGATCCACCCAGCTGATGCCGAGGATGTCGCCGAAGAGCAGTTGCTGAATCCCGCCTCTGTAGCTCTCCACCAGGCTGAGCAGCAGCACCGAGGTGGCCAGCGAGCTGGAATACACGATATTGAGCAGCGCGTCGGTGGGGAGCTGGCTGCGCTGCACCAGCTGATTCACCAGCAGAGCGAAGAGCACCGCGAAGGGAATCAGCACCAGGGTGGGATTGATCCCCAGCAGGATGCCGAGGCTGATGCCGAGCAGGGCTGAATGGCCCAGGGCATCGCTGAAGAAGGAAAGCTGACGCAGCACCGCGAAGCTGCCGAGCAGCCCGCCCAGGGCACCGGTGAGCAGCCCCCCGAGCAGCGCCCGCTGCATGAACGGCGCCGCCAGCACCGCGGCCAGAGCGGCGGGATCAGCCATGGTGGTGGTGCCGGTAGGGCACCACATTCGGCCCGTAGAGCTCAACCAGTCGCTCGGGGCTGAGCGCCAGATCGGGGCTGCCGCTGCAGCGCAGCCGCCGGTTCAGGCAGAGCACCTGGTCGCAGCTGCGACGCACCATGTCGAGATCGTGCGACACCTGCAGCACCGTCCAGCCCTCCTGACGGCGCAGCTCCAGCAGCAGCTGCTGGAAGCGCTCGCTGGCAGGGGCATCCAGCCCGGCCTGTGCCTCATCGAGCACCAGCAACCGCCGCGGCCGCACCACGCAGAAGGCCAGCATCACCCGTTTGAGCTGGCCGCCGGAGAGCTCGCTGAGCAGCCGAGCAGCCAGATCGGCGCTACCGGTGCGCTCCAGGGCCCGCTGCACGGCCTGCCGGCGCTGGGGCGAAGCGGCCCAAGGCCAGCGCAGGCCCGGTGGATCCAACCCGAAGCCGACGAATTCCGCCACCGTGAGCGGAAAACGGCCCTGCAGGCTGAGGCGTTGCGGCAGGTAGGCAAGCTGCGAGCGCACCGACCGAGGCAGCTGACCCTCCGTTCCGAGCTGATGACCCAGCACCTCCACCTGACCGGTGCGGCGCGGCAGCAGACCGAGCACGGCGGCGACCAACGTGCTTTTGCCGGCACCATTGGGGCCGACCAGAGCCGTGTCACTCTCGCTGGCCAGCTCGAAGCTCACGCTCTCCACGGCCGGCTGGCCGTGCCGATCGACCGTCAGGTCCCGTACCCGCAGCACCGGATCGAGCATCAGCGAGTCACCGGCAAGGGATCAGCCACCGAAGGCCCGGATCAGGTCGGCGACGTTGCGCCGCATCACTTCAACATACGTGTCGGGATCACGGGAGGCCGCCTCGCTGCCGGTTTCCAGCGGATCGAACAGGCTGATCGTCACCCCCAGATCGCGGGCCAGGCTGTTGAACGAGCGCTGCCCCTGCTGGGGTTCGCTGAGCAGGGCCTGCAGCTGGCTGCCGCGCACCCGATCGGCGACCCGGCGCAGATCGGCCGGCGAGGGGTTGAGCTCGGGCACATCCACCAGGAACTCGGCGTTGAGGCCATAGCGCTCGGCGAAATAAGGAGCAACATCGTGGAAGGCGACGAAGGTCTTGCCTTGGTAGGGCCTCAGCTGCTCAGCGAGAACGGCGTTCAACTGGCGCAGCTGAGCGATGTAGGCCGCGGCATTACGGCGATAGGTCGGCGCACAGGCTGGATCGACTGTCACCAGCCCATCGCGGATCGCCTCCACCTGCTGCACGGCCCGCAGCGGATCAAGCCAGATGTGGGGATTCACCGACCCATGGTCATGGTGGTGGCCGTCATGGGCGCCATCAGGCCCGGGCGCGGCGAGCGTGGCCACACCGGCGCTGCTGTCGATCACCGTCAGCCGGGGGTTGCCGGCGGACGCCACCAGCCTGTCAAGAAAATCCTCCATCCCCAGCCCGTTCTTCACCAGCACCTGCGCAGACCGCAGGGCGACGAGATCGCCGGGCCGCGCCTGCACGTCATGGGGACCGCTGCCGGGGGGAATCAGGGCGGTGACGCTGGCGCAGTCCCCCGCCACCGCCCGGGTGAACAGGGTGATGGGCAGGAACGTGGTCACCACCTGCAGCCCGCCACCAGCCGGGGCCGCGGCCTTCTTCTGGCGGCCTGGAGCGCCGCAGGCCACCAGCAAGGCGACAAGCCCGAGCGCGGCAGCACGCCGCAGGAACAGAAAGACAGCGGGCATCGACAGAGCCAAGGGGGAAACAGGTGGCGAGAGCAGGCTCGGCTTGCAGGCTCGGGAAGCAAGACAACCAGAATGAGCCGACCTGAATGAGAATGGTTCTCATATCAGCATACTGGGGGAACGTGCGCAGCCAGCGAGTCTCCTCCCCGGATCCCGAGTCGAAGCAGCACCCTCAGAAGCGGAACGTCACCCCGGTGCCGATGTGGTGCTGCCAGCCGCGGCCCCACCCTTCACCGCCCTTGCTGCTGTAGATCGGCTGCCAATGGGCGAACAGCACAGCGCCCCTGCCCACGGGGAGCTCCAGCTCCAGCTCGCCCCCCCAGTCGGTGCGGCTGGAGAGGCCGGAGTAGCTGCCGGGGCTGTAGAAGCGCGGTCCTCCCATGAGGCTCACATTCAGGCGATCAACGTTGAAGCCCAGACCCAACCAGGGATCGGTGTAGTTGCCGATATACGTGCCATTCGATTCCCAGCCCGTGCGGTTCTCCACGGAAAGGAACACGCCATCGGCGATGGTTTCCAGTCCATCGCCCAGGGCGAAATTCACATCGCCATCCCCCAGGGCCCACACAGCGCCAATCCCCACCTCATTCTTGAGACCCTTGATGTCTTCGCCCTGGTCGCGGGTGACGTAGTAGGGCTTCCATTCAGCCATGAACGAGAGACGATCGTTCGGGGCATAGCGGGCCTGCAGATGCCCCTTGATGTCGGCACGCCGAAAGGGGGCCCCGCCATGACCAAGACCATCGTGATGGTCTTGGTCATGATCGTCGTGCTGGCCGTTGTCGGCGCGGCTGTGCCGCAGGGCCTGCCTGGACTTTCCCAGATGCCGATGACCATGGTGGTCATCCTGGTGATCGCCGTGGTCATCCACGTGGGCCCGGCCGTAGAAATGTTCGGCCTCACCCCACACCAGGGCCGGGCCGATCATCGCCTCAATGGCGACACTGCCCCGGTTGGGCAAGCCCCACTCCATCACCACGCCGAACAGGCCATCCACGGCGTAGTGACGGGGGCGGTCATCGAGGTTGTTCTCCAACCCAGCGTGGCCTTCGATTGTGAGCACCGGGGCCATCTGAAACTCGCCGGGGGCCAGGTCGGCACCACCAGCGGCGCCGTGGGCCAGCACCGAACCGGGTATGGAGCAGGCCAGGGCCAGAACCCCTGAAACAAAAACGCCCGGCCAGTGCAGAGATCGGAACGGGTAGGCGCTGGACATGGGGGTCGGATCAACAGGAGAGGTGGTGGGCGAAGCGGGACGAATGGATCAGCGGATCGCTGCCCAGCGCTGCGCGAGCCGATCGGCAGCGGCGCTGTCGCAACGCCCGCCCTGGCCATTCACGAAGGTGCAGACATTGCCCGTGGCGGTCTGCACGGTGGAGCGGCCAGGGGCCAGGCCGTCGGCCACCAGGGGCGTGGGATTCACCGGCACGCCACTGCTGCGGCTCACCCGCCGCAGGGTTTTGGACACCGGCAGCGACTCGGCAAACAGCTGGCGGGTTCCCGATTCCCCGATCGCCTTGGTCATGGCGGCGAGGCTGTTGGGGCGCAGCACGCCGGCGGTGGTGAAGGAATCCAGCAGCGGCAGTTCGCGAATGCCGTAGCGGCGCGCAAAGCTGCTGAAGGCGCGGTGCTCGGTTACCAGCACCCGACTACCCTGCGGCACTGTGCGGACCTGGGCACCGGTCCAGCTGCCGAGCTCGTCAAGGACCGTGCGCGCAGCCTGACCGCGCTGTTTCACGCCAGGGGCGGCGGCGGCAGGCAGCACGGCCAGCAAACGCCCCTCCACCACCCGCACCATGGCGGCGGCCTGGCTGCTGTTGTGCCAGACATGGGGATCGCCGCCAGGGCTTTGGGGCACGGCCTGCTCCGCCACGGCAATCCGGGGAGCCTTGCTGGCCACCCGCTCCATGGACGGCGTGAGGCCATAGCCGTTGAACAACACCAGCCGGGCCTCGGCCAGGGCCTGTCGATCCCGGGGCCGCAATGCCGCCTGGTGGGGATCGGTGCCGGCGGGGATCAGGCACACCACCCGGGCCTGATCGGCCGCCAGGGTGCGGGTGAGATCGCAGAGCACTCCGTCCGCCGCCACCACCATGGGCACACCGGCTGCCTGGCCGGGAAGGGCTGCCAGCAGCGCCGCAGCGGCCATCCCAAAACCTTTGAGCTGGCGCAGGGCACCGGGAAGACCAACCAACAGCAGAGGAACCACCTGCGAGCACCACTTGGGGTTGAATGATAACGGTTCTCACTACAGGAGCCGGCACAATAGGGGCCGCCTCTCGCGCCGCGCTTGGCGATGGATTTCCCCCTGCTCCAGGCTCGCCAGCTCTGCTTCACCTACGGCGAGCGCCCCGTGCTGAGGGACCTTGACCTCGAGCTAGGGGCAGGGTCGTGCACCCTGATCCAGGGCGACAACGGGGCCGGCAAGTCGAGCCTGTTGCAGCTGCTGCATGGCAGGTTGAAACCCTCCGCCGGCTCAGTGCACCTGGCCGGTCGCCCCCTGCGTGGACAACGGCACAGGCTGGCCCTGGTACCCCAGACGCCCTCGCTGCGCTGGCACTACCCCATATCTTTGCTGGGGCTCGTGGCCCTGGGCTGCAGCAGCCATCCCGAGCGCAGCCGGAGCGCCCTCGAGCAGGTTGGCTTGGCGGACCTGGCCCAGGCGCCGATCGGCAGCCTTTCCGGGGGCCAGCGGCAGCGGGCGCTGATCGCCAGGGCCCTGGCCCGACAGGCGGAGGTGCTGCTGCTCGATGAACCCTTGGCCTGTCTGGATGCCGCAAGCAGAATCCAGCTGGGTGCCCTGATCAGCGCCCTGACAGCGCAGGGCACGGCCGTGCTGCTCACCGCCCATGGTGAGCTGCCGCCCACTCTGCGGGGGCTGCGGCTGCTGCGGCTGCAGCACGGCCAGTTGGTGGCGCAGCCATGACCATGCTGCTGGAGCCCTGGTGGCTGATCCCCCTGCTGCTGGCCGCCCTGTGCGGCCTGGTGTGCCCCCTGCTGGGCACGCTGCTGGTGCTGCAGCAGCGGGTGCTCAGCACCAACCTGATGGCCTACGCCGTGCTGCCGGGGGTGGTGGTGGCCCAGGCCCTGGACTGGCCAGTGCTGTTGGGGGGCATGGGCGGTGCCATGGGAGCGGTGCTGCTGGCCGAGCGGCTGATGGCAGGCCGACCCGCCGGCAGCGGCCAGGCGGAAGCCGTGCTGAACACCGTGCTAGCCGCCAGCCTCGGGCTGGGGGTGCTGCTGATCCAGGGCCTGGACTTGCCCGTGGATCTCGATGACCTGCTGTTCGGCGATCTGCTAGCTGCGGGTCCCGCCGACCTGCTGCGTCTCCTGGCGGCCCTAGCGCTGCTGCTGCTGGTGCTGGGGATGCGCTTTCGGCAGCTGCAGTGGCTGGGGCTGGATCCGGAAGGTGCGGCGGACATCGAGCTGCCGCTGCAGGGCCTGCGGCTGATGATGGCCGCTCTTACGGCCCTGGTGGTGGTGAGCGCCACCGCCGCCGTGGGGCTGGCCCTGGTGATGGCCCTGATCTGCGCGCCTGCCCTGGCGGCACTCAACAATGCCCGCGGCCTGGCGCAGGCACTGGCCCGCGCCGCCGGCCTTGGGCTGGGAATGGCGATAGCGGGGTGTGGCCTGGCCCTGATCTTCAATCTGCCGCCCGGCCCCCTGATCGCTTGCGCCTGCCTGGCCTTGCTGATGGGCAGACGGGCCTTCAACGCAACGTAGCCAGGACGCCACGGCACTCACACAGCACCCAACCGAAGCCCACAGCGCCTGCCGGCGCTGTGCGGAACCACTCCTGAGCGAGGCGGCGCAACTGACCAGTACCAGCATGCGGCACCTCTGGCCAATCCAGCGTGCTGTGCTGAAGGCCTGAAGCCAGCACCCTGAGCCGGGAACCCCCGGGTACCGTGGGCGCCATCAGCCGGTTGACACCTTGCAGCCCGTGCTCCTGCCTCTCACCGCAACCGCATTGGCGCTGTTGCCGATCCCGGCACTAGCTAATGCCCCTACTGCGAGCGGGGCCGTTCCTGCCTTCTACGCCACCCGGGCGGAAGCGGAAAAAGCCGCCCGGCTGCACTTCAACTGCACGGGAGCCCACCGGATGGGCGATCACTGGATGCCCTGCGCCAGCCATGGCCCCGGGCAGGGATCGGCACACAACCACTGATCCACCGTGGGCCCGGAATGAATCCCTCGAAGAAGCGCTGAGTGGCCAACTGCGGCAACAGACCCAAACTGCTGGCGATCGGCATCGCCCCCCTCGGAATCATCTCGATCGGCGTCGTGCCGATGGGGGTGGTGAGCATTGGGGTGGTGCCGATGGGGGTGCTGAGCGTCGGCGCCGTGGCCATGGGGGTGGTGAACC
>Ga0208009_1000360_pt1 | contig 13083 bp, 11 predicted proteins | sample Wag4_2014_7_16_FD_187364 | JGI IMG/M metagenome (GOLD analysis project Ga0208009, IMG submission 187364) | Fresh water mixed with fracking chemicals microbial communities from Ohio, USA - Utica-2 Time Series FC 2014_7_16 (SPAdes) (version 2) ...
CAGTACCGCCACGGTGATGATCAGCAAGATGGTGCTGTAAATCAGGACGCGGGGCCTGAAGAAATGTCTTTTGACCTCGGCAGCCGTGTAGTTACGCTCTAGGGCGTTGATCGAGGTGTAACGCACCAGGCCTCTGGGGTATTGCATCTTGTCCATGATGCTGTTGCAGGCATCAGCGCAGAGTCCGCAGCCAATACACTCGTATTGCAGACCATCGCGAATGTCGATGCCGGTGGGGCAGACTTCGACGCAGACGCCGCAGTCAATGCAGTCACCCTTGCCGGCAGCCTTGTAGTCCTCGTGCTTGGCCCGCTTGCCGCGTGGGTCACCACGCGCCGTGTCGTAGCTGACGATCAGGGTGTCGCGGTCGAACATGGCACTCTGGAAGCGGGCGTAGGGGCACATGTACTTGCAGACCTGCTCGCGCATGAAGCCGGCCTGCATCATGGTGAAGAAGCTGTAAAACAGCATCCAGAACCATTGCCAAAAGCCCAGGCTGATGCCAGCACCCACGACGCCAGCGGCCAGGTCACGAATGGGCGTGAAATAGCCTGCAAAGGTAAAGCCGGTCCACAGGGCAATGGCAGCCCAGACCAGCCATTTGAGTAGCTTGCGCGGCATGCGCTTGGCCAGCGACCATTCCTTGTCGTGACGAATGCGGACATGTCGGTCGCCTTCAATCCAGCGCTCGATCTGCATGAAGATGCTGGTGTAGACCGTCTGGGGACAGGCATAGCCGCAGAAGAGTCGGCCGGCCACGGCGGTGAACAGAAAGAGTCCAAAGGCCGACAGAAGCAACAGGGCCGTCAGGTAGATAAAGTCCTGGGGCACCAGGATCAGGTCAAAGATGTAAAACCGTCGTGCCTCTAGATCAAACAAGACCGCTGGACGGTCCTTCCAGGTCAGCCATGGCGTGATGTAGTAGAGCGCCTGGGTCAGGAAGACAAAGGCCCAGCGCCAGTTGTTGAAATGACCCGCGATGCTACGGGCGTATATCTTCTTGCCCGCGGCGTAGAGCAGAACGGTCTGCTCTACGACTGGTGATTCGTTTGTTTGGGCGGTTGGCTCCGCGGGTCCTTGTGCCATTTATTTGTTGGACAGGCTGTAGACGTAGGCCGAGACCAGATGGACTTTCTCTTCGCCAAGGATGTCCTTCCAGGCGGGCATAACGCCAGCACGGCCCTTGTTGATGGTCTCGCTGATGCTGGCTACGGTGCCGCCATAGAGCCAGATCTTGTCGGTGAGGTTAGGCGCACCCATGGCGATCATGCCCTTGCCTTCGGCACCGTGGCAGGCCGCGCAGGCTGCAAAGAGCTCTTTGCCTGCTGCCGCCTTGACCGAGTCGTGGGCGCTGCCGGACAGGCTCAGGACGTAGTTGGCCACGTTTTCAACACCGGCTGGGCCGCCGACCGCATCGGCCATAGGGGGCATCATGCCGTTGCGGCCCTCGAGCAGGGTGGTCTTGATCGAGGCACCATCACCACCGTAGAGCCAGTCTTTGTCGGCCAGATTGGGAAAGCCTTTGCCGCCTCTGGCATCAGTGCCGTGGCACTGAGCACAGTTGTTGACGTAGATGCGCTGACCGATGGCCATGGCGGCCGGGTCCTTGGAGATCTCTTCGATCGCGGTGGCTGCGTATTTGGCGTAGATGGGGCCGTAGGTCTCGTGGGCTTTGGCGACTTCCTTGTTGTATTCGCCAGTCGAGCTCCAGCCCAGAATGCCTTTGACGTTGCCCAATCCAGGGAATAGGGCCAGATAGCCAAAGCCAAAAACGATGGTTAGATAAAAGAGGATCATCCACCAACGGGGCAGGGGGTTGTTGAATTCCTGCAGGTTCTCATCCCAGGTGTGACCAGTGGTATCGACCTTGCCGTCTTTGATCTGGATCTTGGTGCGGGACAGGAAGTAGAGAAAGACCCCGCAGGCCAGGATGCTAACGACCGTGATGACAATGACAAAGAGGTTCCAGAAGTTATTGTTGAAATCAGCCATGGTGTTCAGCCTTCGTGCGATGTGGTTGTTTTTTGAGCGCGGACCGGCAGGTCGTCTTGCAGAGGAATCTGGGCAGCCTCATCCATCTTGGTTTTCTGGCTTTTGCTAAAGGTGTAGACCACGATGCCGACAAAGACCAGAAAGAACAAAACGGTAAGCGCTGCATGCAGATCGTTCATGAGCGCTTGTCTTTCAGAGCCAGGCCCAGTGACTGCAGGTAGGCGATCACGGCCTCCATCTCAGTTTTGCCAGCGATGTCCTCAGGGGCCTTGGTGATCTGTTCATCGGTGTAAGGCACGCCCATCAGCCGCATGGTCTTCATGCGAGCCTGGATGTCGGGCATGTTGAGCGGAGTGCCCTCAAGCCAGGGATAGGAGGGCATCACAGACTCGGGCACCACATCGCGGGGGTTGATCAGGTGAACTCGGTGCCACTCGTCGGAGTAGCGTGCACCGACGCGAGCCAAATCTGGACCGGTGCGCTTGGAGCCCCACAGAAAGGGGCGGTCGTAGACCGACTCACCGGCTACCGAGTAGTGACCATAGCGCTCGGTCTCGGCTCGGAAGGGTCGAATCATCTGGGAGTGGCAGCCTACGCAACCCTCCCGGATGTACAAATCGCGTCCCGCCAGTTGCAGGGCCGTGTAGGGCTGCATGCCGGCCACCGGCTGGGTGGTCGATTTTTGGAAGAACAACGGTGCAATTTCGACCAGTCCACCGATCGCCACCACGATCAAGGTCATGACGATCAGCAGGGCTGGTCGCTTTTCAATAATTTCGTGACGAAATCCCATGTTTACTCTCCGATGATCAGGCGTGATGGGCGACAGCAGGAATGCTGGCGTTCACAGGTTGTGGGTTGCGTACGGTCATGATCACGTTCCAGGCCATGACCACCATGCCGCTTAGGTAGAGCACGCCACCGGACAGTCGAATGATGTAATAGGGCAGGCTGGCCTTGACGCTCTCGACAAAGCTGTAGGTCAACGAGCCATCCTCGTTGAGAGCCCGCCACATCAGGCCTTGCATCACACCGGAAATCCACATGGCAGCGATGTAGAGGACGATGCCGATGGTAGCGATCCAGAAGTGCAGTTCAATGGCCTTGACGCTGAACATGCTGGTGCGACCGACCAGGCGAGGAATCAGGTAGTACATCGAGCCAATCGAAATAAAGCCCACCCAGCCCAGAGCGCCGGAGTGCACGTGGCCAATGGTCCAGTCGGTGTAGTGAGACAGGGCATTGACCGTCTTGATGGCCATCATCGGGCCTTCAAAGGTGGACATGCCGTAGAACGAGACCGAGACGATGAGGAACTTCAGGATGGGGTCGTTGCGCAGTTTGTGCCAGGCCCCTGACATGGTCATGATGCCGTTGATCATGCCGCCCCAACTGGGAGCCAGCAGAATCAGCGAGAAGACCATCCCCAGGGACTGGGTCCAGTCGGGCAGGGCGGTGTAGTGCAGGTGGTGGGGACCAGCCCACATGTAGGTGAAGATCAGCGCCCAGAAGTGAACGATCGACAGGCGATAGGAAAAGACGGGGCGCTCAGCCTGCTTGGGAATAAAGTAATACATCATGCCCAGAAAGCCCGCGGTCAGGAAAAAGCCCACGGCATTGTGGCCGTACCACCACTGGACCATGGCATCCTGAACACCTGCAAAAACGGGATAGGCCTGGGTCAGGCTCACGGGAATAGCAGCACTGCGCACAATGTGCAGCAGGGCCACGGTCAGGATAAAGGCGCCGTAGAACCAGTTGGCCACATAGATGTGGTCAATCTTGCGCTTCCACAGGGTGCCAAAAAACACGATCGCGTAGGCCACCCAGACGACGGCCAGTAGGAGGTCGATGGGCCAAATCAGTTCGGCGTACTCATGGGTACTGGTGAGTCCCATTGGAAGGGTAATGGCCGCCAGAATGATCACCGCCTGGTAGCCCCAGAAGGTAAACTCGGCCAGGCCACCACCAAACAGGCGTGCGTGGCAGGTTCGCTGAACCACGTAATAAGAGGTGGCCAATAGCGCATTGCCACCAAAGGCAAAGATCACCGCATTGGTGTGCAGGGGGCGCAGGCGACCGAATGACAGCCAAGAGATGCCCTCGGCCAGGGTGGGGAAGGCCAGTTGAGCGGCAATCCATACCCCAACAAACATGCCAACAATGCCCCAGAGGACCGTGGCGAGAGCGAAGAGCTTGGGTATGCGGTAGTTATAGGTGTCTTGCGTGTCATGGGCCCCGCCGGTGCGGGCCTGAACGTGACCGACTTGGTCTAGAACTGCAGCCATAGATACAACCCCCCTAGAATGAGTACCAGCACTTTATGCTTCTTCGTGCATATTCGCCTTGATCTTCATCAAATATGGGAAAACCCGAGTCTAAAGCTCGGTTACACCGTCTATTTGTCTAGGACAAGAGTTGGAAAACTGGGTGCCTAGGCCTGGAGGGCTTAGTTCTGCTGGTCGTTTTGCGTGGGGGCTGAGCGCCGATGGGTCGCCTCTGCTGCCTCTGGGGGCACGCCGCCGTCGTCGTCCATCAGGATGCGGCGCCCAGGCGCTTCCAGGTCGTCAAATTGTCCCGACGAGGACATTTTGAAAAATAGCCAGATCACGATCGCGATCACGATCAGGCTGATCAAGATGAGAAGGCCAAGGATTTCCATGTTTTAGCTGGGCTGCTTGGGCAGCAGTCTAGCGGCATTGATCATGACGATGAGCGAGGAGCTGGCCATGCCCAAGGCAGCCCAGACTGGCGGCAGGTAGCCCAGCGCCGCGGCCGGAATGGCCAGCAGGTTGTAACCAATGGCCCAAGTGATGTTCTGCCTCAGGATGACCCGCGTCTTCTCGGCGGTCCGAAGCAGACTACTCACCCCCTCTAGGTTTGGCGACAACAGGTAGCAGTCGGCTCTTTGCAGCGCCAGTGGTGCACTGCCGGCTACTGCAATCGACAAGTCCGCCTGCGCCAACACTGGTGCATCGTTGATGCCATCACCCACCATGGCCAGAACGCGGCCCTTGGCCTGCAGGTCCTTGAGCCGGACCTGCTTGTCATCCGGTGAGCAGGCGGCCAAGACATGGTCTGGCGAGAAACCCAGCTGATCGCCGAGCCGTGTCACCCGGTCTGCTGTATCCCCACTCATGAGCCAGGTCTCAAGCCCTTGGCTGCGCAACTCCGTCAATAGGCTCTGGCTGTCTACCCGAGGCTTGTCCTCGAAGGCCAGCGAGGCGATGAGTTGACCATCGATGGCCAAAAATACACTGGCCTTGGGATCCAGCTTGGATTGGAGACTCGAAGGATGGTTGGCAGTCACGAAGGAGGCTGAGCCCAGTCGAATCTGTTGGTCACCGAGTGTGGCCTGGATTCCCAGTCCCGCAATGGTCTGCACGCGGGACAGCGGCGGTTCGGCCAAATCATTTGGACGGCTTCGCATGGCCTGGCGGTAGATGGCCTGTGCCAGAGGGTGGTGGTTGTGTCGCGTGAGGGCCGCCAGCAGCGGCCAATGGTCTTGGCTGGTCGAGACAATCTGCGCATCAGCCGGCTGGGTCAGCGTGCCCGTCTTGTCAAAGACCACATCGGTCAGGCGCCAACTGGTCTGAATCACGGAAGGATTGGCCAGCACAATGCCGCGCTCCAAGAGACCAGCCAAGGCGGCCGAGTAGGCGGCCGGACCAGCCACGGAGAGGGCGCAGGGGCAGGAGACCACCAGCACCGCCACCAGCGAGGGCAGCCAAATCTCGACCGAGTGACCCATCCACAGGTGGACGGCCAGAACAACTACGGCAATGGCTAACAGTCTGACGGTGAACTTTGCGGCCAGACGATCCGCCCACTCAGTCCACTTGGGACGTTGAGCAGCAGCCTGTTCGGCCATCTGAGATAGCCGGGTCATTGAGCCACTGGCCGCATCGGTCAGCACACGCGCTTGCACGCTGACCCCCAGGTTGATCGCACCTTCTGGGCAGCGTTGGCCCACTGCCAGCCTGACCGGCGTGAGTTCACCGGTGAGTGAGGACAAATCGAGTTCCGTGCCGTGGTCCATCAGCTCGGCATCTGCGGCAAAAGCCTGGCCACTGGCCACCTCGATGACATCGCCTGGCTGCAGCTGCCAGGCTGGTACCTGTCCGGCCTGCGGTGAGACCCGGTTGGCCAGCAAGGGCGTCTGTAGGGCCATGCGCTCGCGTTTGGCCAGCGCCCGCTTGGTGATGAACTGCTCAATCGAGCGAGCCCCCAGCACAAAGAACAGGAACATACAGACCGAGTCAAAGTAGACATGCCGCGCCTGCATCCAAGAGGCCGCCAAGCTCCCACAAAAGGCCAGCAGCAGGCCGATCGAGATGGGCACGTCCATGTTGACCTGCCGCAGCCGAATCGCGCGAATGGCTGAGGTGAAAAACGGAGCACCGGCATAGAGCAGCGTGGGCAGCGTGATGACGAGCGCGGCCATCCTGAGCATGACAATCGTGCTGGGCTCCAAGTCATCAAAGGCTGTGTACTCCGGTGTGGCCAGCATCATCACCTGGGCCGCTGCCAGTCCGGCCACGAAGAGCCGACGGTTGCTGGTGCGGGTCTGGGCCTGACGCTGCTGTTCCAATGCCGTCGAGCCGATCGGCAACATGGCATAGCCATATCGCAGAAGCGTCTGACCCAGGGTCTTTAGATTTGTCAGAGCGGGTCGCCAGCGCAGGGTGAGTCGAGCGCTGGTGGCATTGGCTGAAGCAGAGAGGACTCCGGGCTGCGCATACAAGATTTTTTCGATGAGCCAGGCACAGGCGCCACATCGTAGACCCTCAATGGCCAGGGTCGTCGTAGAAATGTTGTCAGTGGTGCTGTCTGCAGTGCTGGTTTGAATATGTCGCGCAGCCCAGGCGGGGTCCTCAATCAGGCTGGCCCAAGGCGAGAGTTTTTCCAGCATTTGCTGATCGACACCTGCCACCGTGCGCTGCTTGTAATAGGCCTGTGCACCGGCATCCACAATGGCCTGAGCCACCGCCTGGCAGCCCAGGCAGCACATGGGCTGGTCGGTGCCGTCTATGCGAGTAGTCCAGCTGGTGTTGGCGGGTACCGGCTCACCGCAGTGAAAGCAGCTCATGCTAAGAGGTCTGTTGGTCTGCATGGCTCCGCCGAATCAATGGGGCGTGATGCAAAAGGCGTCGAGCCATGGCACCGAGACCAGTTCAAGAGCGCGGGCCACTCCCCAGAGCCCAAAGACGATCATCAGCCAACCCATGGCCATGCGAAAGCCATCGCCGCGGATGACTCGAGCAACATGCGAGGAGGCCATGGCAGTGATCCAGAGTGCTGGGATGGTCCCAAGCCCAAAGGCGACCATCCACAGAGCGCCGGACTGGGAGGAGCCGGATACGGCGGCAGTGACCACCATGCTCGTGGTGAGGCCACAGGGCAGCCAGCCCCAGAGCAGTCCGGCTCGCAGACTACGAAGCCAGTCCATCCAGATGGGTGGCGCTGGCAAGACCCCATCAAATCGAACCGGCACCAGGGTCTTTTGCGCCAGCGGCGCGATGAACTGCCAGACGATCTGACCCATACGCTCCAAGACCAGAATGGTGCTCGAGACCCTGGACAGGTGCAGGCCCAGGCCAATGAGGAGCAGGTTGGCCAAGACCATGGCGATCCGCTGGGTCACCTCAACGGGCCCCAGACTCAGAAAGAATCCGCCAAAGCCACCTGCTATGAGTCCCATCAGTCCGTAACTGCCAACACGACCCAATTGCCAGATGAGCATCTGCAGGCCATCGGTCCAGCGACCACCACGTGTGTTTTGCCCAGCGGCAATGGCTAGACCACCACACATGGCCAGGCAGTGGGCCGATGACCACAGGCCAATGATCAAGGCAGAGATGGGAACGTTCACAGCAGGCAGTGTAAGGCCAGGGTTGGCCCCTGACCTTGGCTTAGATCAAATCGGCCCAGACCGGCGCATGGTCGGATGGCTGCTCCAGGGCACGTGGGGTCTTATCGATGCCAGCGGCGGTGCACTGGGCCAACAAAGGCGCTGTGAGCAGGATGTGATCTATGCGCAGGCCCAGGTTGCGACGAAAGCCTGCCATTCGGTAGTCCCACCAGCTAAAGGCTTTTTCCAGACCCGGGTGGTGGTGCCGAAAGCTATCGGTTAGGCCCAGGCCGAGCAGGGTTCGAAAGGCCTCGCGCTCGGGTGTGGAGCAGAGGATTTTTTCGTGCCAGGCCTGAGGATCATGGACATCTAGATCGGCAGGGGCGATGTTGAAGTCGCCCACCAGGGCCAGGGCAGGATGCTGGGCGATCTCTTCACGCAGCCGTTCGGTCAGAGCGGCAAACCAGGCGAGCTTGTAGGCGTACTTCTCGCTGCCTACTTCGCTGCCATTGGGCATGTAACCGTTGACGAACCGAAGACTCGTGCCCGTCTTGAAGGTCAAGGTGGCGGCGATCAGGCGTTTCTGATCATCGGGCAGCCGAGGGTCGTTGACCATGACATTGGCAACGGACTCAACGGTCTGTCGTCTGGTCAGGATGGCCACCCCGTTGTAGGTGGGTTGGCCGGCAAAGTAGCAGTCGTAGCCGGCGGCCTCGATCTGATCGCGGGGGAATTTCTCGTCGACCAGTTTGAGTTCCTGCAGGCCGATCACATCGGGCGTCTCAGTGGCCAGCCAGTCGAGCAGATGCGGCAGACGAACCTTGAGGGAGTTGAGATTCCAGGAAGCCAGGCGAATCATATGGATTGGGCCTGTTCAATGCCCTTGGCCCTTAGCAGGCAGGCGTCGCAGGCTCCGCAGGGTTCACCATCGGGTGTCGGGTCGTAACAGCTAAAGGTCATGTCGATGTCGAGTCCAAGATCGAGCGCCGTGCGGACAATCTGGGCCTTGGTCATGTCGATGAGCGGGGTGTGGATGGTCATGGGCGACTGGCCACTCACGCCGGCTGCAGTGGCCAGGTTGGCCATGGTCTGAAACGCCTGGATGAAAGCGGGCCTGCAGTCTGGGTAGCCACTGTAGTCCAGCGCGTTGACGCCAATAAAAATGTCGTTGGCCTTCAGAACTTCAGCCAGGCCCAGGGCGTAACTCAGAAAAATGGTGTTGCGAGCGGGCACATAGGTCACCGGGATGCCCTGGCCAATCTCCTCGGCACTGCGATGCTTGGGCACCGCCATGTCGCTGGTCAGCGCCGAGCCACCAATGGCCCGCATGTCCAGGCTCAAGATGCGATGACTGGCCACGCCGATGGTCTGGGCCACTGTCTTGGCTGCCATGAGCTCCTGACGTTGACGCTGGCCATAGTCAAAAGAGAGGGCATGGCAGTCGTAGCCCTGAGACTTGGCCAGGGCCAGACAGGTAGATGAATCCAGCCCGCCACTGAGCAGGACAACAGCGGGCTTCACGGCTGTACAGCGACCCGATGCATCAGGCGGCAGCCTGGGTTAGCCCGTTGTGACGCAGCAGTGGTTCGATCGATGGCTCACGGCCTCGGAAGGCCTTGAACGAGGCCATGGCCGGTCGGGATCCACCACGCGATAGGATCTCGGCCAAGAAACGAGCGCCAACCTGGTCGTAGGCCTGCTCACCGACTTCCTCGAAGGCGGCGTAGGCATCAGCAGACAGCACCTCAGCCCATTTATAACTGTAATAGCCGGCTGCGTAGCCTCCGGCAAAGATGTGGCTAAAGCTCTGGGCAAATCGGTTGAAGGCTGGTGGCTTGATCACTGCGACTTCGTCACGCACCGCATTCAGAATCTGCATGATGCGCTGGCCGGCAGCCAGCACGGCTGCAGCGTCCTCGGTGTGGATGTCGGCCAGGTCTGCTGTGCTCTGGTGAATCAAAATGTCAAAGAGCGAGAACTCGATCTGTCGCAGCATAAAGAGCCCACTCTGAAAGTTCCGAGCCGCGACCATTTTGTCAAAGAGCTCTCTCGGCAGTGAGGCGCCGGTCTTGGTATGGGCGGTCATGGCCTGCAGGTTGGACCACTCCCAGCAGAAGTTCTCCATGAACTGACTGGGCAGCTCTACCGCGTCCCACTCCACGCCGTTGATGCCACTGACCTCGAGCTCGTCCACTTCAGTCAGCAGGTGGTGCAGGCCGTGACCAAACTCGTGGAAGAGGGTGATGACATCGTCGTGGCTGAGCGTGGTGGGTGAGTCACTGGTGGGCGCGGCAAAGTTGCAGGTCAGCAGCGCCACCGGGGTCTGCAGGGTGCTGCCGCTGATGCGACGGCCACGACTGTCATCCATCCAGGCCCCACCGCGTTTGGTGGAACGGGCGTAGAGGTCTAGGAACAGATGACCGATGCAGCGATCGTCCCGGTAGACGGCAAAGAGCTGGACGTCTGGGTGCCAGATGGCAGTCTTGGCCTGCTCGGCTGCTGGCTGAATCTGAACGCCAAAGAGCCGCTTGACCAGACCGAACAGGCCGGTCAGTACGTTGGGCAACTGAAAGTACTGGCGGACCTCGTCCTCTGAAAAGTTGTAGCGCGCCTGACGAAGCTGCTCGCTGGCGTAAGAGACATCCCATGGCTTGAGGTCGTTAATGGCCAACTCTTTCGCGGCAAAGGCTCGCAATTCAGCGAGGTCTTGCTCAGCACTGGGACGAGCGCGCTTGGCCAGGTCTTGCAGAAAGTCGATGACCTGCTTAGGACTGTCGGCCATTTTTGAGGCCAACGATAGTTCTGCCGAGCTGCCAAAGCCCAGCAGCCGAGCCTGGCGCTGACGCAGGGCCAGGATCTCCCCCATCACCGGTGTGTTGTCGTGGCTGGGGCCTTCGGCCGCTAACTCAGAGGCGCGACGGGCCTGCAGACCGTAGAGCTCCTCGCGCAGGGCGCGGTCTTTTGCAAATTGAAGGGCTGGTACCAGACTGGGCTGCTGCAGGGTGAGCACGTAGCCGGCCACCCCCCGTTTGTCGGCCTCGGCCTTTGCGGCGGCCACGACATGCTCGGGCAGGCCGTCGAGTCTGGACTCATCGGTGATGGTCACCACAGAGGCATTGGTGCTGTCGAGCAGCTGTTCGGAGAACTTCTGCGAGAGCTGGGCCAGGCGGGTGGACTGCTTGGCAAAAATGGGTTTCTGGTCGGCGGACAGCTCTGCACCGCCCAGCTTGAAGTCCCGCAGGGCATGGGCCAGGGCCTGCTCACGAGCGGGATGGCCTTTGACATCTGGGCTGCTGGCAACGCGCTTCATCTTTGCAAAAAGCCGCTCATCCTGGGCCACCTCAGACCAGAAGCCGGTGACGGCCTCCAGCTTGCTGTTGGTTAACTCACGCCATTCGGGGCTGTCCATGACGCCGTTGAGGTGGTGCACGGCCGACCAGGTGCGCGAGAGTTGTTCGGTGGCACTGGTCAGGGGAGCCATCACGGCAGCCCAGGTGTCGGGCGTTTGGTCGGTGACCACTTGTTCCAGGGTCTGACGGGCCGCAGCGATGAACTGGTCCACCGCTGCAGAGCAGTTGTCGGGGGTTAGGCCGTCGTAGCGTGGTGGCTGTTCAACGGCCAGCAGGGCGGCGATTTCGGGACGAAGGACAGGAGCGTTCATACGAGTCTTCTTTCAGCAGATTCCATGGTGTTGACCAAGAGCATGGCGATGGTCATGGGTCCGACGCCGCCGGGCACCGGGGTGATGGCCCCTGCCACGAGTTTGACGGATTCAAAGTCAACATCGCCAGCCAGCTTGCCGTCATCGAGTCGGTTGATGCCAACATCGATGACCACGGCACCAGGTTTGACCATGCTGGCGTCAATGAGTTTTGGTCTACCCACAGCGGCCACCAGGATATCGGCCTGGCGCGTCATGGCCGGTAGGTCCCGGGTCTTGCTGTTGCAGATGGTGACGGTGGCGCCAGCAGCCAGCAGCAGCATGGCCATGGGCTTGCCAACAATATTGCTGGCACCGACGATGACGGCATGGGCCCCACGGATCGGGGTGCCGATAGACTCCAGCATCTTCATGACGCCATAGGGCGTACAGGGCCTGAACTGAGGCGCGCCAGTCATCAGGGCACCGGCATTGGCCACATGAAAGCCGTCGACATCCTTGTCGGCTGCAATCGCCTCGATCACCCGGTGGCTGTCGATTTGCGGGGGCAGGGGCAGTTGCACCAGGATGCCATCGACGCTGGTGTCGGCGTTGAGCTGGTCGATTTTGGTGAGCAGGGCAGCCTGGCTGGTGTCAGCCGGTAGCACGATGAGCTCGCTCTGCATGCCAGCGGCTTCGCAGGCCTTGACCTTGTTGCGGACATAGACCTGGGATGCGGGATTTTCCCCAACCAGGACAACCGTCAGGCCGGCCTTGCGGCCAGATTTTTGTTCAAAGGCGGCGGCACGTTGGGCCACCTGCGCGCGTGTTTGCTGGGCCAGCGCGAGCCCGTCGATCAGCTGAGCAGTCATGGTGGCTTGATGCTAGCACGCAGGGGGCTGTCGGCGTCGCTGCGACTGGACAAGCATTTCGAATTCCATTAGCATCTCGAATTCTTTAGTGCATGGGGCTATAGCTCAGCTGGGAGAGCGCTTGCATGGCATGCAAGAGGTCAGCGGTTCGATCCCGCTTAGCTCCACCAAACACACCAAAGAAACACGCTGTAACAGTCCAACGGGTCCCCTTCGTCTAGAGGCCTAGGACATCACCCTTTCACGGTGAGTACAGGGGTTCGAATCCCCTAGGGGACGCCACCTTCCAGGTTGCTGAAAACCGCTCGAGCTTCAGCCCCTGGGCGCGGTCTTTAGCAGGCTGTCATTCGACAACTTCAATTCATCAAAGAGCCAGTCGTTAAACCAACGAATTTTGGGTAGCTCCGCGCGCGATTTCAGTACCAGCAGGGTGTAGCCGTTGACGGCCAGTCCCTCGTATCCAAATGGTGCGACCAGACGGCCAGTCTGCAGTTCTCGCTCGACCAAGATCAAGCTCTCCAGGCAGACGCCGAGCCCGTCCGCTGCCGCATTCACCGACATAAAAGACCGATCGAATCGTGGTCCTCGGGTGACATCAAGTCGAACGCGTCGCTGTTGCGCCGCCCAGTCTCGCCAGCCGACTAGGCAAGATTCGCTGTGAATCAGGCTGTGTTGATTGAGATCCTGCGGAGATCGAATTGCGTGCTTGCCCTTGAGTAAGTCTGGAG
>Ga0208009_1000361_pt1 | contig 13083 bp, 14 predicted proteins | sample Wag4_2014_7_16_FD_187364 | JGI IMG/M metagenome (GOLD analysis project Ga0208009, IMG submission 187364) | Fresh water mixed with fracking chemicals microbial communities from Ohio, USA - Utica-2 Time Series FC 2014_7_16 (SPAdes) (version 2) ...
TAGGCAATCTTCCCCAGCAGGGGCATCGATCCCATGAGCGGCGAGCGCGTCGGATTTCGCTTTCAGCATGCGGACGCGGTGGTGAAGCGCAACCCCCAGGGGCGCTCCCGCCGGGGTTGGGTGATGGAGCCCGTGGAGCAGACCACCAGCCGCGGCACCAAGATGCCCGCCTATCGCATTCGCTGGCGCGACAGTGAACGCCCGGAGATCGTGCTGCAGCACATGCTGATCGCCGATCCCGATCCCACCCCGCCGCCGGAAGGGGTGAGCCTGGTCCCTCCTGCTCCCAAGGGCTGAGCGGCTCCCCTCAGCTTCCTCGGTCCTGGCGGCGGCGCAGGCGCGCCAGCTCCTGCTCTGCTTCGAAGGCCGACCAGGCCTGCTCCAGATCGACCGTCCCGTTCTCTGACGGTTCGGAGGCGGTCTGGGCACCGTTCTCGAGCTGGTCCAGGTCCTGATCGACCTGACGGAACGTCTCCCCCAGCTGGCTAAGGGCTTGCCAGCGATCCCTGCCGCGTGCCATCAGCTCGGCCAGGTGGCCTTCAGCCCGGCTGGCCAGATCGTCGGCGCCAGCCGCGCGGGCACGCTCGACGCGCTGTTGCCACTGGCTGATCTCGCCGGCCAGGGCCAGCAGTTCGCTGCGCAGCCGTTCGGCGCCGGCCTGCAGCTCCAGCCGCTGGCTGCGAAGGCGCTGCTGCCGCTCCCGCTGTTCCTGGCGCTGCAGCAGCTGCTCCTGGGCGGGGTTGGCCCGCAGAAAGGCATCGAGCTGCTGCTCCAGCTGTTGTTCCAGCCGGCTGAACCAGTCGCCTGCTGTGCTGCTCATCGCTCGCTCTGGTTGGGGGCGGGTCGGGTGATCAGGGGAGCTTCGATCTCCTCCTGCAGGGGGGTGATCGCCGCCTCGCGCGACCGCAGCAACAGCTGGGTGAGCCGGGCAATGCCCCCTTCGCCCAGGTCCTCACCCGCCAGCCGCTCGAAGGTGGTGGCGTAGAGGTCCTCCAGCTGCTGGATCAGTCCCTCCCGCAGGGCGCGCACGCTGCGGCGTTGGTCTTCCCTCGACATGGCGCTGCTGGGATCGCTGTCAGGGGAAGTCTGCCTGGCCGAGCAGGTGCAGGCTCAGATCGCCCTTGGCGTCACTCCAGCGCTGCAGGGGTAGCCAGCCCGCGCTGTGCGCCAGGCTGGTGAAGGTTTCCGGCGTGTACTTGACGCTGTACTCCGTGATCAGCGGTTCGCCGGCCTGGAACTGCCAGCGCCGGCCTGCCAGGGTCACGCACTGCTCCTCTCGGCTCACGAGGGCCATGGCGATGCGGCTGTGTTCAGGTTGCCAGCGGGCCTGATAGCTGAAGGCGGTCGGTTCGAAGTTGCCCGCCAGGTCGCGGTTGAGGCGTGTCAACAGGTTCAGGGCAAAAGCGGCCGAAATGCCGGCCGCGTCGTTGTAGGCCGCCTCCAGCCGCTGCACCGCCTTCGGCTGGTCGACGCCCACCAGCAGCAGGCCATCGGCTCCGAGCAACCGCCTGAACTGCATCAGCAGCTCTCGCGCCTGGTCGCCGTCGAAGTTGCCGATCGAGCTGCCCGGGTAGAACCCGAGCCGGCGGCGGCCGGCCAGGGCGGGCAGCGGTGGCAGGGCAGGGACGCTGCCGTAGTCGCAGCACACCCCCAGCACCTCGGTCTGGGGGTGGGCGCCACGCAGCAGCTCGCAGGTGTCGTGCAGGGCCGTGCGGCTGATGTCAAGCGCCAGATGGGCCGGTGGGGCCAGTGCTCTCAGCAGGGGGCTGGCCTTGCGGGCATTACCGGCGCCGAATTCCAGCACCACCGGTGCCGCGGCCTTGCCAGCACCGCTGACAGCCGTGGCGATCTGGGCGGCCGAGCTCTCCAGCAGGGCCACTTCGGTGCGGGTGAGGCTGTATTCCGGTTGCTCGCAGATCGTCTCGAACAGGCGTGAACCCTCAGCGTCGTAGAGCAGCCAGGCGGGCAGCTGTCGAGGCTGTCGCGCCATCCCTGCCAGCACCAGGGCCTCCAGATCGGCCTGGGCGGGATGCAGGTCGATCAGCCAGGCGGGGGTTGTGGCGGTGGTGGACGATCCGGCCATCAGCGGTGGTCCCGGGCCAGGCGCAGCCCCCCCACCAGCCAGCGGCTGGCTGGTGGAAAGAAGTTGCGGTAGGTGGGACGGCTGTGGCCTGGTGGCGTCAGGTAACAGCTGCCGCGCAGCACGAACTGGGAGGTCATGAACTTGCCGTTGTATTCGCCCACGGCGCCGGCGGCCGGCTCGAAGCCGGGATAGGGCCGGTAGGGGCTGCCGGTCCACTGCCAGACGAGGCCGTGGGCCTGGGGCAGGGGATCGTCGGCATCGCTGGCGCTGGCCAGCTCCCACTCCGCCTCGCTCGGCAGTCGCGCACCGGCCCAGCGGGCGTAGGCATCGGCCTCGAACCAGCTGATGTGGCGCACCGGCGCGTCTGCTCGTCGGGGCTGCTGCAGGCCGGCCAGGGTGAATTCAGCGTCGCCCCGCCAGTAGCGGGGCGCCTGCCAGCCACGCTCCTGACAGACCGCCCAACCCTCGCTCATCCACAGGTCGGGCCGCTGGTACCCGCCGGCGGCGATGAAGGCCTCGAACTCACCGTTGGTCACCAGCCGGTCGGCCAGCGCGTAGGGCTCAAGCCAGAGCCGATGGCGAGGAGCTTCGTTATCGAAATGGAAGCGGCCATCGCCGGGATGGCCGATCCACGCCAATCCGCCCCCATACCGTCGCCAGGTCAGGTCGCGGCCGCTGCTCTCCGTGGCGCCCAGCCGCTCCAGCCAGAGGGCCTCAGGGCCGGCCGGTCCGTGGTCGTAGGCGGGCAGCACCGGATTGCGGCTGAACCCGTCGAGCAGATCCATCAGCAGCAGTTCCTGGTGCTGCTGCTCGTGCTGCAGCCCCAGTTCCAGCAGCGCCAGCAGGGCCTCCCCCCGGGCTGCCGGCAGCCGCTCCAGCAGCTCCGGCAGGGCGCTGAGGGCGGTGTCAACCCGTTCCCGCCAGCCGAGCACCGCCGCGATGGTGGGTCGGCTGAGCAGGCCCCGCTCAGGGCGGGGATGGCGGCTGCCGACGGCGTCGTAATAGCTGTTGAACAGGTAGCTCCAGCCATCGGGCGGGTGGGTGGCCTGCAGCCGCTCGCCCGCTGCCGAGAGCGGTTCCAGCACGAACTGCTGCAGAAACCAGGTGGTATGCGCCAGGTGCCACTTTGGCGGGCTGGCATCGGCCATCCCCTGCAGGCAGAGATCCTCCGGCTCCAGCGGTGCGATCAGGGCCAGGCTCTGCTGGCGCACCGCGAGCAGGCGCGAGAGGATCAAATCCACGGCTGGCGACTGCTTCAGCACCGGTGCGACCAACCTCTCCCGACCTTAGGGGGCTTGCCTACGATCCCGCCAGGAACGGCGAGGGTATGGCCGGCATCATGCAAGCAGGCACCGGCAACACCCCCGGGACCATCGCCAACAGCGGGGCGCGTGCCACTGCCGGGGTCACGGCTGGTTTCGTGGGGGCGGTGGGCAACACGCCCCTGATCCGGCTGCAGGCGCTCAGCGAGGCCACCGGCTGCGAGATCCTCGGCAAGGCGGAGTTCATGAATCCCGGCGGTTCGGTGAAGGACCGCGCCGCCCTGGGAATTCTGCTGGAAGCGGAGGAGCAGGGGCTGCTGAAGCCCGGCGGCACCGTGGTGGAAGGCACCGCCGGCAACACCGGCATCGGTCTGACCCATCTGTGCAATGCCCGCGGCTACCGGGCTCTGATCGTCATTCCGGAAACCCAGTCGGCCGAGAAGATCGGCCTGCTGCGCAGCCTGGGGGCCGAGGTGCGCACGGTGCCGGCGGTTCCCTACCGGGATCCCAACAACTATGTGCGCCTCTCCGGCCGCATCGCCGCCGAGACCCCTGGGGCCGTGTGGGCCAATCAGTTCGACAACCTGGCCAACCGCCGCGCCCACTTCACCAGCACCGGCCCTGAGATCTGGAGTCAGACCGAAGGGCGGGTCGATGCCTGGGTGGCCGCCACCGGCACCGGCGGCACCTACGCCGGCGTGGCCCTCTACCTCAAGCAGCAGAACCCGCAGGTGCGCTGCGTGCTGGCTGATCCCCACGGCAGCGCTCTTCACAGCTGGGCGACCACCGGCGCGCTGGTCAGTGAGGGCAACTCGATCACCGAGGGCATCGGCAACAGCCGGGTGACCGCCAACCTGGAGGGGGCACCAATCGACGACGCGGTGCGCATCGACGACCAGACCGCCCTGGCCACGATCTACGACCTGTTGTGGCAGGAGGGGTTGTTCCTGGGCGGCTCAGTCGGCATCAACGTGGCGGCGGCCGTGGAGACGGCCAGACGGCTCGGGCCGGGCCACACGGTGGTGACGGTGCTGTGTGACAGCGGCGACCGTTATCGGTCGCGGCTCTACGACCGGGACTGGCTCTCAGGCCGTGGGTTGCGTCAACCTGAGCGCCTTGCGCCCATCGCCCGCTGATGCCCCCTGATCCGGCACCCTTCACCGCTGCCCGGCCGGGGCTGGTGATCGGCGATCGCTACCGCCTCGAGCAGTGCCTGTCGGAAGGGGTGCATGGTCTGCTGTGGCGCGGCGCCGACCAGCTGGCCGCCGATGCACCGGTGGCCCTGCGTCAACTGACCGCGGCGGTGGATCAGCAGCGGGCGCGGGAGCTCTGGGGCCGGCTGCAGGGGGTTCTCCATCCCCAGGTGCCCCGCCTCGGGGCGGCGCTCAGTCAGGGCGGTCACCTCTGGCTGGTGCGCGAATGGCAGGCCGGTCGCACCTACCGGGAGCTGCTCGCGGACCGCTCCGAGCGCCAGCTGGTGTTCGGAGCGGGAGAGGTGCTGTTGCTGCTGCGTCAGTTGCTGCCGGTGCTGGCGGTGCTGCATGGCCAGGGGCTGGTGCATGGCGACCTTTGCCCTGCCAACCTGTTGCGCCGCGATCACGACGGATTGCCGGTGCTGCTCGACTACGGCCTGGTGGCGGAACAGGCCGCCGTCACGCCGGGCTACGGGCCACCGGAGCTGGCCAGGGGCGGTTTGCCTGAAGCCTGGATGGATCTGCACGCCCTCGGCGTCACCGCCTTGGTGCTGCTGAGCGGTGATCCGCCGGAAAGCCTGCTCGATCCTGGCTCGCTGGCCTGGCGCTGGCCGGCCTGTCTCGATCAGGTGCCTGACCTGCAGCAGGCCCTGGCCCGGCTGCTGCAGCGTGATCCAGGCCGGCGCTTCGGTACTGCCGCTGAGGCCCTGGCGGCGTTCCAGGCCTTGCCGATGCCGGAGACGACCGGTCCCGTGCCCCGTGCCGACCGCACGGTCGCCCTGCTGCCGCCGACGGCGGTGCCAGCGGCGCCCCCCGCGGCGGCCCCTGTTCCCCCGCAGCCGCCGGAGCCGGCCCCGGCGGCGGCCGTCGTGCTGCCGCAGGCACCACCTCCGTCCGCACGCCTGCGGGCGGAAGAGCGGGAGCAGTCGGTGGAGGGCGGCCTCTGGCCCGTGGTGATCGCGCTGGTGCTCTCGGCACTGGTGGGCACAGTCCTTGGCTGGTGGTGGCTCAGCCGGGGCCAGCAGCGGGCTGCCACCGCCCCGGACGCGACCATGCAGTTGCCGAGCAGCCTGCCCGCCGTTGAGGTCGACCAGCGCCAGCAGCTGCTCAACCGGCTGCGGGCGATGCAAGTCGATCGGGGCTGGTTCCTGAAGCTGGTCGATGCGAGCCTGCTCGCCCGCTTCCCGGAGCGGCGCGGCCGGCTGCCGGGCGACAGCCTCGCCGATGCCCCGCTGCGCAAGGTCTGGAATGAACTGGCCGAGGAGTGGCTGGCGCGGGTGGAGCAGCTGCCGCTTGATATCCGCCGCCGGCTGGGCAGCTTCAGCAACGGTGACTGGGAGCAGCGCCAGAAGACCCTCAAGGCCCAGGGCCTCAGCGGTCCGGTGCTGCGTCAGCTGGTGTCGGCTCAGGCGCGCAATCTGCTGCCGGGCAGCGCCAGCTCGGCCATCCCGGTGGAACCGTTCCGCCAGCTCTGGTACGCCGCGGCTGAGCAGAGCCTGGCGACCATGCAGATCGAGCCGATTCAGGCCCGGCCATCCCAGCCTCAGGTGCTCACCGCGCCGGTGAACGCCGGCGGTGCCCGCCTCTTCCCGATTCGCCTGCCGGAGGGCTACCGGCTCGTGCTGGGGGTGAACGGCTCTCCGCTGATGCAGATGAGCGTGTTTGCAGCCGATGGCACCCTGCTGGAACCCAGCGGTCCGCTGCGGGTGCTGAGCCTGCCGCCCCAGGCCCGCTCGCCGGTGCAGCTGCTGGTGGCGAACGAGGGGGTGGCGCCGGCCCTGATCACCCTCTCGCTGCGCGCCGATCCGCCACCGCCGGAACTGCCCCCAGGACCTCCGGTCTCACCGGGTGTTGTGCCGGAGACTCCCGGACGGTCTCCCGCTGCTGAGCCCCCGTCGCCAGACCAGCCGGCGCCGGCTCCGCCGGATCGGCCGTCGGCCCGCGAGGCAGAGCCGGCGGCCGATTCCCAGCCGCCGGCTGCCGCTCAGTAGCGGGCGACGGCGGCGCGGGTTTCCTTGGCGTCCTGCTTGCGCCGTTCCTCGGCCCGTTTGTCGTGCAGCTTGCGGCCCTTGGCCAACCCCAGGCTGAGCTTGATCCAGGAGCCCTTGAGATGCAGGTTGAGGGGAATCAGGGTGAGGCCCTTCTGCTCAAGCGCCACCCGCAGCCGCTCGATCTCGCGCCGGTGGGCGAGCAGTTTCCGCACCCGCAGGGGCTCGTGGTTGAAGTAGGCGCCGGCGTGGCTGTGGGGTGAGATGTGCACGTTGTGCAACTGCAGCTCGCCGTTCCGCACCAGGCAGAAGCCGTCGCGCAGGTTGCACTGGCCGGCGCGGATCGACTTCACCTCGGTGCCCAGCAGCTCGATGCCGCATTCGAGCGTCTCGAGGATCTCGTACTGGTGCCGGGCGAAGCGGTTGTCGGCCAGAAGGCGGTTGGCGGCATCCCGCTGGGCCCGGGCGGCCAGCTTCTTGGTGCCGCCCTTTGCCATGGCCTCCGGTCCTGTCGCGCTGCTGTGAATCCCGACCCTAGGCAGGGGCCGGTACCCTCTCTGCATGGCGATCGTCTCCTCGGGTACGGCTGCAGCAGGGGGCCGGCGCTGGTGCGACCCTGCTGCCGAGTCCACGGCTGTTCCAGCAGCTGAGCGCTCGGCTGATCCAGCTGCGGATCGGGCTGCCGGTGCTGATCCGACGGCCCCGCTGCGCCCGGACGCGCTGCGCCCGCGGCGGCTGGCGGATTACATCGGCCAGGGTGAGCTCAAACAGGTGCTGGCCATTGCCGTGGAGGCGACCCGCAGCCGCGGTGAGGCCCTGGATCACGTGCTGCTCTACGGCCCGCCCGGGTTGGGCAAGACGACGATGGCCCTGGTGCTGGCTGAGGAGCTGGGGGTGCGCTGCCGGATCACGAGTGCACCGGCCCTGGAGCGCCCGCGCGACATCGTCGGGTTGCTGGTGAACCTGGAGCCCCGGGATGTGCTGTTCATCGACGAGATCCACCGGCTGAACCGGGTGGCCGAGGAGCTGCTCTACCCGGCCATGGAGGACGGCCGTCTCGATCTGACGGTGGGCAAGGGCAGCACAGCCCGCACGCGCAGCCTGCCCCTGCCTCCCTTCACCCTGGTCGGGGCGACCACCCGCGCCGGGGCGCTCAGTTCGCCGCTGCGCGACCGCTTCGGTCTGGTCCAGCGGCTGGAGTTCTACGGCCTGGCGGATCTGGAGGCGATCGTGCGGCGGGCTGCCGGGCTGCTGGAGCTGGAGCTGGAACCGGATGCGGCCCTGGAGGTGGCTCGCCGCTGCCGCGGCACGCCACGGATCGCCAATCGCTTGCTGCGGCGGGTGCGCGACGTGGCCAGCGTGCAGGGACACGGGCGGGTGAGCGCCGTGCTGGTGCGCCAGGCGCTGCAGCTGCACCGGGTGGATGCGCGGGGACTGGACGCCCATGACCGCCGGCTGCTCACCCTGATGCAGCAGGGTTTCGGCGGTGGGCCCGTGGGGCTCGACACCCTGGCGGCGGGGCTGGGGGAAGATCCGGTGACCCTGGAGACGGTGGTGGAGCCCTACCTGCTGCAGCAGGGTCTGCTGCAACGCACCCCCCGGGGCCGCGTGCTCACCGATGCCGGCCGTGCGCACCTGGCGGCCAGCCAGCCATGAGTCGACCTGGGCGGGTACGGCGGTTGCTGCTGCTGTTGATGCTGGCCATCTGCCTCGTGTTCGGGCCGGTTGCACCGGCGCGGGCCGCTGCGGCTGCCGCTGACCGCCCCACGGATCTGCCGCGCCTGTTCGAGCAGGCCCTCAGCGCCAGCCGGGCCGGACATTTCGGCGAGGCCCTGCCCCTGTGGGACCGGGTGGTGGCCCTGGCGCCTGGGGATGCGGCCGCCTGGAGCAACCGGGGCAACGTGCGGCTGGCCCTGGGCGATCCGCTGGCTGCCATCGCCGACCAGACGCGTTCGATCGCGCTTGATCCCCTCAGCCCGGACCCGCATCTGAACCGGGGCACGGCGGAGGAGGCCCTGACCCGCTGGCAGGCGGCCGAAGCCGATTACCGCTGGATCCTGGAGCGGTCTTCGGCCGATCCGGATGTGGACACAGAGGTGCGCGCTGCCGCCCTCTACAACCTGGGCAATGTGCTGGGGTCGCGGGGCGACTGGCTGGCAGCGCGGGACAGCTTCGCGGCAGCGGTGCTGACGCGGCCCGGTTTCGCCCTGGCCCGCTCCAGCGAGGCGCTGGCCCGGTTTCAGCTGGGCGAGCTGGATGGGGCGGAGCGGCAGTTGCGGGCCCTGATCCGACGCCACCCGCTGTTCGCCGATGCCCGGGCGGCGCTCACCGCCCTGTTGTGGCAGCGGGGAGCGCGAGGGGAGGCGGAGAGCCACTGGGTTTCGGCCTCCGGCCTCGATCCGCGCTATCGCGATCCAGAATGGTTGCTCAATGTTCGGCGCTGGCCGCCTGCCGCGGTCGCCGCCCTCAACCAGTTCCTGGCGCTGGCCTGAGGGCCGGTGCTGTCCTTCCCCCTGGCCCCACGGTCGGCCCCATTGATGGCAGTTACGCGTTGATGAGCGTGTCTCCTCCCCAGCTGAGCGCCCCTGACGCTCCGGCTGCCGGCTCCGATGGGCCGGCCGACTGGCGGGAGCCCGGCCTGGCCGATGCTCTGGAGGCGCTGCTGCCCGATCTGATCCAGTTGCGCCGCCATCTGCACCGCCATCCCGAGCTGAGCGGACACGAACAGCAGACCGCGGCTCTGGTGGCGGGAGAACTGCGGCGCCTGGGCTGGCAGGTGCGCGAAGGCGTGGGCCGCACCGGCGTGGTGGCGGAGCTGGGCCCCCAAGACCTGGAGCAGGGTCAGCCTGCGCCGCTGGTGGGGCTGCGGGTGGACATGGATGCCCTGCCGGTGGAGGAGCGCACCGGGCTGGATTACGCCTCGACGGTGCAGGGGCTGATGCACGCCTGCGGCCACGATCTGCACACGGCGGTCGGGCTGGGGGTGGCCGGGTTGCTGGCGGGGGTGATGGAGCGGCGGCCCGAGCTGTTGCGGGCGCGGGTGCGGCTGCTGTTCCAACCGGCCGAGGAAACGGCCCAGGGGGCGGCCTGGATGAAGGCGGATGGCGCCACCGAGGGCCTGGAGGCCCTCTTCGGCGTGCATGTGTTCCCGTCGATCCCGGTGGGTCAGGTGGGGGTGCGCAGCGGCAGCCTGACGGCCGCGGCGGGGGAGCTGGAGATCGAGGTGCTGGGGGAGAGCGGCCACGGCGCCCGGCCCCACCAGAGCACCGATGCCATATGGATCGCCGCCCGGGTGGTGAGCGGGCTGCAGGAGGCGATCAGCCGCCGGCTTGATGCTCTGCACCCGGTGGTGGTGAGCTTCGGGCGGATCGAGGGGGGCAAGGCCTTCAACGTGATCGCCGATCACGTGCGCCTGCTTGGAACGGTCCGCTGTCTGGATCTGGAGCTGCACGAGCGGTTGCCGGCCTGGATTGAGGACACGGTCCAGGCTCTGTGCCGCGGCCATGGAGGGGAGGCGCGGGTGCGTTACCGCCGCATTTCGCCGCCGGTGCACAACGATGCGGCCCTCACCAACCTGGTGGCCGGGGCGGCGGTCGATCTGCTCGGCTCCCCCCAGGTGCAGTGGCTGGAGCAGCCCTCCCTGGGGGCGGAGGACTTCGCCGCACTGCTCGATGGTGTGCGCGGCACGATGTTTCGTCTGGGGGTGGCCGGGCCGCAGGGGTGCACGCCCCTGCACAGCTGCACCTTCGCGCCGGATGAGGGCGCCCTGGCGGTGGGGGTGAAGGTGCTGACCCTCAGCCTGCTCCGCTGGATGGCCCAGTGCCGGCCGCAGGCGTGAACAGGCCAGGGTCCCGCCGGGCGCTGCTGGCGGTGTTGCTGGCCCTCTCCGCACCGTTGCTGGTGCTGGTGGCCCTGCTGGTGCTGCTGCAGCGCCAGGGCCTCGATCGGTTGCAGGCGTTGCCAGCGCTGGCAATCGGCACCGGCCTGGCGGTTCATGGTCGGCTGGGACGTGCCCGTTGTCGCCGCGCCCTGCTGCAGGCCCTGACCCGGCCGGCGCACCCACCGGGCTGAGCCTTGCGTCAGGCTGGACCCATGGCAGACCCCATCAGCGCACAGCAGCCCAATCCGGACCAGCCCGCCCTGGAGCGGTTGCGCGCTGCGATCAGCAGCGGCGATCCGGCCCGTTCGATGCCGGCCCTGGCGGGGCTGCGGGAGGTGCCGGCTGAGCAGGCGGTGCCGTTGCTGCTGCTGGGGCTGGAGCAGGAGGCATTCCTGGTGCGGTCGCTCAGCTGCGCCGGCCTGGGGGTGAAGACCACGGAGGCGGGTTGGCAGGCGCTGGTCCGGGTTCTGACAGACGACGAGGACTCCAACGTGCGGGCGGAGGCGGCCAATGCCCTGGTGAGCCATGGCCTTGAGCGGGCCTGGCCGCTGCTGCTGGACGCCTTCCGGCGCGACGACCAGTGGCTGCTGCGCTGCAGCGTGCTCTCGGCGGTGGCTGAGCACCCGCAGGCGGATCCGCAGCGTCTGCTGGAGCTGGCCAGCCTGGCGATCGATGCCGGCGATGGCACGGTGCGGGTGGGTGGCGCCGAGATCCTGGGCCGGCTGGTGCGGGAGTGGGGCGGCAGCGGCGAGGCGGCTCAGGCGCGGGCGCTGCTGCAGCGGCTGCAGGCTGACCCCGACCACCGGGTGGTGGCGGCGGCCTTGAACGGCCTGCAGGGCTGAGCGAACTGGCCCGGCTTCGAGGGATGTTGCTAGGTTGCGGGAGTCACTAGGGGTGCCCGGCTGCGTCAGGCAGCGCCGGGCTGAGATCACACCCTCCGCACCTGATCCGGGTCATGCCGGCGCAGGGAAGTGAGCCAGCCGCCACCAAGGTGAGCGTCTGCGATCTCGGCAACCGGAACCGGTCCCCCAACCGCGGCCTCCCCAGTGGCGGTGGCCATTCCGTCCTTCGCACCCATCCGTCATGCGCAGCGCCTGGATCGAGAAGCGCCAAGGTCAGGCCAACGTGAGCCAGATGCACTACGCCCGTCAGGGGGTGGTGACCGAGGAGATGGCCCACGTGGCCAAGCGGGAGAACCTGCCCGAATCGCTGGTGATGGAGGAGGTGGCGCGGGGTCGCATGATCATCCCGGCCAACATCCAGCACCCCAATCTGGAGCCGATGGCGATCGGCATCGCCTCCAAGTGCAAGGTGAACGCCAACATCGGCGCCTCGCCCAACGCCAGCGATGTGAGTGAAGAGCTGAAGAAGCTCGAGCTGGCGGTGAAGTACGGCGCCGACACGGTGATGGATCTCTCCACCGGCGGTGTCAACCTCGATGAGGTGCGCACGGCGATCATCAAGGCTTCGCCGGTGCCGATCGGCACGGTGCCGGTGTATCAGGCCCTCGAGAGCGTGCACGGCTCGATCGAGAAGCTCTCGGAAGACGACTTCCTGCACATTATCGAGAAGCACTGCCAGCAAGGGGTCGACTACCAGACCATCCACGCCGGCCTGTTGATCGAGCACCTGCCCAAGGTGAAGGGCCGCCTCACCGGCATCGTGAGCCGCGGCGGCGGCATCCTGGCCCAGTGGATGCTCTATCACCACAAGCAGAACCCGCTCTACACCCGCTTCGACGACATCTGCGAGATCTTCAAGCGCTACGACTGCACCTTCTCCCTGGGGGATTCGCTGCGGCCCGGCTGCCTGCACGACGCCTCCGATGAGGCCCAGCTGGCCGAACTGAAGACCCTGGGTCAGCTCACCCGCCGCGCCTGGGAGCACAACGTGCAGGTGATGGTGGAGGGTCCGGGCCATGTGCCGATGGATCAGATCGAGTTCAACGTGCGCAAGCAGATGGAGGAGTGCGCCGAGGCGCCCTTCTACGTGCTCGGCCCCCTCGTCACCGACATCGCCCCCGGCTACGACCACATCACCAGCGCCATCGGCGCGGCGATGGCCGGCTGGTACGGCACCGCCATGCTCTGCTACGTGACCCCCAAGGAGCACCTGGGCCTCCCCAACCCGGAGGACGTGCGCAACGGCCTGATCGCCTACAAGATCGCCGCCCACGCTGCGGACATCGCCCGCCACCGCCCCGGGGCCCGCGACCGCGACGACGAGCTCAGCCGTGCCCGTTACGCCTTCGACTGGAACAGGCAGTTCGATCTCTCCCTGGATCCGGAGCGGGCGCGTGAGTATCACGACGAAACCCTGCCTGCCGACATCTACAAGCAGGCCGAGTTCTGCTCGATGTGCGGCCCCAAGCACTGCCCGATGCAGACCAAGATCACCGACAAGGATCTCGAGGGGCTGGAGCAGGTGCTGGCGGAGCAGCAGGCCGGCCAGCCGGCTGGGGTGTGAGGGCCGAACGGTTCAGATTGCCGGCAGGCAGGGATAGTCGGTGTAGCCGGCAGCCCCGGCCGTGTAGAACGTCGCCGGGTCGGCCGGGGTGAGCGGCGCGCCAAGGCGGACGCGCTGCGGCAGATCGGGGTTGGCCAGGAAAGCGGTGCCGAAGGCCACCGCATCCACGGCCCCGCTGGCAATGGCGGCATCGGCCTCCTCAGCGCTGTAC
>Ga0208009_1000362_pt1 | contig 13068 bp, 11 predicted proteins | sample Wag4_2014_7_16_FD_187364 | JGI IMG/M metagenome (GOLD analysis project Ga0208009, IMG submission 187364) | Fresh water mixed with fracking chemicals microbial communities from Ohio, USA - Utica-2 Time Series FC 2014_7_16 (SPAdes) (version 2) ...
TCAGCTGCAGGCACCGGCTCTTTGTAGCTGGCCCCCAGGTCACCACCCACCGCCCTGGCCAAGGCACCCAGGTAACGGCGGCCCAGGTCGGGGTAGTGAGGGGCTGAAGGCAGATACCCTTTGGAACGGATACAGGCTGAGGGATTGGCGTTGCCCTCACAAGATGCAATGGCTCCTAAGCGCCCCACCTCGAACTGCTCGCCCAAGAAAAACAAAAAGACGAGGAACGCGGCTGGAAAGATGCCAAAGAAAAGGGTCTTTTTTAGGATGAATTTCAGTTTGTCTAGCATGGTGATGTCCTAGAAATCAGAGTGTTGACTAGTGAGGGGCTGCTTTAAGTGGTGAGGCCGGCTTGCGAACCACTCCCGAGGATTCGATCTGACGCCATGGGTTCTCAGGCCGCACATTGAGCAGGCGAGCGTGAATATCGAGAACGTAAGGATGTTGTGGATGACCGGTTTTCAGCATGCCTGCGTAGGCCTTCAGGGCGAAGTCCTTCAGGCCCAAGTCGGCAAATCGACTGGCGGCGCAGTAGTAGGCGTTAAAAGCGGCATCACGATTGTTGACGCCTGGCTGAGCCACCATGTTTAGGTCGGCGTACAGCATGCAGCTCCAAGGGTGCAGATCAATGGCGCCGGCCACCAGCATGTTCTTGGCGAAGTCACGTTCTTTCACCGCACGCTCGTAGGCCAGGCCGGCCGACCGTTTGTAGGCGGGATCCTGAAAGCCCGTGTAGATGTCGCCCTCTTCGCCAAACCGGGCCGACTCCTCGGCCGCGACCTTGGCCCGAAAGTAAGCGGCATCTCGATTACCGCCAGCAGCCAGGGACTCTAGTTCTCTCTTCAGCAGCAAGGCCTGCTCGAGGGGCCGCAACATGTCGGACTCGTCACTGGGGCAGTCTTTTTTTCGGATGCATTCCGAGGCATCGAAGGCTTGCGCCTGCAGGGCCCGAATCTGGTTGTACTTGGCCTCGGCCGCTTGGTAGCTGGCCGCATGCTGATAGATCGGAGATGCCGGCTTTGCCGCTGTTGTCGTATGCGCCGGATGTGTGGGGGTCGATACCGGAGCTGGTGTGGCGGCATGAGCACCGGTCGCCAACCAGGCCGAGCCGGCGTAAAACGCCAGGCTCGTGACCACGAGCCCAGCGCAGCGAGCATGCAAAGCCGGAGACATTTATCGATTCCCGCTACCGGATGGCGGCCCTGAGCTGGGCCCAAGGCTGGGTCGCGAGGGCAGGACCAGGATAGGCACCCGACCAGAGGCAGTGGGCTCACCGGCCGGCACAGCCACCGAGCCCTGCGGGGCAGTGGCGGCTGGCTGATTCTGGCCAGGTCCAGGCGGTGCATTGCGGCGATCCAAGCCACCCTTGGTCGCACCAGTGTCCTGGTCCAGGACCGTGATCGAAATGCGTCGGTTCAAGGGGTCGTTGGGATTGTCTGGGTTGAGCCGAATGGTGTCGGCAAAACCCACCACCTGGCTAACGCGCTGCTCGGGCAGACCACCAGCAATCAACTCACGGCGGGCCGCATTGGCCCGATCGGTGGACAACTCCCAGTTGGAGTAGCCCGCCTGGCCATTGCTGTATTTAAGGCTGTCGGTGTGCCCTTCGATGCGAACGCCATTGGGCATGTCCTTCAGGACCCCCCCAATGGCGCGAAGCAGCCTGCTGGCAAAGCCCGCCATGTCTGCCCCGCCCACGCCAAACATGGCCCGGTTCTTCTCATCCACAATCTGGATGCGCAGGCCAGAGGCATTGATGTCCATGAAGACCTGGTTTTTAATCTTGGCCAACTCAGGGTCGGATTTGATCTCCTGCTCGATGCCTTCCTTGGCATCCAACATCTTGCGAACGTTCTTGCGGGCGCGCTCATCAAACTCCACGGCCTCGCTCACCCGACGCTGCTCGGTATCCGCATCGGCCCGAGCCTCAACACCATCGGTTCTAAAGATCTGCGGGCCACCGCCCTTGATGATGCTGTTGGTATCACCCGATCCCTGCCCACCCTCTAGCGTTAGTCGAAGCGGGTTTTGGAAGTAGGCCGAGATACCAGCCAGATCGCCTGAGGTGGTCGAGCCCAACACCCACATCAGCAGGAAGAAGGCCATCATCGCCGTCACGAAGTCGGCGTAGGCAATCTTCCAGACGCCGCCGCCGTGACCACCGACGACCTTCTTGACGCGTTTGACGACTATTGGCTCTTGGTTGTCCGCCATGGGTTTCTCTTATCGCTGTGTCAGTGCTGGTGAAGGACCTACTTGCCCTTGACGTTCTTGGTCTCTTCGTCGAGCTCTTTGAAGCTGGGACGCATGTCAGAGAAGAGCACCTTGCGACCGAACTCCACTGCACCCTGGGGTGGGAAGCCGTTCAGGCTGGCCAGCAGAATGGCCTTGACCGCCAGGAAGGGCTTGCCTTCGACCTCTTCGTTTTGCAGCAGGGCAATCGAAATCGGCGAGGTAATCGAATACGACAGCAGAATACCCAGGAAGGTACCCACCAGCGCCGCACCAATCATCTTGCCCAGCTCTGCCGGTGGCAGGCCGATCGATCCCATCACGTTCACCACGCCCATCACCGCCGCCACGATACCGAAGGCGGGGAAGGCGTCGGCCAGCTTACCGATGATGTCTACGGGAACGTGGGCCTCTTGATGGTGGACTTCGAGTTCCTGCTCCATGAGAGCCTCGATCTGAACGTTGTTCAGGGCACCGGCCAGCATCATGCGCAGGTAGTCGCAGATGAACTCCACCAGATGGTGATCGCCTTTGATAGAGGGATATTTCTCGAACAGGGCGCTGGCCTCTGGCTCCTCAATATCCGCTTCCAGAGACATCAGACCATCCCGACGGATCTTCTGAAGAATCTCAAACATCAGGCAGAGTAAGTCCAGGCACTTGCGCTTGTTGGACGTAGGAGACTTAAAGGCCCGGGGCAGTGCTGCCATGGTGGCCTTCAGGTTACGGGGCGAGTTACTGGCAATGAGGTAGCCAATGCCCAAACCACCAATCGACAGCACCTCGGTCGGCTGCCAGAGCACCACAATGTTTCCGCCGTGCAGCGCATAACCCAGGACTGCACAGCCAATGCCCAAGACCATTCCAATAAACCACGTCATGATCGAAATCCCTTCAAGTAAATGAGTTGGCTATGCATGATTACATCAGCCTTTGAAATAAATTTGACGACTCCAGGCGAGCAAAAATCGAGCGAGCCGCCTCGAGCAGGGTCTGCGTCCTGACCAGGCCGGCTGATGCCTCGGCAATGTCAGTATCCAACAAACGGGAGCGATGGGCTTCGAGCTCAGTGGACTTAACCTCTAGAGCGTCCTTGGCGGCATCAACTCGGTTGCCGATCAGGCCGGCCCGAACCTGGTATTTGACCAATTGATCGGTGGAAGATTTAAGGTTTTCAACGCTGGTCCCAAAGCCATCGGCCAGCACGCCAGTCTCGCCAGCCGCTTCGAGCCTTTGGACCACAGCCAAGGCCGCGGCCAGGACATCACGAGACGGGCTCTGGCCCTGGCCCAGGGCATCGCGAAAGCTAATGCCCTCGTCTACCCAGACGCCGGGCTCGATCTCAATCTGCTTGAGCGACTGACCAACTGTGACCGAAATGCGATCGGTAGACCGCAGGTTAACGGGGTCACCGACTATGGTGTAGCCCAGGTCGTAGTAAGAGGTCGGGTCTGTGGTGCTGTCACCAAAGTCCAGGCTGGTGATCTTGGTGGTGCTGTCGTAGCGAATGCCATCGCCAGAGGTAATGGTGTCGACTGCGGCGCCATCTTTGATGAGGGTGGCCTTGGTGATTTGGTCGGCGGTTGAGCTGGTGCGGATGTCGTCAATGTAGAAGTCTGCGGTCCCATTGGCGGTGGTCGCATCGACACCAGCAGAGATAATGAGGTCGTAGGTACCCGCCTGAGCTGCTGTAATCGCAGCACTGGTGGCACGGGCCCAATCAGTCGTGTCTGCGTTTGCCAGGGCGGTGACATCCAGTATGGAGATCTCTTCGCCGGTCACTGTATTCCGCAGTTTGACGTTGGCGTCGTACTTGGCATCGCTCTCGGCGCGCCAATTAAATGACACCGTGTCACCGGCCTCAAGCGTTACCGTCTCGGTGGCTACAACGGTTGGGCCGCTACCGGTGTTACCAACGCCAGGGGCTGCCGTTGTAATCTTGAGCGAGGCCCCTAGATTGGTGCTGGTATCAGTCGACAACTCGATATTGTCACCAGCACCAAGAGTGGCTTCCCAGCCCAGGGTGGTGGCAAGTCCGGCCTCATAGGAGACTGTGTCAGAGCCATCAAAGTCGCCATTCAGGAACTGATCGCCCTTGGAGATCTCCACCTGATAGGCCCCGGGCGAATGAATGCGTGAATCGCCGTTGAGACTGACCTGAACTGGGTTGGCCTGCCAGCTGATGCTGGTTGCCGTCGAGGGCTCACCCACCAACGTCAGGTCAAGATTGAAAAAACGCCCCTCTTGCTGCGGGAAGTGAACGGTCGTGCGCGCACTTGCGCCCGTCCCGACGGTGGTCAGTGTCCCCAGGAAATAGGTCTCGGGGGCGGCACTGTCGTCATCTAGGTCTCTAGAGTTGGCGGTATCAGCCGGTCCCTTGCTGTTGATCTGCAGACGTGCGCCCAGTCGACCCGTGGTGCTATCGGTAACAAATGTCACCTCGTACTCACCACCAAACTCAAAGACCGCATCGTCAGAAATAGTAGCCACTGTCGTGGTGCCCACTGGGGAGTCGACCGTGGTCTTGGGCTGCGACAGCCTTGCTGGGGTATCAGCCGAGAGCAGAATCCGCTCGTCGTTGGCGTTGGTGGCCACGGCCATTTGTGCCAGGGCCTCATAGGCCGTGCGCGCCTTGGCGGCCAGGGCGGCTAGGCCTGAGGGTCCCAGGCTGCCATTCACAGCCTGATCCGCAGCCTCCTTAATCACGCCCATGCTGTCGATCATGCTAACCAGTTGGGCATCAGCCATGGCCATGCGCGTGGCCACGAAGTCCTGATTGGCTTTGAGCATCTTGAACTTGGACTGATCGAAGGCAATCTCAACGCCACGAGCCAAGGCCACCATTCCTTGTGAGGCCGCGTTGTAACGCTTGCCGCTCGAGATCTGGTCCTGCCATTTCATGGCCTCGACCGACTGGTCTTGGATGGCCCGGATGCTGGCGTTCAGGAGTTGTTGGCTGCTAATGCGCATGTCTGATCACCTTATCGAGAGACCATGCTCAAAAGGGTCTGGAACATCTCGTTGCCGGTCTGGATAATCTTGCTGGACGCCGCATAGAGCTGCTGGAACTTGACCATGTTGGCAGCCTCTTCGTCCAGGTTCACCCCGGAGATCTCCTCCCGACGGGTGTTCAGGATTTCCATGACCGACTTGTCGGCATTGCGGTTGTTGGTCCAGGTGGCGATCTGAGAACCCACGGTGGCCACGATGTCGGCTACGGGATCAGCAAAGGTGCTGCGCTTGGCCTCCAGGGCAAAGGCCTGGTCACCGGTCATCTGCCAGTCGTCCGCGTTCTGGGGCGCTACTGACACAAAGTTCGCTGCACGAAGCTCGGTGAGCCCCAGCGAATACTCGGCATCGGTGGGGTTCAGACGATCCCGAATCTCGTAGATGCCGGCGGCCCCATTGACGGTCGGAATGTCTTTGACGTATTCGTCCACCGTCGTGTTGCTCACCAGGTTGCCGGTGCTCACACGGAATCCAAAGACCGGGTTCGGACTGATCTCGTTGACGGTCTTGACCAGGCCAATGGCCACAGCGTCTAGCCGACGGTTTACATCGGGCAGAAAGTCGCGAATCAGTTTGACGTAGGCACCAGCCTGTCCACCACTGAACATGTCGGTGGCAACGGTCTGGGTGGTCTGGTTATAGATGCGATTAACTTCCCTGGCCTCGTTGATCGAGGCCTGGGTGTAGCTGGTGAAGGTGATCTTGAGGTTATCGATGTTGCCTTCGGTGTTCACCACATTGAACTTGTTGGCAATGCCGCCTTCGACCAGGGGAATGCCGTTCATGTAATGGGTGGCGGTCTGGTCCGTGTTAATGACTGTCTGGCCACCGACCAGCTTCTGCAGGCGCATGAGCAAACGATCGCGCTCATCCAGGTATTCGGGCGCCGGTCCAATACCGGCCTCGGCCGCGGTGCCCTCTTTGATCTTGGCATTCACTTGGGCCAGTTGCTCGGTATAGGCATTGGCCTCGGCCAGGGTGGTTTCCAAAGCCTTGCGGGCGTCGCCATCGACTCGCGAGAGTGTCTCTGATAGACCCACAATGCGCTGGCTGACCATCTCAGCCTTGTGGGCCAGGTTGGCGCGATAGGCGGGACTGGTCGGGTCACCCACCATCTGGCCAGCCGCGTCAAAGAATTCAGAAATGACGGTGGCAATGGAATTGCTCTCGTCAGCCACCAGCTTGTCCAAGGCCGCGGTGGTCTGCACCAGGGTATCGGAATAGGCGTATTTGCCCTGCTGGCCAAGCCGCTGGTTTTCCAGCAACCGCGAATAATCTCGAATAAATCCCTCAGGCGAAAAGCCCGTGCCCGTTGCGGTAGCCGTATGCGGGGCCAGACGGTTGATGATGGCCGAGGCGTCCCGACGGGTGTAGCCCTCAACCGAGGCGCCAGAGATGTTTTGGGAGGTGACCAGCAGGCCAGCCTGAGCAGCCTGAAGCCCGGCGTAGGCGGTATTAAAGATGGAGGGGCCGGCCATAGACGTTCGCCTTAGTTATTCGATCTGTTAACGGCAGAATCGGGCTTTGGATTAAGCCCGGTGCCAGCGGCCGAGGAAGCACCTGAAGATGCCTGATCCCGCGTGTTCATGGCGACCTGACCTTTTCGGGCCGCCTCAATCTGGCCCATCATCTGCTTGACCAGGGCATCGGCCATGCCAAAACCACCCATGTTCGAGATGGCGGCAGCGAGTTGGTCATCACCCATCTTTTGATAGCTCTTCTGCTCACCTGACTTGGGGTCCCAACTGGATTCGCGAGCGACTTCCAACATCTTGCGAATCATGATCTGTTCAAAGCCTTTGGCAGCGTGCTGCAGCTGGGCCCTCTCGTCACCAGACTTGCGCAGGCGTTCAGCCGCCGCCTGTTGGCCGCTTAAGTCCCAGACGTTCAGGTTAACGGTGTTGTTGTGAAGGCTGGCCATGTCTAGATGATCTCCAGGTCCGCCTTCAGGGCCCCGGAGGCTTTCAAGGCCTGCAGGATGGACATCAGGTCAGCTGGCTTGGCGCCCAGCATGTTCAGTGCACGGATCACGCCATCCAGGTTGGCACCCTGCTGGACCTTGACCAGTCCACCGGGACCGGTTTCACCCTGCTCAACCTGCACGCTGGCCTGGTTGGTGACGGTGGTCTGACCCCGGCTAAAGGGCTCAGGCTGGCTGGTCGAGGCGTTTTGCTCAATTTTGACGGTCAGATTGCCGTGGGCCACTGCAGCAGGGGTCAGCGTAACAGCCTGGTTCATGACCACGGACCCAGTCCGCGCATTGACAATCACTTTGGCTCGTTCGGCCGGCGTATCGATGGGTAGGTTCTCAAGATCTGCCAAAAACTTGATGCGGGCCATGGGCTCGGCAGGTACAGCCACCTTTAGAGCGCGCGCATCCAAAGGCATGACCACACCAGCACCAAAGCGCTTGGCAATGGCCTCGGCTGTCCGCTGCATGAGTGTGAAATCGGACTGGTGAAGATCGAGCTGGACAAACTGACCCATGGGGGCGGTTGGGATCGCGCGCTCAACCAGGGCGCCTTCGGGGACTCGACCCACCGACAGGTGGTTGACCGTGGTGCTACTACCAGCAGCACTGGCCCCAGCGCCACCCACAAAGACACCACCCTGACCCAGAGCATAAATCTGGCCGTCAGCGCCACGCAGAGGGGTCATCAACAGCTGACCGCCTTTCAAGCTCTTAGCGTTACCAATAGAGGAGACCGTGATGTCGAGCTTCTGGCCTGGACGGGCCAGAGCTGGCAGTTCCGCGGTGACGATGACAGCTGCGGTGTTACGCATCTGGATGGACTGACCGGGAGGCAAGGCCACACCCAAGGAGGTCAGCATAGAAATCACGCTCTGCAGTGTGAACGGGCTCTGCGTGGTCTGGTCGCCAGAGCCATCCAGGCCCACGACCAGGCCGTAGCCGATCAACTGGTTGGCCCGTTGACCCGAGACATTGGCGATCTCTTTGATGCGAGTGGCATGTGCCATGTTGGGCAAGACCATGAGGATGGCCAAGATGGCGGCGACCAGATAAAACCCGGTCTTGCCGAAGGAGCGAACGAGTCGATTGATGAAGCGGTCCATGGCCATGCCCTCAGAACGGTGAGACTTTTAGGAAAAGACCGGTCAGCCAGCCTGGCTTCTGAGCGTCATCGCCCGCACCACGGCCGCGATACTCCAGACGCAGGTCAGCGACCTTGGATGAGGTGATCGAGTTGTTCACCAGGTCACTGGGGTTCACCACACCCTTAAAGCGAATAATTTCTTCCTCGGCACTGACGGCGAGTTGCTTTTCACCAGCAACGATCAGGTTGCCATTGGCCAGCACCTCGATGACAGTGCCGGTGATGGTGCCGCTAAAGGCGTTCTGGGCACTGGCTGCGCCCTTGCCGGCAAAGTCAACAGCGCCCTCTGCCGTCACATTAAAGGCCTCACCGGCCTGCTGGACCTTGCCAATGGCACTTCGAGCCAGACCACTGCCGGGTAGACCTTTGACGGCGCCCTGAAGTCCACTGAGCGCACTTAAGTCAGAGGTAATCTCAGCAGTGGCTTCTTTACTGGCTGAGGCGTTACTGGATCGGTTTGCTGTGGTGCGCTCGTTCAAGACCACGGTAATGGTGTCACCCACATGACGAGCCCGACGGTCTTCGAACAATGGGCGATAGCCGCCCGCATTGGTCGAGACCGTGGGGAACAGGCTGCCCGCGTTGGCTGGGGCTGCTGCCTGTGAAGGGGGAACGACGGAGGTGGGACCCTCGACCAAAGGCTTCTTGTCAGCGGTGGCGCATCCAGCCAGAAGGCCAATGGCCAGAGCAGAGACAGTCCAGTTACGCATCAGGCTCATGACCAGTCCTTAGAGTTGGCCTAGGCGCTGCAGCATCTCGTCAGAGGCGCTAATCGCACGGCTGTTGATCTCATAGGCCCGCTGGGCCACGATCATGCTGACTAATTCTTCGGCCAGGTTGACGTTGGAGGCTTCCACGAAATACTGCTTGAGTGTGCCGATGCCGTTGGAGCCAGGAGCACCCTGCTGAGGTGCACCAGAGGCAGCAGTCTCCAGGTACAGGTTGCCACCGACCGAGGTCAAACCGGCCGGGTTGATGAAGTTTGCGAGTTGAATCTCGCCCACGTTCTGGGGCTCGACCTGACCAGGCAGCGTGACTGACACGGTGCCGGTCTCGGAGATGGTGATGCTGGTAGAGTCAGCCGGAATGGTGACGCCCGGGGCCAGCACATAACCAGCCGGGGTCACAATTTGTCCGTTGGCGTCGCGCGTAAAGTTGCCGTCACGGGTGTAGGCGGTGGTGCCATCCGGCAGGCTGATCTGAAAGAAGCCCTTGCCATAGATGCCCAGATCCAGAGCGTTCTGGGTCTGGTTCATCGCACCCTGAATGTGAACCCGCTCGGTCGCTGCGGTGCGGACACCGGCACCCAACTGCAGGCCACTAGGAGACTGCGCCTGACCATTGGTGGGGCCACCGGCCTGACGAATGGTTTGGTAGAGCAAGTCTTCGAACATCGGCTTGACGCGCTTGTAGCCGGTCGTCGTGCCGTTGGCCAGGTTGTTGGAGATGACATCCAGGTTGGTCTGCTGAGCATCCAAGCCGGTTTTGGCAATCCAGAGTGAGCGAATCATGATGCGATTCCTTGGTTAGTCACTAGAAGTTAGAAAGGGTCATGATCACGTTGGCCTGACGGGCGTTCTGATCACTGGTCTGCAGCATGCGCATGTTCAGATCGAACATGCGGGTCTGATTAATCATTTGAACCATGGCAGCAGCAGCATTGACGTTGCTGGTCTCGTAGGCGCCTTGGATCACCTTCACAGCCTCATCAAACGGTGCTGGAGGCTGGTTGGCTGGCAGCTCAAAAAAGCCGTCTTCGGCGCGGCGCAGTTCACGAACGTTGGGGTTCACCAGCTTGAAGCGGGCGATCTGGTTGTACTGCAGTTCGCCACCTTCGCGAACCAGTACACCACCATCACGGCCCACCTCGACTTCGGCGCCAGCGGGAATGGTGATGGGGCCATCTTCGCCCAGCACAATGATGTCTTTGCCGAGCTTGAAGACACCCTCTTCGTCACGGAAGAATCGGCCAGCACGGGTGTAAGCCTCGGAGCCATCGGCCCGGCGAACCGCAAAAAAGCCATCGCCATCAATGGCGAAGTCATTGGGGTTGTCGGTTTTTTCGATGGCACCGGGATTGAAAATAGCAGTGGGGGTGGAGTCAACGACAAAGGCACGGGAGTCAGACTGCTCACCATCAAGCGGTACCGCACGGAAAGAAGTGACCATTTCCCGAAAGCCAGGAGTCTGGGCATTGGCCAAGTTGTTGGATGTGCTGGCCATCTGCCCCATGGCATGTTTGGCGCCGGTCATCGCAACGTAGGCCATACGGTCAATCATTTGACTCTCCTGTCTCTCCAACCCACCATTGGGTCTCGAGCATCTATAAGCAATTCATGTGCCAGAAGACGGAGTTGTTTAAAAACAAGTGCTTAGGATGGATACGATGCCCTCAACCGGCCAATTGGCCGAGGTGTTTAGCCATTCGGCAGTTTTTTCCGCTTTTCAAGGGTATGGGCGGAAAAAAACCCCGCCTGGACCTCTGGCGGGGTTTGGTAAGGCGGTCAGTGCGCTGTAAGGGCACTAACCCGCCAGGAGAAACTTGGTTGATTAGCCGCCAGCCATCCGTATGGTGGTGGTCAGGGTGTCATCAAAGGCTCGGATGCTCTGCGAGTTGGCCGAATACATGCGCTGCTGGATCAGCAGCTTAACCAGCTCGTTGGCCAGATCCACGTTGGAACCCTCGACTGCGCCAGCTCTAATGCCACCCAGACCCTTGGCACCGGGTTTACCGACGGTGACGTTGGGGTGAACCTCGTCGCCAGACAGGTAAGAGGCCGCAAAGACGTTGTTGCCACTCGGGACCAGACCATCGGTCGCTGCGAAGTTCACCAAGACCACCTGACCCGCCAGGAAGGTCCGGCCATCACCATATGTTCCCACCACCTTTCCTTCGTCGTCAATCGAGACGCTGTTGAGCAAGGCCACCGATCGGCCGTCTTGGGTACTCTGGTCGACACCGAAGGGAGTCGCGTAGTTTCTAGTACCGGTGAGATCCAGGGTAAAGATGAGGTCTGGGTCAGTTGATGCAGCAGTGTTGCCAGGTGTGGTGACTTTTCCAGTGAGCGTGACAGATGACTCGAATGTGGCCTGACCGGTGACCTCGTTGGTGACCACACTATCAATATTCTTTCCGCCCCAGAATTGCATCATCGCTACCGGGTAATAATCGCTAGTTCCCTCATATCCTACCGGCGTGCTCGAGAAATCTCCGACACCGAGTGACCCCGAAAACTGCGGGTCGGTGTAGTTGTAGAACTGATCATCCAGTGAGGCATACACCTCGTATTTCGTCGTTACTGCCTTGAACTGCTGGCCCACGGAACCGTCGAAGAGATCCCCCGCCATAGAGACCTTGGTACCGTCCTGGAAGGTTAGGCGATAAGAGACAGGATCGTAAAAAATGAGAGTGTCAGAGGCGGCTACAGTTGTTGTCAGTGAGGCGCTGAATGTCAGGGTGTCACTACTAATTCCACCAACTGTTATCGCAACGCTGCTGGGCCCCAGAACTTGGCTGTAATTACCAGAGCTATCAACTTTATAGACGTACTGCCCAACAGCAATGTCAGCGTTGGCAGCCGTCAGGTCCGCAGTCAAAGCCCCTGCTGATAGGGCTACGCTAGCAGCGGCAGTTGTTGCTGGATTGAAAAACTCGAGCGTGTCTGTGTTGTCGATTGCTGTTCCTGCTGTAACCCCAATTGTCGAAGTCCCGGGTGCTACAGATACAAAGCGTCCGGTATCCAGTCCATTTAGCATGACCCTCGCATACCGCTCAATGTTTGCGGTATTTTCGACAGTAATAGTGCCCGCAGACGTCGAGAGCGAACTGGTCGTATCGGTGGTCCGGATAGGGCCAGACACCATCACCATACCGTCAGAGGTGTCATTGGTGAGCACTACGTTGGCTTCATCGGCACTCAGAATGTTTTGAGCAATATCGGATGCTGGGTAGTAAAACGTCGCGCCGTCATAGGTGACGGTCATATCTTGGTCGTCAACCCGCCTGTAGTAAAGCGTCATCGTGTGCGCACCACCATTGTCATCAGCGCTGTAGACGGTCTGAGAGACTTTATTGTTATAACTCGAGGCTACCTCAGGGTTAAAAGGGACATTGCCTGTCGGGAGAAAGGTGTTGGTCCGTGCATCCAAATTGACTGCCACCGTTGATCGAGTGGTTGTCTGGGGCTCCAACTCCGTCGGAGGCATACTGATTCGACTAGTCCACTGATCGTCTAAAGTCGTGCCATCTTGGGAGTGGTAGCCGGTCAAAAACATACCGTTCTGGTTGACGATGTAGCTGCGCTTGGGGAAGTTGGGGTCGACCTCTTTGCTGACCGCGAACTGACCGTTACGGGTGTAGTAGACGGTGTCGGGATCATTTCCATCCTCTAGGCGGAACATGCCCATGGAGCCGGTAATGGCCATGTCCAGGGTATTCTGAGAATCCTGCACCGTGCCCATGTTCATCAGACGGCGGATGTTTTGCTTGGCAGTACCCTGGCCAGCACGGGCCGGGTCTAGTGGGTTAATCGCCTTGTAGAACTGGTCTTGAAAGATGTATTCGCCTGCCTTGTAGCCCACGGTACTGGCGTTGGCGATGTTGTTAGAGATCGTGTCAATGGCGGCCGAGTTGGAATTCAGGCCTGACAAACCAATGCTGTAGTTGCTCATCTTCGTTTCACCCTTTTAGAAGAAATTACTGCGCCATCCA